>Ga0256405_10000746_pt1 | contig 102429 bp, 82 predicted proteins | sample RumenRJG_02DNA_FD_189096 | JGI IMG/M metagenome (GOLD analysis project Ga0256405, IMG submission 189096) | Bovine rumen microbial communities from Lethbridge, Alberta, Canada - RJG_02 | ecosystem: Host-associated > Mammals > Digestive system > Stomach > Rumen | place: Canada: Alberta...
ATCATTTTGCTTCAATTATTTGCAGGTTTCTGACCTCAATATAAGCATTTTCTGCAAATAAAACAAGCATATTTCGGGTTTATTTTATTGATTATCAATCAGTTTTGACTAAAGCAGGGCCGACTATCTAGAATACTCGTTGATAATCGATCTATAATCGTGATGAATAACGAAAACATGCGATCGTCGTCGGAAAAAAGAAACGGCTCCAACCAAATAGTTGAAGCCGCTGCCAAAGATACTATACAAGGTTTCGTTTTATTCTAGCGGGAACAAAAGCATTCCTTTATCCTTGTGGGCAAAATAGAGGACGTCCAGGGAAGGGTTCATATAGAAATAGAACACATTGTCGGTCGGATTGCCATTGACATCCACGTTCTTGAACTCATGACGAAGGACAACCACGTCAATCTTGCCGTCAGCAGGGATGTTATTCCACATAGGTACGCTCTGCACATCAATGGTTCCCTGCGCATAGGTTTCGGTCTTACCGGCCTTGTAGGTATCAGGATTGGCAATGTGAGTCAAAAGATACTCTTCCACCACAGGGTTCGTCTTTTCCGAAGTAGCGCATCCCACAAACAGGGAAGCAGCAAGAAGAATAGGAAGAAAACGTTTTAACATACGTAGAACTATTTAAACATTATTGGTTATCTGACTTCTTTTCCTCGGCTTCTGTGACAAAGCCACGGATATATGCCCTAAGAATGGGTTTCACGCCATTGGAACAAATGGTGATCATCTGACTGAACTTGCCCGTATGCGGCGGCGTAAAGCGGACAGTAAAGGAAGTGGAATCACCAGGCATCAAAGGGTCCGTAGAATACTCGGGAACGACACAGGTACAAGATGGAATGATCCGCGAAATCACAAGGGAGGAGTCCCCTTCATTCTTATAATGAAAGACAAAAGTCTGAACGCCATCCGAAATCGGGAAAGAACCGCGCTCGATGGCCTTTTCGGTCAAAACCAACTTGGGCGGATTCTGGGCAAAACCCGAAAAGACGGAAACAGAGAAAAGAAAAACAAGAACTAATTTCCAAAAACGCATGAAACGAATGATTAAAAAAGGGGCAGAACCCAAAGGCTCTGCCCCTCTTCTTTCAATTATTGTTCCAAAGGAACTGTCATCTTACTCCTCGATGGTGGAAGCAACAGGGACCTTGATGCCTTCGACCTCAATCTCACCCCAACCGTACTTGACAGTGACGTTCAGGAAGATATTGAACTGAGAAACACCAGTACCGTTGTTCTTGTAAGTGACGTAGCCATACTCGGACTCGGGCAGTTCAACACCCTCGGCCACGATAGCCTGCATCTCTTCCACAGTCTTGTTCTCAAGGACCACAGTCACAGGGATAGGCTGGACAGTGCCGTTGAGGTCGCACTTGACATTCTCGAGGTCAACCTCAACCTCGAACGGACCGTAGTAACCCCAGTAGTTCGGGTAGTTGATGAACTGACGGTTGTGACCGTAAGGACCATCGATCCACTTCTTGGAATCGAGTTCCTGTCTCCAGTCGCTCGGGGCGATGAGATCCTCGATACGGATGTAGGAACCTTCCTCACCGAAGTCGACACCATCGATGAAGTTGTCAGCGGAGGTATCGGAGATGTTGATCGGACGGACATAGTCAGCACGGAAGTGATCCTTACCCTCGAAGGTGATGGCAACTTCCTTGGTCTCATCGTCGCAGATGATACCCTTGGCGCCGAGGTTCACATAGAGCTGCTTGGTGTTGAGGAGCTTCTTGGCAAGATCGCTCTCCTTGTTGAGAGTGATGGTGTTCGGAATCTCTTCACCCTCGTTGTCGATGGTGGCGATCACCTCATCCTTACCGCCGTTGTTGGCGCTCAGGGTGAGACCATCCTCAGAGATGGTGAACTTCACATCCTTACCGTCGATCTTCGGAGCCTTGATGTCATGATCCTTGGTGGCGCAGAAGAAGTACTGGATCGCGGTCACAGCCGGATCGAGCTTCAGGACACCCGGGACACCCTCTTCGCTACCGGCGGGCCAGGTCACGAAGGAAGCGTTGATATCGTTCACGAAGACGCAGTTGGCAGGATCCTCATCACCAACGGAGGTAGGAACAGCAACATTGTAGCGGGTAGCGCTCATGTCAGCATTCCAGTAGTTGGAGATGTAGTCAGCCTTCTTGACATCGTAGGACTTCTGAATACCATCGACCTCAGCCTCGAGGAGGATCACGGCGATGATCTTCGGGTTGTTGGAGGACTGGTAGGCAACAAGGTGCTGGACCTTCTTACCGGCATACTCCCAAGCCTCGTCAGCGGTGATGGTCCACTTCAGGATGTGGGTACCCTCAACCTGGGTGTTCTCAACTTCCTCGACAGTACCGACATTCTTGATAGCGGTTTCCTCAGTAGCGTTCGGAACCACATAGTCAGGAACGAAGGTGTCATAGGTGGCGTGGAACAGATCCTTGGACATCTTGAGAGCGTTGTAGATGTACACATTCATGTACTTGACAGTGGTCAGGAGCTCAAGCTCACCACCCTCGCAAGCGAAGCCGAAGGAATCCGGATCGAAGCTGTAGGTGACATCGTAAGGCTCGGTCTGCTCAGGATCCTTGTCGGAGATGTAAACCTTGATGTAAGCATACTCAACGACTTCATCCTTCTTCAGATCTTTCTCCTCGCCAACCATATGCCTAAGGGCGACGCGAACAATCGGGGTACGGCCAATAGCAGCCTCACCGGCGGTCTCGTACACCTTAGGAGTGAAGATACCATCCTTCAGGTCGACGAAGTGGATCTGGTCGGTCTCAGAACCTTCCTGGCCGATCTTGTAGTTCTCAACGATCTCAAAATCCCAGTACAAATCAAGAGACTCGAGGTCAGCAGCGGTCAATTCGACGGGCTTGACGTCGGCATCGACACCTTCCTCGGTAACCTTGTGAGCAGCAACGAGCTTGTTCAGGTCGAGGGATTCGGTGAACTTGACAGCGACATCGCAGGTAGCCTCAGCGTCGGCGAGAGCCTCCTCACCGGTGGTCCAAGCGGCGTAGTCGGCGATGTAAGCCTTGTCGTCGGTCTTGGAGATACCGATGGAAGCACGACGATAGTGAGCATCCTCAGCCTCGAGCTTCTCCTTGGCGTATGCATTCGGGAAAGCGATGCCGAGCTGGCTCAGGTCTTCCTTCATGAGGGTAGCATAGTCGGAGGTGACGAACTCACCATCCTCGAGCTCAACGTTCAGGGCGATCACGGAGAGGAGATCCTCGGTAGCGGGAACGCCGGTGACCTGGACCTCAACGGTCAGGATACCATCCTTGAAGCTCTTGAAGATAGGGGTAGCATCGAAATCCTTGGAAGCCTCGGCCTTGGTCTCGATCTTCTTGACATTGGCCTGCTTGATGAAGGAAAGACCGGTGGACTCACCTTCCACGAGGAAGGAAAGGTCGGCGTTGGCCGGGTTCACGTGGTACTGGGCAATGATGGCCGGGTTCACGTTCACTTCCTTGGCGTCCTTCTTGTCGATCTGGACTTCGTCAGCGCTGTTAGCCTTGTCGAGGGCCTGCGGGGTGAAGGCGAAGTTGCTGAAGAGCATACCTTCCACACCGTCGATGTAAACCTGCGGGAGGAAAACGAGGCTCTTGAGCTTGGCGTCCAGGGTGATCACATAACCATCCTCAAGACCTTCCACACCGAAGAGGGTGAGGGTACCGGCCTCAGGATCGTAAACGGCGGTGATAGCACCGGGAGCGATATAGGAGATCTCCGTAGCGGTCTTCACATACTCGCCCTTGGTAGCATCATAAGCATACTTGTCGAAGCAACCGGTCTCGGGATTCGGGACATAGTACTCGCCATTCTGGCCGTCCTTACCATTGGTACCATTGGTGCCATTGGTGCCGTCCTTACCGTCCTTGCCAGCAGCAGCAAGACCAGTGTCCTTACCGTCAATGAACCAGTTACCGTTCTCACCAATCGTGACAACAGAACCGTCCTTGCCGTCCTTACCATCTTTGCCGTCCTTACCGTCGGCGCCGTTGGTACCATTCACAATGTCGTATTTGCCCTTGGTGGTGGTAACCGTGATACCACCAGCAGTCTTCTCGACATTGGTGACAACCTCGCCAGAGTTGATCTTGTTCTGGAGGTCGGTGAGCTGAGTCTTCAGCGCAGAAATCTGCGAGTTCAGATCATCGATGTCTCCGGAATAATCCTTCTGGCAAGACACAGCTCCTACAAGTGCGGCTGCGATAGCGGCACTCGTAAGGAAGAATTTGAATTGCTTGTTCATAAATGAATTTGGATTAATGGATAATAATTTGTTTTAGATTAAATTTCCTGTTCTTGTCCGGCTCCCGGAAGGAGCCAACGATTTGTTAAGTTTCAGTTCTTAGAATTCCTCCTATAGTTTAAATGGTTATTCCACAGTGCTGATCACCACGCGGTTCAGATCGTTTTCGGCGAACGGCTGGACACGGTCACCATTGGCCACGCAGGAGATGATCCGGGACTCGGCGATGCCACGCTCCGTGAGGAACGCCTTGACGGCGGCGGCACGCTGCTCGGAGAGCTTCTGGTTGATGCGCTTGTTACCGGTGCCCTTGTCGGCATGGCCGGCGATGGCGATATTCACGCCCGGATTGGCCTTGAGCCAGTCGATGTAGCGGATGAGTTTCGCAGCCTCCTCGTCGGAAATGACGGAAGAGTTGATGGTGAAGAAGGTGTTTACCTGACGCATTTCGGCGGCAAGACGCTCGGCGGCAGCCCTTTCGGCGGCGAGCTTGTCAGCAGCGGCCTTTTCGGCGGCAGCCTTTTCAGCGGCGGCCTTTTCGGCAGCGAGTCTGGCAGCGCGCTCGGCATCCTGCTGGGCCTTGAGGGCGGCAGCGGCAGCCTCAGCGGCAGCGGCATCGGCAGCAACCTTGGCGGAAGTGCGGAAAGGCTTGCCTCCAAAGACGAACTTCAAGCCGGCGAGGGCGTTGTACTGGTAGTCCGGGTTGCCGGCCTTCTTGGAATTGAATCGGTCGCTGAGGACATTGCCGTTCACCTCAAGATTGAGGGAGAGGCGGTCCGCCAGACGGATGTCGAAACCGACACCGGCGCGGCCGACAGGAGTGATGAGCTTGTTGTCCGACCAGAGATAGCCGAAATACTGGGAAGGCGTGACCACCTTCACGTTGTTCGCGCCGTTCTTGAGACCCAGTGCAGCGCCACCACCGACGAGGATGTACGGATTGAGGATCCGGGCGTGGTTGTAGCCGAACAGATTCGCAAGACTCAGGGTCAGATCCAAGTTGCCCTGGACGAAATTGAACTTGTACAGTTCGCTGGGGCTGACAGTGGAACCTTTACCCTGGATTCCGGCAGCTCCGAGACGAAGACCGAAAACCGGGGTGAACTGGTAGCCGAAATTGACAGCTCCAGCGGGAGAAAGCAGATTGGTGAAAGCGGACTCGCCCACGGTGTGAGCGACACCACCCATCAACTGCCCGTAAGCATGAGGACGGAACTCGACGTTCGGGTCGCTCTTGCTCTGCTGCGCCATCGCCATGCCGGGGAGGAACGCAATGGCCAAAATCAATGCCAGGCTTTTGAACTTCATACTTATATTATTAAAAAAATATAGCCCAATTCTCGTGACACAATCCCACAAGATTTCAGCCCAATCGGCCGTAGTCCCGTCTGGAGAGTATCATATACGATGGCAAAATTAAGCAGAATTTTCTAGATTTCCCAACAATTTCAAAACTTTTTATGGAATTAATTGGGCAGGCATTCGTTTCTGAGAGGTTTTTCGTAAATTTGCACGCCGTACCCAAAACAGCATTTCATTTTCAATTATTTCATATGGCAACGACTATCGAACTCAACGAGCAGGAGCGCGGACGCCGGGAGTCCCTGGAGAAAATCCGTGAACTCGGGATCAATCCCTACCCCGCTCCCCTCTATCCGATCAATACGACCACCGCGGAGATCGCGGCGGGTTTCGACCCCGAAAAGGGGAATTTCGCCGACGTGTGCATCGCCGGCCGCATCATGTCCCGCCGTATCATGGGAGCAGCCTCCTTTATGGAGCTGCAGGATCACGCGGGCCGTATCCAGGTCTATGTCAAGCGGGACGAAATCTGCCCCGGCGAGGACAAGACCCTGTACAACACCGTATTCAAGAAGCTGCTGGACATCGGTGACATCGTGGGTATCAAGGGTTTCGCCTTCATCACCCAGACCGGCCAGCTGTCCGTCCACGCGAAGGAACTCACGGTCCTTTCCAAGTCCCTCCGCGTCCTCCCCATCGTCAAGACCGATGCCGACGGCACCGTCCATGACGGCTTTGCCGATCCGGAGCTCCGCTACCGCCAGCGCTATGTGGACCTCGTCGTAAACCCACAGGTGAAGGAGACCTTCGTCAAGCGGGCGAAGATCATCTCCACGATGCGCCGCTACTTCGACGCGGCCGGATGCCTGGAAGTGGAAACGCCGATCCTGCAGCCCATTCCCGGCGGTGCAACGGCCCGTCCCTTCATCACGCACCACAACGCGCTGGACGTAGACATGTACCTGCGCATTGCCAATGAACTGTACCTCAAGCGCCTCATCGTGGGCGGCTTCCTCGGCGTGTACGAGTTCGCCAAGAATTTCCGCAACGAGGGCATGGACAAGACCCACAACCCGGAATTCACCTGCGTGGAGCTCTATGTCGCCTATAAGGATTATAACTGGATGATGGACTTCACCGAGAAGATGCTCTCCGAAGTAGCCGAAGCCACGGGCGGTCTCACCAAGACCATCGGCGGCAACCAGGTCTCCTTCCAAGGTCCTTTCCGCCGCCTGAGGATCCTCGACGCCATCCAGGAATATGCCGGAGTCGATGTCAAGGGCATGGACGAAGCGCAGCTGCGGGCCACCTGCAAGCAGCTCGGCGTGGAAGTCACCCCGGAAATGGGTGTCGGCAAGCTCATCGACGCCATCTTCGGCGAATTCTGCGAGAAGAACCTGATCCAGCCGACCTTCATCATCGACTATCCCGTCGAGATGTCCCCGCTCACCAAGCGCTGCCGCTACGACGACACGCTCACCGAGCGCTTCGAACTCTTTGTCGCCGGCAAGGAGCTCGCGAACGCCTACTCCGAGCTCAACGACCCGATCGACCAGCTGCATCGCTTTGAGGAACAGGCCGCCCTCAAGAGCAAGGGCGACGACGAAGCGATGTATATCGATTACGACTTCGTACGCGCGCTCGAATACGGCATGCCGCCCACCTCGGGCATCGGCATCGGCATCGACCGCCTCACCATGTTCATGACCGGGGCCGAAGCCATCCAGGACGTGCTGTTCTTCCCGACCATGCGACCGGAAAAGTTTTGAGAACCGAACAGGTCACATCGGCACAGAATCCGAAAATCAGGAACTTGCTCTTGCTGCAGGAGAAATCCAAGGCGCGGCGGGAGCAAGGCCTTTTTGTCGTGGAAGGCCGCCGCGAACTGCAGCATTGCCTCGAGGCGGGATTCACCGTCCGGACGGTATTCGTGTGTCCGGAAGTTTCTGGGGACGGGACGTTTCCTGGAGCATATGCCCGTATTGGGTCGCGAAGCGACGCGGAGGGAAACGTCCTGTCCCCAGAAACAGAGCCGCTCCTCATCGAAATTCCCGAGACGCTGTACCGGAAGGTCGCGTACCGGGAAAGCACGGAAGGAATTATCGCAGAGGTGGAAGTGAAGGAACGTCGGCTCGAGGACCTGGAACTGTCTGAACATCCGCTCGTCGTCGTGCTGGAATCCGTAGAAAAGCCGGGGAACCTGGGCGCCGTGCTCCGCAGCGCGGACGCGGCCCGGGCCGATGCCGTGATCGTCTGCGACCCGCTTACGGACCTCTACAATCCGAACCTGATCCGGGCAAGCCTCGGCGGGATCTTCACGGTGCCCACGGTCGCGGCCACTTCGGAGGAGACCATCGCCTGGCTCAAGGCCCATGGGATCCGCATCCTTACGGCCCAGCTGCAGGACTCGTCGTGGTATTATGACGTGGACATGAGCGTGGGTACGGCCCTTGTCATGGGCACAGAGTCCACGGGGCTCACCGACCTCTGGCGCCGCGCGGCCGACGCCCATATCCGCATCCCGATGCTCGGCCGCCTGGACAGCCTCAACGTGTCCGTTTCCGCCGCCATCCTCCTCTTTGAGGCCGTCCGCCAGCGGAATTCCTGAGCACGCCGCCGTTCAGTGATTCCCTCGTCCCGAAAACCGGGACGCAAGAATCAAAAACGGGCAAAAATGATTCCCGTAGGGAAGGCCGATCAGAACGGAAGGTCGTCCTCGGAGCCGGCGTCAGCGGCGGGCTGGGCCTGCGGAGCGGGCGCCTGATAAGGGGTCGAAGGATGGGGTGCCGGCTGGGGAGCGGGCTGCTGCCAGGTCTGCTGGGGACGGGGGGCCGACGGCTGCTGGCCGCCATAGCCGGGGCCTGCATAGCCGCCCTGGCCACCCTGGCCGCTGTAGCCGCCTTGGCCGTCGCCTTCGCGGTCGGGACGCCTGCCGAGAAGCTGAAGGTTGTCCACCTGGATTTCGGTGGTGTAGCGTTCCTTACCGTCGCGATCCGTCCACTTGCGGGTGCGAAGTTTCCCTTCCACGTAGAGCTGGGAGCCTTTCTTGACGAATTTTTCGATGACGTCCGCGTTGCTGCGCCACGCGACGATGTTGTGCCATTCCGTGTTCTCACGGGTTTCGCCGTTGCGGTCGCGATAGCGCTCGGTCGTGGCGAGGCGGAAAGAGGCCACCTTGGCGTTGCCCTGGGGGCCCTGGGGATTGGAATCGAGGTAACGGATATCGGGGTCGTTTCCAACGTTACCGATCAACATGACTTTATTGAGTGCCATAGTGCAAAAATATTTTATGCAAGTTAACAAAAAATCCGGAACATTGCGCCTTCGTCCGGCGTTTCGCCGGTAAAAATCGAGTACCCGGCGACGGCCTGGTATAGGAGCCAGCGGTGACCGGAAACATAGGCCCGGCCGCGCCCGGCGAGTACCGGTGTCCGGTAGTTCGCCTCTAGGATCACGGCCTCCGGGAAGTCGGGAAAATCCGGAATGTCCAGCGCTCCGGGAACGGTATAGACCACCAGGTCAGGTATTTGCGAAGACAGTTCCTCCAGCGGCACCCAGCCGCAGCCCAGTTCCGCTGCGAGCGAACCGGCCCGCGCAGCCGTCCGGTTCGCCAGCGTCACCCGGCAGCCCAGCTGCATGGCGGCGACGGCCGCAGCGCGGCCTGCGCCCCCGCACCCGATGACCAAAGCGTCCGAAACCGGCAGTCCCGTCTCGCGCACGGACAGGACGACCCCGTCCACATCGGTATTGTACCCCACGATGCCGTCAGACGTCTTCACGGCGAGGTTCACGGCACCGCACAGCCGCGCGCTTTCGGACAGGCTGTCCACCGTCCGGAAAGCATCCTGCTTGAACGGGGCGGTGATGTTGATGCCGTCGTACCCGTCCAGGAACTGCTGCCAGAGCGGGCCGAAAGACGGGCCTTCCAACAGGTCATAGGCGTACCGGCCTCCGTAGGCGGCCTCGAAGAGCCGCGGGCTCAGGGACCCGGCGGCTGGATTTCCGATGAGGGCGAAGCGTTTCACGGGCGGCGGAAGAAAGTGTCGTGGATATAGGAGCACCCGCCGCAGATGATGTCGGTCAGGACCTGGGACTCATGCGAGAGCGTGGCGAAGACGATGCCCACGCCGAAAGGAACGCCGTACAGGCTGGAGAGGGCGCCGGCGACGACCGTATGGAAGGCGCCGAACCCGCCCGGAACGGGCACGAGCGAACTCAGGGCCCCGGCGAACATGAGGAACAGCGCATCGCTCATTCCCATGGCATTGAGTTTCTCCACGGCCCCGGCGAATTCCGGACTGAGCCCCGTCGTGTCGATCCCCTGCAGGGACCACAGGATCGTGGCGCTCATGAGCCAGTACATGCACCAGATGATGACGGTATAGACGATGAACAGCCAGCCGTGTTTCATGTGCAGGCAGGAAGAAATGCCGTCTCCGAGTCCCCGGATCCAGCCCCAGACCTTGCCCCAGATGCGGCCGCGGTCCCGGAGCTTCCAGCACAGGAAGAAAAAGGCGCCGATGGCGAGGATCACCAGGACGACGACCCACCAGAGACCGGCCTTGTCGGCCAGCCCCGGGAAAAAGGTCTCCTTGAAATACGTGCCGAACCGGTCCCACATCACGGAAAGGACGAGGACCATCACCAGCACGAGGGACACCGCGTCCCACAACCGGTCCGCGAGGACCGTGCCGATGACCTTGTCCAGTGTCGCAAGCCGGCGTCCTTCCCCGTCGCGGCCCGAATTCTTCGTCACCAAGGCGCTCCGGGCGACTTCGCCCGCCCGCGGCACCACCAGGTTCACGACCATGCAGATGTTATAGGCGTCGAAACAGGTCAGACGGGAAGTGGAAGGGTCGATGGGGAGCAGCTGCATCCGCCAGCGCATCGCGCGGAACCACAGCGCGAGGGCTCCGAACACCATGGACAGGACCACATAGCCCCAATGGCAGTTGCGGAGCGCTTCGCCGAAATCTTTCCAGTTCACACCCCGGAAGGAAAACCACAGCAAGGCGGCCGCCACCCCGGTCCACAGGATGTATTGGAGGATTCTTTTTAATTTCTTATCCATTGCAGGGACAAAGTTAGTGGAAAATCCCCAAATAATGCATAAATTTGTAGGTTAATAAGTAAAATGCCCCGATACGATGAAATCCATCCTTGGCATCGGCAACGCCTTGACCGACATCCTGGCCGTCCTTCCGGACGACTCCCTGCTCACGAAGTACCATCTTCCCCTGGGAAGCATGCAGCACGTGGACATGGAGACGGGTGACCGTATCTGGGAGGCCCTGAAGGAGTACGGTGTCAAGTACGTCCCCGGCGGTTCCGCGGCGAACACCGTGACCTGCACGGCCATTTTCGGGATGCCCTCCGGATACATCGGCAAGATCGGCAACGACGACCTGGGGAACCTCTTCAAGAGCACGATGGAGCAGTACGGCGTCCGCGCCCAGATGCTCTACGGCACCAAATCCAGCGGCCGCTGCATGGTCTTCATTACGGGGGCCAATGCGGAACGCACGTTCGCGGACTACATGGGCGCCACCCTGGAGCTCGGTCCCGACGACCTCGTCCCCGAGATGTTCGAGGGCTACGATTATTTCCACATCGAGGGCTACCTCGTCCAGAACCAGGAGCTCATCGCCAAGGCCGCCCGCCTGGCGAAGGCCGCCGGCTGCATCGTCTCCATCGACATGGCCTCTTACAACGTCGTGGAGAGCAACGACGCCTTCTTCCACAACCTCGTGGAGAACTACGTGGACATCGTCTTCGCCAACGAATCCGAGGCCAAGGCCTTTACCAAGAAAGAGCCCCGCGAAGCCCTGGACGATATCGCGCGCGTATGCGACATCGCCATCGTGAAGGTGGGCAAGGACGGGTCCATGGTCAAGTCCGGCGACGAGTACCATTTCATCGAGCCCTGGCCCGCCACCCCGGTGGACGCCACCGGTGCCGGAGACACCTACGCCGCCGGTTTCCTGTACGCGCATTCGCTGGGAATGCCCCTCCGGGTGTGCGGCGAAATCGGCTCCATCATCGCCGCGAAGGTGGTGGAGGTCATCGGCACCAAGATCGACATCCCCCGCTGGCGGGATGCCAAACTGCAGATCCGCGAACTCATCGCGGCCCATACGAAATAGACGAATATGCTGGAACCGGTCAAAGAACTGCTCAGGCGCCAGAGCCTGAAGAAGAACGCCTCCACGGAGCCCACGGGATTCGTCCCGCTGGACAAGATCCACTCCGCCGTGGCGTTCATCGACGTGGAGGATACCTCGTTCAACGAATGCAAGAACGCCCTGATGATCTTCTTCCGCGAACATGGCATCAAGGGAGACATCTTCTTCTTCGACTTCCGGAAACTGACCGAAGGGGAACGTCTCATCACCAGCATCACCACCACCGTCCTCAAGAAGGACCTCAACTGGTTCGGAAAGCCCTCCCATGAGAAAGTGTCCCTGATGCTGGGCGGGGAGCCGGACCTGTTCATCTCGCTGCTCTCCACCACGGATTACCCGTTGGAATTCATGGCCAAATGCTCCCGCGCCCGCTTCAAGATCGGCCGCGTCCAGCTGCCGGGCGATACCTTCGACCTCGTGATCAAGGATCCGGAAGACCGCAAATACAGCGAGGCGGAGGTCTTCAAGGAACTGGCCAAGTTCATGGAGAAGATCCGATGAAGAAATACCTGATTGTCTTCCTGATCTCCATGGTTCCGCTCATCGAGCTGCGCGGAGCCATCCCCTATGCCGTAGGCATGGGCCTGCCCATCGTCCCGTCCATCATCGTCTCCGTCATCGGCAACATGATCCCGGTGCCCTTCATCTTCCTTTTCGCCCGGCGCATCCTCGAGTGGGGAAAGGACAAGCCCTACATCGGCAAGTTCTTCACCTGGTGCCTGGAAAAGGGCGAGAAAGGTGGACGGAAGCTGGAAGAGAAAGCGGGACAGGGCCTGTACGTCGCCCTCCTGCTGTTCGTAGGCATTCCGGTGCCCGGAACGGGCGCCTGGACCGGAACCCTCGCGGCGAGCCTGCTGGACATGGACTTCAAGAAAAGCGTCCTGTATATCCTCCTCGGCGTCCTCCTGGCCGGGGCCATCATGCTGCTGGCCTCGCTCGGCGTGTTCGGCGCCATCTCCTTCCTGAAATAAAAAACCTCTTGATAACTATGACACTGAAACGATTCTTCCTGCTGAGCGCAGCGGCCCTTCTTGCGGCGAACTGCCTCACCGGCTGCCTGGCCGGCAAATTCATGAGCAACTACGCCCTCAAACCGGAGCCCCATGGCGTGGCTGACATCGAGCGCACCCGCGCCAAGGCCGACTCCCTGTGCCCGGGCGTCATCGCCTGGTATGACGACCTCCACGCGAAGGGGATCTTCAAGGATGTCACCCGCGTGGATCCGGACGGCCACAAGCTCCACGCCGTCTATGCACCCGCCAAGGATCCCGCCACGGCGCAGGGTACCGCCGTTGTCGTGCACGGCTACACGGACAACCACCTTGTCTTCCTGTACCTCGTGAAAATGTACCGGGACGAGTTCAACTACAACGTCATGGTCCCGGACCTGCAGTACCACGGTTATTCCGAGGGAGAAGCCGCCCAGATGGGCTGGCTGGACCGGCTGGACGTGGAAGACTGGGCGGTGATGGCCCACGATATCTTCAAGAATGATTTCACGGTGGTCCACGGCGTGTCCATGGGCGGCGCCACGACCATGATGATGAGCGGCGACGACCTTCCTCCCTACATCCGCGCATTCGTCGAGGACTGCGGCTACTCCTCCGCCTGGGACCAGTTCGCCCACAACCTGCAGGACAGCTTCCACCTGCCTCCGTTCCCGATCCTGAACAGCGCCAGCATCGTCACGAAGCATCGCTACGGCTGGGGCTTCAAGGAGGCTTCTTCCGTGAAGCAGCTTGCCAAGTGCGACCGTCCGATGCTCTTCATCCACGGTGATGCCGACGACTTCGTCCCGGTGTCCCACGTGTTCAAGAATTATGAGGCGAAAACCCACGGCTACAAGGAGCTTTACATCGTTCCCGGTGCCGTCCACGCCAATTCCTACGCGAAGGATCCCGCCAACTACACCTGGCGCGTGAAATACTTCCTGGACCGTGTCAAGAGCGGCGAGATCAAGTAACTACCTCAGCACCAGCTCCACCGGGCAGTGGTCGGAGCCAAAGATTTCGTTATGGATTTCGGTCGAGACGATCCGGTCCCGGAGCGCCTCGGAGACGACGAAGTAGTCGATGCGCCAACCTGCGTTGTTCGCACGGGCGTTGAAGCGGTAGGACCACCAGGAATACTTCACCTCGCCGGGATGCTGGAAGCGCCAGGTGTCGATGAAGCCGGCCCCGAGAAGGTTGCCGAACTGCGCGCGTTCCTCGTCCGTAAAACCGGCATTGCGGCGGTTGGACGCGGGGTTCTTGATGTCAATCTCCTCGTGTGCGACATTCAGGTCGCCGCAGAAAACGACAGGCTTCGGAAGGCCGCATAGGTAGGCACGCATGTCGTCCTCCCAGCGCATCCGGTAGTCCAGACGCTTGAGGCCGTCCTGCGAGTTGGGAACATAGGCGCATACAAGGAAGAAATCCGCATACTCCAGCGTGATCACGCGCCCCTCATGGTCATGCTCCTCCACGCCGATCCCGTACCGGACCGACAGGGGTTCATGCTTCGTATAGACGGCCGTTCCGGAATACCCTTTCTTCTCCGCATAATTCCAGTAGGAGAGGTACCCGGGAAACTCCAGGTCGATCTGCCCCGCCTGCAGCTTGGTCTCCTGCAGGCACACGAAATCGGCGTCCAGGTCCACGAACACGTCCGCGAAACCCTTCCCCGCCACGGCCCTGAGACCGTTCACATTCCAGGAAATGAACTTCATACTATTCCAAGGTCCACGTTGCACCTTCCTTCGTGTCCTTGACCGTAATGCCGAAGGAGGCGAGAAGGTCGCGGATCCGGTCGGATTCGGCCCAGTTCTTCTCCGCACGGGCTTTGCGGCGGTCTTCCAGGACGATGTCCATGACGCCTTCCAGGGCTTTCTCCGCCTTGCCGGAAGAGCCTGCAGCCTCTTCGTCCCGAAGGCCCAGGACACCATACACGACATCCTCGAACAGCTTCCGGAGAGCGGCCTTGTCCCCCTCGGGAAGTTTGCCACCGTTGATGAGTTTCACGGCCTCGAACAGGTGCGCGATGGCGATCGGCGTATTCAGGTCGTCGCACAAGGCCTCATAGACGTTGTCGATGAGGGTGGCGACATCCGCGGAAGGGTTGCCGGTTTCCTCCCCGGCGCCCAGTTCCCTACCCGCCTGCATCAGGCGCTTGTAGCCCTTTTCCGCAGCCTGGAGGGCTTCGTTGGAGAAATCCAGCGTGCTGCGGTAGTGGGCCTGGAGGATGAAGAAACGGACGGTCATCGGACTGTAGGCGCGCTCCAGCTTGGGATGGTTGCCGCTGAAGAGTTCCGGCAGGGTGATGAAGTTCCCGAGGGACTTGCCCATCTTCTGGCCGTTGATCGTGATCATGTTGTTATGGACCCAGTAATGGACGCCCTGGGTGCCGCGGGAGGCCTGGTTCTGCGCGATCTCGCACTCGTGGTGCGGGAACATCAGGTCCATGCCGCCGCCGTGGATGTCGAACTCCTTGCCCAGGTACTTCTCCCCCATCACCGAGCACTCCAGGTGCCAGCCCGGGAACCCTTCGCCCCACGGGGACGGCCAGCGCATGATATGCTCCGGCTCCGCCTTCTTCCAGAGGGCGAAATCATAGGGGGCCCGCTTGTCGGACTGTCCGTCGAGGGACCGGGTGCCTTCCATCGTGGCCTCCAGCGTCCGTCCGGAGAGGACGCCATACCCGTAATCCCGGTTGTATTTCTCCACGTCGAAATAGATGGAGCCGTTGGACTCGTAGGCATAGCCCGCGTCCAGGATGGTCTTGATGGTCTCGATCTGCTCGATGATGTGGCCGGAGGCCCGCGGTTCGATGGAAGGGGACTCCACGTTCAGGAGGCGCATGGCCTCGTGATAGCGCTCCGTGTAGGTCTGGACCACCTCCATGGGCTCCAGCTCCTCCAGACGGGCCTTCTTCACAATCTTGTCCTCGCCTTCGTCGGCATCGTGTTCGAGATGGCCCACGTCGGTGATGTTCCGCACATAACGGACCTTGTAGCCGAGATGCTTCAGGAGACGGAACAGGACATCGTAGGTCACACCCGGACGGGCATGGCCCAGATGGGCGTCGCCATAGACGGTGGGGCCGCATACATACATCCCTACATGGCCGGGATGGATGGGAACGAAGAGTTCCTTCCGGCGTGTCAGGGTATTGGTCAGATAGAGGTTACGCATAAAAAAATCGCAGTCTTTTCAGACTGCGAATATACGAATTTTATTTCATCCTCACGGCCTTTTTCGCGACGCTCTTGCGGGCTGTCCCGCCGGCCTTCGGCTGTCCGTGGTGGATGGAGGCCTTGGTGGCGACCCGGGGTTTCGCGTAGGCGATCCCCGAAGCCCGGGTCGTGCCGAGGTAGGTCATCTCGAGCGGGAGCTCGGCCACATTGGTGTTGTAAGGATGCCATTCCTCGGTCTCATGGGCCCACATGTAGTACTGCATGGAGTGGAACTTGGTCACGTACTTGCCGGCGTCCGTCTGCAGTTCGACCTCCAGCGGCTGGAGTTCGGCGCCCTCGTCCTTCGGAACCATCACCGCGAGGTCGAGCCCCTCGTCGGTAATGAGGGTGATTCCGCCCGAATCGAAGATGTTGCCCATGAAGAGCTCGTCCACGGTGCCGAGGTTGTCGTCGTCATACGTCCCGAGATACTGGGAAACGATGTACAGGAAGCCGTTCGGAGCATAGAATTCGCCCTCCAGGTACTCCTGGTCCATCTGGAAGGAGACCGCCGGTCCCTGCTCCCAGCCTTCGATCTTGTAGATGAAATTGTTGTCGATGGAAGAGATGTCCAGGTCGTACCCGACCAGGCCGTTACTCACCCGCCAGCTGCCGAGCCAGTGGTTGAAGGCCTCGGTGGCGACTTCCTCCTGGATGGAGAAATCGGCCTCGGCGTAGTTGCCGGTGGCGTTGCCGTTACCGTCCAGTTCGATGAGGAAAGCCATCCAGGTTCCGCTGCGCAGGCGGTTGAAATAGACATCGGTGATCTGCCGGGTGAAAACTTCGTCCGTGTACTGGTAGAACTTCACGTTGTCGGCCTCCGCATCGGCGAGAAGCGTCTCGGACTCATAGGTAAAGAACCCGGCCGCATCGTTCTCGTAGGCATTCTTGAAGTCCTCCGGACGCACCAGGCGGATGATATAGTAGCCGTTTCCGTTGTACTTGAGGTTGAAATGCTCCACCTGGTCCACGGAAGCGTCGTCATTGACCCAGTCCTCGCGGGCGACATAACGGATGGACCAGTCGGACCGCTCGGTTACGACCAGCGTCTCCTGTTCCTTCCTTCCGCTGCCATCGGGTTCACGACCGTCGCGACGGTTCACCGGATCATCCTTGAAGCATCCGGTCAGGGCCAGGGCGGCTGTCGCCACCATGGCGATCATGCTGAGTATCCTTTTCATCTTTCTTGGGGTTTTGACTCATCCTATACAAAAACCCGGCCATTTTGTGGTGGCCGGGCTTTTTTGACAGATTCTTCGCTTACGCTCAGAATGACATTACAACTCGTTCATCGCGGCGGCGTACTCAGTCTTGGAGCCCACGACGATGTCCTGGTATTCCTGGAGACCGGTACCGGCCGGAATGAGATGACCGCAGATGACGTTCTCCTTGAGGCCTTCGAGATGGTCCACACGGGCGCGGATGGCGGCTTCGCTGAGCACCTTCGTGGTCTCCTGGAAGGAGGCGGCGGAGATGAAGCTGCCGGTCTTGAGGGCAGCGCGGGTGATACCCTGGAGGATCTGGGAAGCCGTGGCGGGCTTCGCCTCGCGGGTCACCATCAGTTTCATGCCCTGACGCTCCAGGGAGGCGTTCTCGCTGCGAAGGTCGCGGGCGCTGATGATGTCACCTTCCTCGAAGCGGACGCTGTCGCCCGGATCCAGGACATACTCCTTGCCGAAGATGGCGTCGTTGGCGTCCATGAACTCCCACTTGTCCACGAGCTCCTCCGGGAGGTACTCAGTGTCGCCGGGATCGCCGATCTGGACCTTGCGCATCATCTGGCGGACGATGATCTCGAAATGCTTGTCGTTGATCTTCACGCCCTGCAGACGGTACACGGCCTGGATCTCGTTCACGATGTACTCCTGGGCCTTGACCGGGCCGAGAACGGCGAGGATGTCGGTCGGGGAGATACCGCCGTCGGAGAGGCGGGTTCCGGCCTTCACGTAGTCGTTCTCCTGGACAAGGATCTGCTTGGTCATCGGGACCTCGTAGTGCTTCTCCACGCCGGTGCGGTTCTTGACGATGATGTCGCGCTTGCCCCTCTTCACCTTGCCCATCACGATTTCACCGTTGATCTCGGAGATGATGGCCGGGTTGGAAGGATTGCGGGCCTCGAAGAGTTCGGTCACACGCGGCAGACCGCCCGTGATATCGCTGGCCTTGCCGATGGCGCGCGGGATCTTGATGATCACGTCGCCCACGCGGACCTGGTCGCCGTCGTTCATCATGATGTGGGCGCCGACCGGGAGGTTGTACTGGCGGAGCGAATGGCCGTTCTCGTCCACAATGTGGATGGCCGGGCTCTTGGTCTTGTCACGGCTTTCGATGATGACCTTGTCCGTGTTGTTGGAGTACTCGTCGGCACTCTCCTCGCGGTAGGTCACACCTTCGGCCATATTCTCGAAGCGGAGGGTACCGGCGCTTTCGACGATGGTCGTGGCGTTGTAGGCATCCCATTCGCAGATGAGGTCACCCTTGTGCACGGTGTCGCCATCCTTGAAATACAGGGTGGAGCCGTAAGGAACGTCGTACTGGGAGTAGGTCATGCCGGTACGCTCGTCCACGATGCGGAGTTCGGTCATCCGGCTCACGACGATGTCGTTCACGGTGCCGTCCTCGTTGACGCGCTCGATGGTACGGAGCTCCTCGAAGGAAAGCTTGCCTTCGTACTTGGACTCGATGGTGTTGTCGGCCACGGAACCGGAAGCGGTACCACCGACGTGGAAGGTACGCAGGGTCAGCTGGGTACCAGGCTCACCGATGGACTGCGCGGCGATGACACCCACGACCTCGCCCTTCTCGACCATGCGGGAAGTGGCCAGGTTGCGGCCATAGCACTTGGCGCAGACGCCCTTGCGGGACTCGCAGGTAAGGACCGAACGGATCTCGACCTGCTCGATCGGGAGGCTGTCGATCAGGGCGGCGGTATCCTCGCGGATCTCCTCGCCGGCGGCGATGATCAGTTCGCCCGTGAGCGGGTTGATGATGTCATGGACCGACGTACGGCCGAGGATGCGCTCGCCGAGGGACTCGACGACCTCGTCCTTGTTCTTGATGGCCGTGGCGATCAGGCCGCGGAGCGTGCCGCAGTCTTCCTCGGTGATGATTACGTCATGGGAGACGTCCACCAGACGACGGGTCAGGTAACCGGCATCCGCCGTCTTCAGGGCGGTATCGGCCAGACCCTTACGGGCACCGTGCGTGGAGATGAAGTATTCGAGCACCGTCATGCCTTCCTTCAGGTTGGAGACGATCGGGTTCTCGATGATCTCGGCACCGGCGGCGCCGCTCTTCTGCGGCTTCGCCATCAGGCCTCGCATGCCGCACAGCTGCTTGATCTGCTGCACGGAACCACGGGCGCCGGAATCCAGCATCATGTACACCGGATTGAAGCCCTGCTGGTCGGCGGAAATCTGCTCGCGGACGATGCCGGTGAGCTTGTTGTCGATGGCCGTCCAGAGGTCGATCACCTTGTTGTAGCGCTCGTTGTTCGTGATGAAACCCATCGCGTAGTTCATCTTGATGCCCTCGACATCCTTGTAGCCCTTCTCGATGAGGTCGTACTTCTCGCCCGGGACGAGGACGTCGCCGAGGTTGAAGGAGATACCCGCGCGGAAGGCCTGGTAGTAACCGAGGTTCTTGATGTCGTCCAGGAACTGGGCGGTACGCGTGACGCCGGTGGACTTGATGACCGTCGTGATGACGCTGCGGAGGGCTTTCTTGCCCAGGAGCTCGTTCACATACGGTACCTCGTCCGGCACATACTGGTTCACGATGATGCGGCCGGCGGTGGTCTTCACCATGTGATAACCCTTGGAAGCATCCTGCTTGTCCACCGGGAGACGCACCTCGATGGGGGCGTGCATGTCGATGACCTTGCCGTCGTAGGCGATGATCACCTCTTCCGGACCGTAGAACTTGAGGCCGGAACCCTTGGCGCCCGGACGCTCCTTGGTGATGTAGTACAGACCAAGGACCATATCCTGGGACGGAACCGTAATCGGGGAACCGTTGGCCGGGTTCAGGATGTTGTGGGAGCCGAGCATCAGGAGGTGGGCCTCCATGATGGCGGCGTTGCCCAGCGGCAGGTGGACAGCCATCTGGTCACCGTCGAAGTCCGCGTTGAAGGCGGTACAGGCGAGCGGGTGCAGCTGGATGGCCTTTCCTTCGATCATCCGGGGCTGGAAGGCCTGGATACCGAGGCGGTGCAGGGTCGGGGCACGGTTCAGGAGGACCGGATGGCCCTTCATCACGTTCTCGAGGATGTCCCAGATCACCGGGTCGCGGCGGTCCACGATCTTCTTCGCGCTCTTGACGGTCTTCACGATGCCGCGCTCGATGAGCTTGCGGATCACGAACGGCTTGTAGAGCTCGGCCGCCATGAACTTCGGAAGGCCGCACTCATGCATGTTGAGTTCCGGACCCACGACGATCACCGAACGGGCGGAATAGTCCACACGCTTACCGAGGAGGTTCTGGCGGAAGCGGCCCTGCTTGCCCTTGAGGGAGTCGGACAGGGACTTGAGGGCCCGGTTGGACTCGCTCTTGACGGCAGAGGACTTCTTGGAGTTGTCGAAGAGGGAATCGACGGCTTCCTGGAGCATGCGCTTTTCGTTGCGCAGGATCACTTCCGGAGCCTTGATCTCGATGAGCTTCTTCAGACGGTTGTTGCGGATGATGACGCGGCGGTACAGGTCGTTCAGGTCGGAGGTCGCGAAGCGGCCGCCGTCCAGCGGAACGAGCGGACGGAGGTCCGGCGGAGTGACCGGGAGGACCTTCATGATCATCCACTCGGGACGGTTGATGTCCTTGGACTCCTGGAACCATTTCACCACGGACAGGCGCTTGAGGAGGTCGGTCTTCCGCTGCTGGGAAGACTCGGAGCGCATCTGCTGGCGGAGGGACTTGCCCAGTTCCTCCACGTCGATCTCCTTCAGGAGGTCGTAGATGCCTTCCGCACCCATCTTGGCGACGAACTTCTGGGGATCGTCGGCCGCGAGGGCATAGTTGTCCGGGAAACGGTCCATCACCGTCATGTACTCGTCCTCGGAGAGGAGGTCGTACTTCTGGTAACCGCTTTCGCCGGGACGGATGACGATGTACTTCTCGTAGTAGATCACGGACTCGAGCTTCTTCGCCGGGATGCCGAGCAGGGCGCTGATCTTGTTCGGGGCGCTCTTGAAGTACCAGATATGGGCCACCGGAACGGTCAGGGCGATATGGCCCATGCGCTCGCGGCGGACCTTCTTCTCGGTCACTTCCACACCGCAGCGGTCGCACACGATTCCGCGGTAACGGATCCGCTTGTACTTGCCGCAGTAGCACTCGTAGTCCTTGGTCGGACCGAAGATCTTCTCGCAGAAGAGACCGTCACGTTCGGGCTTGTAGGTCCTGTAGTTGACCGTTTCCGGCTTCAGGACCTCACCGCAGGACCTTTCGGTAATGTCCTCCGGGGAAGCGAGCGCGATGGAGATCTTCGAGAAGTTGCTCTTCACCTTGTTTTCCTTGTTGTTATATACAGGCATACTCTTCAGCTCTTATAAGGTTAGTCCAAAGTGACCTTGAGACCGAGGCCGCGGAGCTCGTGCAGGAGCACGTTCAGGGACTCGGGGATACCCGGAGTGGGCATCGGATCGCCCTTGACGATGGCCTCGTACGTCTTGGAACGGCCATTGACGTCGTCGGACTTGACGGTCAGGATCTCCTGCAGGGTGTTCGCGGCACCGTAGGCCTCGAGGGCCCAGACTTCCATCTCACCGAAACGCTGTCCGCCGAACTGGGCCTTACCGCCGAGCGGCTGCTGGGTGATCAGGGAGTACGGTCCGATGGAACGCGCGTGCATCTTATCATCGACCATGTGGCCGAGCTTGATCATGTAGATCACGCCCACGGTCGCAGGCTGGTCGAACCAGTCGCCGGTACCGCCGTCGCGGAGGTGCGTCTTACCGAAGCGAGGCACGCCGGCCTTGTCGGTGTAGGCGCAGATCTCGTCGATGGAAGCACCGTCGAAGATCGGGGTGGAGAACTTCACGCCCAGCTCCGCACCGGCCCATCCGAGGACCGTCTCGTAGATCTGGCCGAGGTTCATACGGGAAGGCACGCCCAGCGGGTTCAGGACGATGTCCACCGGCGTTCCGTCCTCCAGGAAAGGCATGTCCTCCTGACGGACGATCTTCGCGACGATACCCTTGTTACCGTGGCGGCCGGCCATCTTGTCACCGACCGTGATCTTACGCTTCTTGGCGATATAGACCTTCGCGAGCTGCATCACGCCGTTGGCGAGTTCGTCACCGACCTTGATCTTGTCCAGTTCGCGCTTGGAGCGGGTCTCGGCTTCCTTGTGGGCGGCGCAGTAGTTGCGGATGAGGTCGCGCACGAGGGCGGCCGTCTTCGCATCGTTCGTCCACTTGGAGGAGTTGATGTTCATATAGTCGGCATCCTTCAGGCCCTGGAGGGTGAACTCCTTGCCCTTCGGGAAGATTTCCACGCCGTAGAGGTCGCTCACGCCGGCGCTCTTCTTGCCGCTGACCAGGGACCACAGCTTCTCGATGAAGGTGGCGCGGAGCTTCTCCGCAGCCTTCTCGAACTCCTGCTGCTTGATCTCGAGGCGGGCCTTCTGCTCGCTCTTCGCACCCTTGCGGGAGGTGTCCTTGGAAACCTTGGCATAGAGGGCGGTCTTGATCACGGTACCGGACAGGGAAGGATTGGCCTTCAGGGAGGCGTCCTTCACGTCACCGGCCTTGTCGCCGAAGATAGCCTTGAGGAGCTTCTCTTCCGGGGAAGGATCGCTCTCGCCCTTCGGGGTGATCTTGCCGATCATGATGTCACCCGGCTCGATATGGGCGCCGATACGCACGATACCGTCCTTGTCCAGGTCACGGGTGGCGTCCTCGCTGACATTCGGGATATCGGAGGTAAGTTCCTCCATGCCGCGCTTGGTCTCGCGGACCTCGGTCAGGTACTCGTCCACGTGGACGGAAGTGAGGACATCCCACTTCACCATCTCCTCGCTCAGGACGATGGCATCCTCGTAGTTGTAACCCTTCCAAGGCATGAACGCGACCTTCAGGTTGCGGCCCAGGGCCAGCTCGCCGTCGGCCGTCGCGTAACCCTCGGTAAGGACCTGTCCCTTCACGACGTTGTCGCCCTTCCGCACCAGCGGCTTGAGCATCACGGTGGTGGACTGGTTGGTACGGCGGTAGATCGGGAGCCTGTACACGGTCTCGTCCGGGGTGAAGCTCACGAACTTCTCGTCGTCGGTCCGGTCGTACTTGATCCGGATCTCATTGGCGTCCACATAGGTGACGACACCGCTGCGGTCCGCAATGACCTGCGTCCGGGAGTCGATGCACACGCGCTCTTCCAGGCCGGTGCCCACGATCGGGGACTCCGGGGAAAGGAGCGGCACGGCCTGACGCATCATGTTCGCACCCATGAGGGCGCGGTGCGCGTCGTCGTGCTCCAGGAACGGGATCAGGGAAGCGGCCACGGAAGCCATCTGGTTCGGGGCCACGTCCATATAATTCACTTCCTCCTTGGAAACCAGCGGGAAGTCGGCTTCCTTGCGGCACTGGATGCGGTCGCCGAGGAGTTCACCGTCTTCGGTCATCTCCACGTTGGCGAGGGAGACGTAGCGGTCTTCCTCCTCTTCGGCGCTCATGTAGTGCCAGCCGGTGTCGCTGAGGTCCACCTTGCCCTCGTGCACCTCCCGGTACGGGGTCTCGATGAAGCCGAGCTCGTCGATGCGCGCATACACGCACAGGGAGGAGATCAGGCCGATGTTCGGACCTTCCGGAGACTCGATCGGGCACAGGCGGCCGTAGTGGGTATAGTGCACGTCACGCACCTCGAAGCCGGCGCGGTCACGGGAAAGACCGCCGGGGCCGAGTGCGGAGAGACGGCGCTTGTGGGTGATTTCCGCCAGGGGGTTCGTCTGGTCCATGAACTGGGAGAGCTGGCTCGTGCCGAAGAACGAGTTGATCACGGAAGAGAGGGTCTTCGCGTTGATCAGGTCGATCGGGTTGAACTGCTCGCTGTCACGGACGTTCATCCGCTCACGGATCGTACGGGCCATCCGGGAGAGGCCCACGCTGAACTGGTTCGCCAGCTGCTCGCCCACCGTGCGGACACGGCGGTTGGACAGATGGTCGATATCGTCCACGGTCGCCCGGGAGTTGATGAGCTGGATCAGGTACTTGATGATCTCGATGATGTCGGTGTTGGTGAGCACGCGGACACCCGGATCGGTGGAAAGACCCAGTTTCTTGTTCAGGCGATAGCGGCCCACGCTTCCGAGGTCGTAGCGCTTCTCGGAGAAGAAGAGCTTGTCGATGACGTCGCGGGCGGTGGACTCATCCGGCGGTTCGGAGTTGCGGAGCTGCTTGTAGATATAGTTGACCGCCTCGATCTCGGTGTTGGTCGGATCCTTCTGCAGGGTATTGTAGATGATGGCGTACTCGGCGGAGTTCGCCTCATCCTTCTGCAGCAGGACGGTCTTCACATCGGTATCCAGGATCTTGGCGATGGTATCTTCCGTGAGGGCTTCCCCACGGTCGACGATGGCAAAGGTACGCTCGATGGGGATCACCTCGCCGGTATCCTCATCCTCGAAATCCTCGGTCCAGGTCTTGAGGACCTTGGCGGCGAGGAGGCGACCTTCATTTTCCTTGAGAACGGCTTCGTCGGCAGCGACTTCATCGGCCAGGCCGAAGATGTCGATGATGTCCTTGTCGCTGTTGTAGCCGATGGCCCTGAGGAGGGTGGTGACAGGCAGCTTCTTCTTCCGGTCGATGTAGGCGTACATCACGTTGTTGATGTCCGTCGCAAACTCGATCCAGGAACCCTTGAACGGGATGATACGGGCGGAATAGAGCTTCGTACCGTTGGCGTGCATGCTCTGGTCGAAGAACACGCCCGGGGAACGGTGCAGCTGGGAAACGATGATCCGCTCCGAACCGTTGATGATGAAAGTGCCGGCAGGAGTCATGTAGGGGATGTTCCCCAGATAGACGTCCTGAACCCTCGTGTCAAAGTCCTCGTGCTCGGGGTCGGTGCACGAAAGACGGAGTTTCGCCTTCAGCGGGACGTTGTAGGTAAGTCCGCGCTCCAGGCATTCCTCGATCGAGTACTGGGGAGGGTCGATGAAATAATCGATGAAGCGGAGTTCGTAGTTGTTCCGCGTGTCCTCGATCGGGAAAATTTCCTGGAATACCTGATAGAGACCCTCGTTCTTTCGGCTTTCGGGCGTCGTATCCAGCTGGAAAAAGTCACGGAACGACTTGAGCTGGACCTCCAGAAGGTCAGGATACTCCAGAATATGGGATGTTGCGAAATTGACTCGCTTGTTTTGGGTCTTGTTTGACATGTGTGCTTCCTTCGTTCGCTTGGGAGAAAAATTTTAGACGGAAAAAAGGTTTAGAGCCTACTATGGGCTCTAAACCTGATTCTTTCCCTGGACGGGAAGCGGGCGGAGTTACTTAATCTCAACCTCGGCGCCAGCTTCCTCGAGCGCGGCCTTGAGAGCCTCGGCCTCGGCCTTGGAAACCTTCTCCTTGACGGCGACAGGAGCCTTGTCGACCAGTTCCTTAGCCTCCTTGAGGCCAAGACCGGCGTTCTCCTTGACGGCCTTGATCACCTGCAGCTTGGCCTGGCCAGCGCTGGTGAGCATCACGTCGAACTCAGTCTGCTCGGCCGGGGCGGCAGCCTCGGCGGCAGCGGCGGGAGCGGCGACCGCGACAGCGGCGGCGGCGGGCTCGATACCGTACTCTTCCTTCAGGATCTTAGCAAGCTCCTGGACATCTTTCACAGTAAGGTTAACCAACTCTTCTGCGAGAACTTTAACATCTGCCATAGTTGTAATTATTAAATTGTTTGATATTGATTAGTTTTCTTTTTCTTCCAGGGTCTTGACAAGGCCGGCGATGAGCTGGCCGCCGCCGTTCTGCAGCGCAGAGACCACGTTCTGGATCGGAGACTGGAGCATACCGATGATCTCTCCGATGAGTTCCTCGCGGGACTTGATGTTCACCAGTTCCTCGAGCTTGTCGGCGCCGACGAAAGCGCACTCCTGGGCGTAGGCGCCCTTGAGGACGGGCTTCTCGGCACCAGCCTTCATATACTTCTTGATGAGCTTCGCAGGAACCGCGGGAGCTTCGCAGTACATGATGGCGGTATTGCCTTCGAGGGTGGGGACGAGAAGGTCCATCTCGGCGTTCTGGCAGTCCTTGATCACCTTGTGGAACAGGGTATTCTTCACGACGGTGAGCTTGATGCCCTCGTTGAAGCAGTCGCGACGGAGCTTGGAGGTCTCCTCGGCGTTCAGACCGGCGATATCGGTGATGTAGAAGTTCGGGTACTGGGCCATGTTGGCCTTGATGGCCGCAATCACCTGCTCTTTCATTTCTTTCTTCATAATGCTTCCTCCCCTTCTTTTATTCGGTGAAAGACTTGATGTCCAGCTTCACGGCCGGGCTCATGGTGGTGCACAGGGTCGCGCCCTTGAAATAGGTACCCTTCAAGGTCTGGGGCTTGAGCTTCAGGACGGCGGAGACGAAGGCCTTCGCGTTCTCGGCGATCTGCTCCGGGGTGAAGGAGATCTTGCCGATGGCAGCGTGGATGATACCGGTCTTGTCCACCTTGAAGTCGATCTTACCGGCCTTCACTTCCTTGACGGCGTTGCCGATCTCCATGGTCACGGTGCCGGTCTTGGGGTTCGGCATGAGGCCGCGGGGACCGAGGATACGGCCGATCTGGCCGACCTTGGCCATCACGGACGGGGTGCAGATGATGACATCCACATCGGTCCAGCCTTCCTTGATCTTGGTGATGTAGTCGTCGAGGCCCACATAGTCGGCGCCGGCTTCCTTGGCTTCGTTCTCCTTGTCCGGGGTGCAGAGCACGAGGACGCGGGTGACCTTACCGGTACCGTTCGGGAGGGTGACGATGCCACGGATCATCTGGTTCGCCTTACGGGGATCCACACCGAGGTTGGTGGTGATCTCGACGGAAGCGTCAAACTTGGTGTAGGTGATGTCCTTCAGAAGCGCGCAGGCGTCCTGGAGAGAGTAAACCTGGTTCTTGTCATACTTGGCAAAAACAGCCTTCTGGTTTTTGGTCAACTTGCTCATGGGTGCGTGCTTTTAAAGGTTCTCGGGGAATTCGCCATCGACCTTGATACCCATGCTGCGGGCGGTACCCGCGACCATCTTCATGGCGGAAGCGAGGGTGAAACAGTTCAGGTCCGGCATCTTGGACTGGGCGATCTCCTTGACCTGGTCCCAGGTCACGGTCGCAACTTTCTTGCGGTTCGGCTCACCGGAGCCGGCGGAGATCTTGGCGGCCTCCTTCAGGGACACGGCCACAGGGGGCTGCTTGACTTCGAAGGAGAAGGATTTGTCACTGTAAACAGTGATGACGACAGGGAGGACCTTACCGGCCTGATCCTGGGTGCGAGCATTGAACTGCTTGCAGAAATCCATGATGTTCAGGCCCTTGGAACCGAGTGCAGGTCCTACCGGCGGCGCAGGATTCGCGGCTCCGCCCTTGATCTGGAGCTTGATGAATCCGGTAACTTCTTTTGCCATAACTTGTTGTTATTCTTTCGTTACTTGAGTAAAGCTGAGTTCGAGGAGGGTCTTCCTCCCGAAGATCACTACCACTACCTTGAGTTTGCTGCGGTCCGCGATGATCTCCTCGACCGTTCCGTTGAAACCGCTGAACGGTCCGTCGGTGATCTTCACGGATTCACCCACCGTAAAGTTGATTTCGGTCTCGGCTGCCGCCACGGCGTTCTCATCCTGGCCACCGAGGATACGCGCGGCCTCGTCGTCCCGGATGGGGACGGGGATGCGCTCGGCGGTACCGTTGCCGGTCTTTTCGGTCAGGAATCCGGACATGCCGGGGATGCCGTTGCGGATGACATATTCGAGATCGGGACTAAGTTCCGCATGAATCAGCACGTAGCCCGGGAAGAGGAGTCTCTCGACTTCCTTGCGCTTTCCGTTCTTCGTGACGATCTCCTTCTTGACAGGAACCAGCACCTGGTCCACAACGGATTGCAGATCAGCGTGTCTTTCGATTTCCTTGACGAGATATTCAGCGGCCTTCTTCTCTTTTGTTCCCGCGGTACGCAGAACGTACCATTTCTTGTCAGCCATAGACAAAAATCAAATTTTACAATGCGTAGACAAACTCCATTATCTTCTGGAAGCAGAAATCCATCGCAAAGACCACCAGGGCAAGGATGCACGTCGCAACCAGGACCAGCACCGCAGAACTCTGCAGCTTGCTCCAGGTAGGCCACGTCACCTTCTTGGTGAGCTCAACCCAGGACTCCTTAAGATAGTTAATGAACTTTCTCATCTTGTTCTTAATGGACACCGGAAAATTGGAAGCGGGAATCCGGCGTTCTGTTAAACATTTACCAAATCGTAACCTTTGATATTGGCAGGGGAAGCAGGATTCGAACCCACATCGACGGTTTTGGAGACCGCTGAACTACCCTTGTTCTATTCCCCTGTGGGAGTGAGGGTGCATGCAGCGCACCCTCACTGTGGCAAGTAGTCGATGACTTAGATTACTCGATAACCTTGATCACCTGGCCGGCGCCGACGGTACGGCCACCTTCGCGGATAGCGAACTGCAGACCGTTGTTCATGGCCACCGGAGTGATGAGCGTCACGGTGATCTCCACGTTATCGCCAGGCATGACCATCTCGACACCCTCCGGGAGAGCGATCTCACCGGTAACATCCAGGGTACGGATGAAGAACTGCGGACGATAGTGATTGTGGAACGGGGTGTGCCGGCCGCCTTCGTCCTTCTTCAGGACGTAGATCTGAGCCTTGAAGATCGTGTGCGGAGTGATGGACTTCGGCTTGGCGACGACCTCACCACGCTTGACTTCCTTCTTGTCCACGCCACGGAGGAGGAGACCCACATTGTCACCAGCCTCACCCTGGTCGAGGAGCTTGCGGAACATCTCAACACCGGTAACGACGGAGGTGCGGGGTTCATCACCGAAACCGACGAGCTCGACGGGATCACCCACGTGGATGGTACCGGACTCGATACGGCCGGTAACGACGGTACCACGGCCGGTGATGGAGAAGATGTCCTCGATAGGCATCAGGAAGTCCTTGTCAACGAGGCGCTCCGGCAGCGGAATGTACTCATCGACAGCATTCATGAGTTCCATGACCTTGTCTTCCCAGACCTTCTCACCGTTGAGGGCGCCAAGGGCGGAGCCGCGGATGATCGGGCAGTCCTCGTCGAACTTGTAGAAGGCGAGGAGGTCGCGGATCTCCATCTCCACGAGGTCGAGCATTTCCTCATCATCGACGAGGTCAACCTTGTTCATGAAGACGAGGATCTTCGGGACGTTAACCTGACGGGCGAGCAGGATGTGCTCACGGGTCTGCGGCATAGGACCGTCGGTCGCAGCGACAACGAGGATAGCACCATCCATCTGGGCAGCACCGGTAACCATGTTCTTCACATAGTCAGCGTGGCCAGGGCAGTCCACGTGAGCGTAGTGACGCTTTTCGGTCTCGTACTCGACGTGGGCGGTGTTGATGGTGATACCGCGCTCCTTCTCTTCCGGAGCGTTGTCGATCTGGTCGAAGGACTTCACCTTGTCGGCATTACCGGAAACGCGCTCGGCGAGCACCTTGGTAATGGCGGCGGTGAGGGTGGTCTTACCGTGGTCAACGTGGCCGATGGTACCGATGTTGACATGCGGTTTGGTTCTCTGGAATGTTTCTTTTGCCATAATAAATTTATTGTTTAAACAATTGTCTTCAAATGCACAAAAAAGAGCCGGTGATGGGAATTGAACTCATGACCTCATCCTTACCAAGGATGCGCTCTACCCCTGAGCTACACCGGCTTTTGTATGTCTGTTGAGCGGAAAACGAGGTTCGAACTCGCGACCCTCAGCTTGGAAGGCTGATGCTCTACCAACTGAGCTACTTCCGCCTGAAGTTTTGGTGGGAGGTGGTGGACTCGAACCACCGAACCCTGAGGGAGCGGATTTACAGTCCGCCGCAATTGCCACTATGCGAACCTCCCAAAAGTTCTTTTTCCTTTCGAGCCGATAGAGGGATTCGAACCCACGACCCCGAGATTACAAATCACGTGCTCTGGCCAACTGAGCTATATCGGCAGCTCGTTCGGATTCTCAATCGCCGAAAGGGATTGCAAAGGTAGATGTTTTTTTGGAATCCGCAAAACTTTTTGCAATATTTTTTACTGGCCCGTTATTCGTGCGCTTCGCAACGGGCCAGATAGAAGTCGCGGACATCGTTCCAGCGATAGTACGGGAAGCGGTCCGTCGCTACCGGAAGTGTGGCCTCATCCCCGTTCAGGAGGCATTTGACCAGGATATCGTCCCCTGCCCTGCGGCTGCGGTAGAAGACAAGCTGGATGTTCGAGGCCTTGCAGGTTTCCCAGTCCTGGTAGGCGTCCTTGACCGCATACGGATCCTCGGGATCGAGGTCGGCCCCGTTCAGGCCCATCAGGACGGTCAGCGGACCGATGTAGGAGTCGTGGCCGAAGCGGAAGTCCGCCAGGCGGTCGCTGCTTCCGTCCAGGACGGCATCGGCCTTCCGGATGATGTCCCGGAGGATCGGGATGGTCCGGTACTGGTCGCCGAAAACCCAGGAATAGGAGTCCAGATTGGCGGTTTCCCAGTTCCGGACGATATCCTCGTCCGTGATGAGGTCTCCCATCATCCCCTCATGGTCGATGCTGGGAAGGGAGGTGTACAGGCTCACGAGGTTCCCGGCCAGATGGTCCATGTCGCCGGGAAGGCCTTCCGTGGACTTGAACATCCGGGTAAGCACCTTGTGATGAAGGGTCGTATCCCGGACGAAAGCGTCGAGATGCTGCTCATACCGGGGTTTCACTTTCGGCCACTGGCGGTAGGCGGGATTCTGCTTGTCCCCCGGGACGACGCCGTCCAGGGTGAAGCGGGAGGACTGTTCGCGGATCTCGATCCGGGGATTGCACTGCACCAGTTCCTGGCAGAAGGCCGACATGCTCATGACGCAGCGGCCGGACAGCGAGGAGATGGCCAGCACGTTCCCTCCTTTCCAGAACACCTCCGGGAAGCGTTCGTACATGGTCCGGGCAATGCGCTGGTGCTGCCACCAGCCCAGGTCGGTGAGTTCGCTGATGCCGGTCATCAGTTCCTGCCTGGCATCCAGGAAGCGGCCGTAGAAGGCCTTCCCCTCCGCCGTCATCAGGTCCAGTTCGTTCGCACGGGCCAGCAGCGTATCCAGTTCCTTGTACAGCCGCTCGTTCCAGTAATAGCGGGAACCGTGGCGGGCATAATGGCTGATGTAGAAAGGCTTGTACCCGCGGGGGGCCGCCGTGAGCTGATGGGTCTCGAACAGGTAGGGATAATCGGTCCCGTAGGCCTTCCTGGGGTCCTTCCGGAGCTGCTCGAGGGCGGGAACTTGCTGCGCCCCGGCGCCCAGGGCCCAGCCCAGGAGTACGATGGCTGTCAGGATTCTTTTCATATACATCATTCTGAATAGGTTAGAAATTCTTTTTCACCGTCCGGACGGGACAAGACTATCCCTTCATCAGGTCTCTCAGGATGTCCAGGATGGATTCCGTGTCCAGGCAGCAGTCCGCCCGCTGGGCGGCCTGCGTATCCTGCCCGATGAAACGGTCCGGGGCGCCGAGGCCTTTAATGACCGGTCGCTGGGAACGGCCGGCGAAGTATTCGCTGACGGCGCTGAAAAGCCCGCCCTTAAGGGTTCCGTCCTCCAGGGTAAGGATCACCCTGTATTCCGAGACTTCTTCCAGAATGGCCGTGTCCAACGGCTTGAGAAAGCGCATGTCATATACAGCAGGTCCCACCCAGTAATCGTCCTTGTGGCGCTTGGCAGCCTCCAGGGCCCGGTTTGCGACAGGCCCGATGGCCAGGATCGCCACCGTCTCCCCGTCCAGGAGTTTTTCCCCCTTGCCGATATCCAGCCGGCGGAACGGCTCCTCCTTCCAGGCGACGCCTTCCCCGCAGCCGCGCGGGTAGCGGATGATGAACGGGCCGCCTTCGGCATGCAGGCCGGTGTACATGAGGTCCTTGAGTTCCTTTTCGTTCCGCGGGGCGGAAATGATGCAGTTCGGAATGCTCCGATAGGCGGCGAGGTCATAGAGACCGTGGTGCGTAGGGCCGTCCTCCCCTACCAGCCCCGCACGGTCGAAGCACAGGACGACCGGCAAGTTCTGGAGGGCGACATCGTGGATGATCTCGTCGTAGGCCCGCTGGGAGAAGGAAGAGTAGATGTTGCAGAAAGGCTTCAGGCCGCCGGCCGCCAGCCCCGCCGCAAAAGTCACGGCGTGTTCCTCTTCGATGCCCACATCGAAGAAACGTTCGGGGAAGGCTTCCTCGAAAACGGTCATGCCGCTTCCGGTAGCCATGGCAGGGGTGATTCCCACGACTTTTGCATCCTGCCGTGCAAGGTCCGTGAGCACCTGCCCGAAGACATCCTGGTAGCGGTCCGCCGGATAAGCGGTCTTCACCCGCTGTCCGGTGGCGGCGTCGAACTTGCCGGGGGCATGCCAGGTGGTGGGATCGGCCTCGGCAGGGGCAAATCCCTTGCCTTTTTTCGTAATGACGTGCAGGAGCCTGGGGCCCTTGAGATCCCGCAGGCGGACCAGCGTATCCCGCACCTGGGCGAAATCGTTTCCGTCGATAGGACCGAAGTACCGGAAACCCAGGGACTCGAAGATGGCGCCGCCGGAGCCGCGCACCAGGGTGGATTTGGTGTCCGTCACCCGCTGCTGGATCCAGTCGCGGAGCTTGCTGTCGCCGAGCCGGTTCCAGACCTGCTTTTTCACCTTGTTGTAGGCATGGGAGGTCGTGACTTTCAGGAGATAGTCGTGCAGGCCGCCGGTGGCGGCGTCGATGGAGATGTTGTTGTCGTTCAGGATGACCAGCAGGTCCGCCTTCGAGGAGCCGGCGTTGTTCAGACCCTCCCAGGCCAGGCCGCCGGTCAGGGCGCCGTCGCCGATCAGGGCGACCGCCCGCTCCCCGGAACCCTGGATGCGGGCCGCCTCCGCGAAGCCGAGGGCCGCGGAAATGGCCGTGGACGCATGTCCGGCGCCGAAGGCGTCGTAGGGGCTCTCGTCCCGCTTGGGGAAGCCGCTGATGCCGTCCCGGGTGCGGTTCTTCCGGAAAACGTCGCGCCGTCCGGTCAGGATCTTATGGGCATAGGCCTGGTGCCCGACGTCGAAAACCACTTTGTCCTTGGGGGTGTCATACACGGCGTGCAGGGCTACGATCAGTTCCACCGCACCCAGGCTGGAGCCCAGATGCCCCGGATTCTTCGCGCAGCACTCCACCATATACTGACGGACCTCCGCACAAAGCTCCTGGAGCTCCTGCGTGGACAGGCTCCTCAGATCGGCCGGGCTGTTTATCTTTTCCAAATACATATTATTACCGGTTCGGGCGGTCCAGCCCCAGTCCCGGATTCTTCCGGGAATTCCGGGCGAAGAGGACCGCGGCGATGAGGGCGGCGACGCAGAGGCCGGAGAACATGATCTCCACGGTGACCGGCGTGCCGGCTTCGCTGCCCAGGATGCTGCCGGCCAGGCGTTTGAACACCAGGAGGCCCAGGTTCTGCACCCAGTACAGCAGGGCGAAGGTCGTCCCCAGGATCTTGTCCGGGACGATCTTCGGGACGCTCGGCCAGAGGGCGGCCGGGACCAGGGAATAACCGAAGCCCAGGAACACCATGGACAGATAGCCCCAGAACGGAACGCCCGCCGGGGCGAAGGCCAGCAGCAGGTGCGCGGCGAGGGCAAGGACGGAACCGATGATCATCCAGCGGGTTCCCTTGCCCAGTTTATCCACCATCGCGCCGAACAAAGGAGCGAAAACAACGGTGGAGAACGGCAGCATGGACACCATCCAGCCGGCGGCCTCGGCCGGGATGCCGAAGCGCGGGATCAGGATGGCGCCGGCGAATTTCTTGAAGGCGATGATGGCGCTGTAAAACAGCACGCACAGCAGGCCCAGCAGCCAGAAGTTCTTGTTTCCGAGGACCTTGAGGGCATCGGAAAAGCGGAAGTCATCCGATTTGTTGTCCGTGCCGCCCGACTTGGGGAAACGCTTGGCATCCAAGGCCACGAAAATGGCCCAGAGGATGAGGCCGACCGCCATCAGGCCCATGCCCACGAGGGCGGGGCGGGCGGTTTCGGCGAGGGAATAGACATGGCCGGGCTGCTCCGCGACGAGCTTCGGGGAAATGACGAGGGCGAAGGCCGTTCCCAGGCGGGCGATGGCGAGGTGCAGGCCCATGGCAAAGGCCATGGCGCCGTCCTTGAACCACCGGCCGATGGAACGGTTCACCACCGTACCGGCCATCTCGCTGCCGAGGCCGAAGACCATGCAGCCGGTGTAGGCCAGGGTCGAGGACTGCTTCCCTCCGCTCAGGATGACCCAGGTCACCAGGCCAGCGCCCGCGACCATCATCCCCACGTACAGGGTGCCGGCGATCCGGACGCCCCACTTGTCCAGCAGGATGCCGAACAGGGCCAGGCCGCCGAAGATGCACAGGACGCTGTAGCCGCTGGTGTACCGGCCGTAGTCGTTCTCATCCCAGCCCAGCTGCGTTCCGCCGGCATCCTGGAACAGGTACGAGATGCTGGAGAACATGTCGTCGAAGTAGTACGATGCGAACATCGGCACTACCAGGCACAGCAGGGCCAGCCACGGAGCCCACTTGGAAAGGGTTTTCGCCATTACGCCTTGATGTTGGGTTCCTCGAGGCCGAGATGCTTCTTCTTGTCCACGACCTTCAGGTACAGGCCGATGAGCATGGCCGCGACGCCGAGGCAGGCCAGCATCACGAGGGCCCAGGTGTAGTTCAGCTGGTCCGGAGCGGTGCCGGGGGCGTTGGTGCTCGTCAGGACATTGCCGATCAGGATCGGGAAGAGCCACAGGCCGATGTTCTGGATCCAGAAGATCAGGGCATAGGCGGAGCCGATGATCTTCTCGTCCACGAGCTTCGGGACGGAAGGCCAGAGGGCCGCCGGAACCAGCGAGAAGCTGGCACCGAGGACGAGGATCGTGACATAGGCCACGATGGTGCCGCCCACGGCGTTACCCTTGAACAGCGGGAGGATGAAGGCGAAGGTCAGGTGGCAGAATACCAGCAGGATGGAGCCGATCAGGAGCATGGACGCAGCCTTGCCCTTGTGGTCCACATAGTTGCCGAGGATCGGCGTGATCGCGACGGCCAGCAGCGGGAACACGGCGAAGATGGTTTCGGCGGTGCCGCGCTTGAAGCCCATCACGCAATAGACCACGAGGGCAACGATGGCGAGGGCCATCAGTCCGTACTTGAGCCCCTTGTTGTTCTTGATGAAGTTGCTGGAGAAAGCGCACACGGCCACCACCAGCATGATGATGTACTGCACGATGGTGACCGCCTCACCGGCCCAGAACGTCCCGGCGGCGGGCTCGGAGAGCGTGAGGTTGCACTGCAGCATGTTCACGGCATACTTCTGGAACGGGAAGATCGCCGAATAATAGAGGACGCACAGCAGGGCGACCAGCCAGAAACCCAGGCTGGAGAGGATCTTGCCGATGTCCTTGATCTTGAACGGATCGTCCTTTTCCTCGGCCTCGCCGGTCTGGCTGTCCAGCTTCCTGTCCATGAAGAAGTAGGTGATGAACATGATCAGGGCGATGCACAGGAGCACCACGCCGAAGGCGACGGAACGGCTCACGTTCACCTGGCCGCCGAGCTTGGCGAAATAGGGCGAGAAGATCATGCAGGTGGCGACACCCAGGCGGGCCAACGCCATCTCGGAGCCCATGGCGAGGGCCGTCTCGCGGCCCTTGAACCACTTGACGATACCGCGGCTCACCGTAATGCCGGCCATTTCGCAGCCGCAGCCGAAGATCATGAAGCCGATGGCGGCGAGCTTGGCGGAGGCGGGCATGTTCTGGTAGAAAGGAAGGACGTCATCGATGAAACCGACACCGGTGTGCCAGTTGAGATGGGTCGTGAACCAGTTCTCCAGGCCGGAGCCCATGAAGGCGTCGCTGATGGCGAAGTACTTGATGATACCGCCGGTGAGCATCACGGCACCCGACAGGACCGCCGTGAAGCGGACGCCCATCTTGTCCAGGATGATGCCCGCAAAGATCAGGAAGAAGACGAAGACATTGAGGAAGGTCTCGGCTCCCTGCATCGTTCCGAACGCCTTGGAATCCCAGCCCCGCGTGGACTCCATGAGGTCCTTGATCGGGGAGAGGATGTCCATGAAAATGTATGCGCAGAACATTCCGAGGGCCAGCAGCAGCAGCGCCGTCCATCGCATCGCTGCCGAATCCCGCAGCGTCTTGTTTACCGTTTCAGCCATATCGTTTGAATTATATTTTCATTCCAATCCGCTAAAATAGTAAAAAATCCCGACACCGCCTTAAAAAACCCGACACATCCCTTTCTCCCCGCTTCCGGTTCCCTGCTTCCGGGCACCCAGATCGGTATCCTCTCCTCCCCCCCCAACCCTTCCGGTATCGGCCCATTCCCATCCCCGGTCCCCTCCCAACTTCCTGCCGCCTCCCCCCCTCAATCCCGCCATCGACCGCCGCTCCACAGCCGCATTTGCGGCAAAACGGCCTCACACCTCACTCCACGTGCAGACGTGGCACTATTTATCTGTAAAAGAGTCGATTTCCCGGACGCGTCGGCATTTGGAATAACATCTGCAGCTCATTTGACGCAAATGCGGTCTGCAAAAAATTCCTTGCATCCGCTGTGAAAAATCCACCCAACGGAATTGTGTCCGGACACCTTTTTCCCTTTTTCTGTCAATTATCGACAAATTCCTCTTCGACAATCATTTCCAGCATCTACGCAAACAATTATACAAACGAGAAAAAAGCGCATTAAGAATAAAATGCACGCTTTTTTTCTTTTTCCGGTCTTCATGAAAAAGTCCAACAGGCTCAAAAACGACTTGATTATCAGTCTATTACCATGCAATGAAATAAATCGTCAGTTTTTTCTTTATCTCAAACGGATTCCCTTTCTTTGCCCCAAAAAACATGAAAGAATCCTACAGTCTCTGTTTCACTTCCCACGATGAGGTCATGTTCCGCGACGAAGAGGATCATGGGATGTTTGTCAATGTCATGGCGGTCGAGGGCTTTCGGACCGGCACCGAAATCATGTCTGATGCCGAGATGTCCAATCATGTCCATATCAATGCATTCACGGACTGTCCCGCGGTCTTTGCCGGCAGAACCAGGATGGCCTATACCAAGTATGTCAACCGTAAGTATGGACGGAACGGACGGTTTGGAGAAAAAGGAACCTACATTCTGAAGGTCGATGGGTTCAATCATCAGCTTGTCCTGTCCAACTATATCCTGCGGAACGGGTTGCACCATGGCGCGGCCGCATCGGCCTTCGGATATCCGTTCTGCTCTGTCGGCGAGATGTTTTCCAAGGACCTGGGCACCGCCCTGGAACCGGCGGTCTTCACCCGAAGGGCGGAAATCGCCGGATTCCTTCCCCGCTATGCCGACTTTCCGGACACCTATGTCATGGATAAAAACGGGATATTCCTCAGAAGCAGTTTCATGGAGATCCGACGGACGGAGCAATTCTACACGTCCCCTCGCAACTTTCTGTACCAGATGAACCGGCTCACGGATGAAACGTGGATCCAAGACCAGCTCCAGGACCGGACCGGAAAACCGATTACCTTGGCTGACATAGAACATGGTCTGGACGAGAAAAGTATTGCAGAACTGCTGAACAACGAACATGGTCGGAATTTCAACCACTCCAGAATGCAGGACCTCGATGTATGTAAACTAATTGATCATGAATTGCTTCCGCGGCATGGAAGTACCTCGGTCTATCGGGCTGTCGATACCCAAAAAAGGCGCATTTACGGTATCCTCCGACATGATTACCACATTCCGGACATACAGATTCGCCGTTGTCTGGTCTGGGACGGAAATGGAATTTAGGACGATGCCGGCTACGCATCGCTGAGAACAATTGCCGCACACCTACAGTCTCGACAGGGTACGAACAGCTTTGTACCGGCATTGTACACCCACCGGCATCGATCGCCGCTCACCCCCTTGCCGCAAATGCGGAAAATCGGTCTTCTTCATCACTCTACGTGCCGACGTGGCCATGATTCTCAGCAAAACGATTGATTATATAGACGCGTCGGCACGCGGAAAGGCGTGCAGGGCTGGTTTGCCGCAAATGCGGCCGGAGGACGGGCCGAGGACGGGAAAACATAGACGCGTCGGCACGCGGAAGGGGGTGCAGGGCTGGTTCGCCGCAAATGCGGCCGGAGGACGGGGCCGAGGACGGGAAAACATAGACGCGTCGGCACGCGGAAAGGCGTGCAGGGCTGGTTTGCCGCAAATGCGGCCGGAGGACGGGGCCGAGGACAGGGCCGAAGGACGCAGCCGCGGACGGGGCCGGAGAACGCGGCCGAGGGCGGGGAATCGCAGGAAAGCCCTGCCCGGAAGCAGGGATCAGAGCACCTCCTTCAGGAAGGGACCGGTGACCGACAAGGGGTTGGCGGCGAGCTCCTCGGGGGTGCCGGTGGCGACGATGCGTCCGCCGCGGCGCCCGCCTTCCGGGCCCATGTCCAGGATCCAGTCCACGGACTTCAGGACGTCCAGGTTGTGCTCGATGATGATGACGGTGTTGCCCGCGTCCACCAGACGGCCCAGCACGCCGAGGAGCACCTTGATGTCCTCGAAATGGAGGCCGGTCGTGGGCTCGTCCAGGATGTAGAGCGTCCGGCCCGTGGAGGGACGGGACAGTTCCGCCGCGAGCTTCATGCGCTGGGATTCGCCGCCCGACAGGGTGACGGCGGACTGCCCGAGGTGGATGTACCCGAGGCCCACATCGACCATCGTCTTGAGCTTCGTCGCGATCTTGGGGATGGGCTTGAAGAACTCATAGGCCTCGGCGATGGACATTTCCAGCACGTCGTTGATATTCTTGCCCTTGTAGCGGACCGCCAGGGTGTCCTCCTTGTAGCGTCGTCCGCGGCATTCTTCGCAGGGGACATGGACGGAAGGGAGGAAGTTCATCTCGATGACCTTGATGCCGGCCCCCTTGCACTCCTCGCAGCGCCCGCCGGGGACGTTGAACGAGAAACGGCCGGCCTTGAAGCCCCGGACCTTCGCGTCCTGGGTTTCCTCGAACAGGGTCCGGATATCGTTGAACACGCCGGTGAAAGTGGCCGGATTGGACCGCGGGGTGCGGCCGATCGGCGACTGGTCGATCTCGATGAGCTTGTCGATCTGTTCCACGCCCTCGATGCGCCCGTACGGGAGGGGTTTCTCCTTGGCGCGGTAGAACTTGCGCTTGAGGATGGGCATGAGCGTCTCGTTCACGAGCGAGGACTTTCCGCTGCCGGAAAGGCCGGCGACCCCCACCAGACAGCCCAGCGGGAAATGCGCGTCGATGCCCTTCAGGTTATTGCCGGACGCCCCGTACAGCGACAGCGTCTCGCCGCTCCCCCGCCGACGCATCGCCGGCACGGGAATCGACTCGCGTCCCTGCAGGTAATCCAGTGTCACGGACGGCCCTACGACGGCATGGGAGGCTGTTTCCGGGTCCATCGGCTCCCCTTTCAGCAGGGTTGCCAATGGGGCGCTCAGGCAGATCCGGCCGCCTTTTTCCCCGGCGCCCGGGCCCACGTCCACCAGCCAGTCGGCACTGTACATCGTCTCCGCATCGTGCTCGACGACCATGACGGAATTGCCCTCGTCCCGAAGGCTTTTCAGGGACGAGATGAGCTTCCGGTTGTCCCGCTGGTGCAGGCCGATGGACGGTTCGTCCAGGATGTACAGCACGTTCACGAGCTTGGAGCCGATCTGCGTCGCCAGGCGGATGCGCTGGCTTTCGCCGCCGGAGAGGGAGGCCGTGGCCCTGTCCAGCGACAGGTAGTCCAGTCCCACGTCCAGCATGAACTGCACCCGCTCCCGAAGCTCCTTCAGGATATCCCGGGAGACATTCTTCTCGCGCTGGTTGAATCCGGCCGGAATCTCGTCCAGCCACTGCCTGAGGGCCGATATTTCCATCGCGGCGACGTCGGCGATGGTCTTCCCGTCGATGCGGAAGCACAGCGCTTCCTTGCTGAGGCGCGTTCCCCCACAGTCGGGGCACACGAGCGTATCCTCGATATGGTCGATGACTCCGCCCCAGGACTCCATCTCGGACAGGTTCCCGTCCCCGACGCGGAACAGCTCGTCGGAGCCGTAGATGAGGAGCGTCACCGCCTCGTCGGGCAAGGTGCCGACCGGCTCATAGAGGCTGAAACCGTATTTCCGCGCGATCGAGCGGACGATGTCGAATTTCTTGCTTTCGCGGACCTTCCCCAGCGGGACGATGGCCCCGTCGGCGATGGTCTTGGTCCGGTCCGGGATGATGGCGTCCACATTGACATCCACGATGGTCCCGAGGCCTTTGCAGTGCGGGCAGTAGCCCTGCGGCGAATTGAAGGAGAACGTATGCGGCTGGGGTTCCTGAAGGGAAGTTCCCGTCTCCGGGTCCACCAGGTGCTTCGAGAAATGCTGCAGGACGCCGGTCGCGAGGTCCATGACCGCAACGGATCCCTTGCCGGCATCCAGGGCATGGCCCACGGAGTCCCTCACCCGCTTGTCGTCCCCGTCCCCGGGTTTCAGCCGATCCACCACGAGTTCGATGAAATGCGGCTTGTAACGGTCCAAGGCCGACACTTCCTGCAAGGGGAAGATTTCCCCGTCGATGCGGACCTCGGTGAAGCCCCGCTTGCGGAGCTGCTCGAACAGTTCCCGGTAGTGGCCCTTGCGGCCGCGGACAAGCGGCGCGAGCAGATAACACTTCCGCCCCCGGTAGGAGGTCATGATCAGGTCCGTGATCTGCGAATCCGTGTATCGGACCATCTCCTTGCCGGTTTCCGGCGAATAGGCCCGGGAGCCCTTCGCATACAGCAGGCGCAGGAAGTCGTAGATCTCCGTGATGGTGCCCACCGTGGACCTGGGGTTGTTCCCGGTCGTCTTCTGTTCGATGGCGATGATGGGGCTCAGGCCGGCGATGTCCTCCACTTCCGGCTTCTCGAGGATGCCCATGAAGTGCTTCGCATAGGTGGACAGGGTGTCCATGTAACGCCGCTGGCCTTCCGCGTAGATGGTATCGAAAGCAAGCGAGGACTTCCCGCTGCCGGAAAGTCCGGTCACGACGACGAACTCACCCCGGGGGATGTCCACATCCACCCCTTGGAGGTTGTTCGCCCTTGCTCCCCGTACCTGAATGTACTCCTTCTTGTCCATAGGAATGCAAAGGTACGAATATTTTTTCGTAGCTTTGTGTGTTATGATTCAAGTATTCCTGCAGAACGACCGCAGTTTCCGTGCGGTGGAAGAAGGCTCCTCCCTCCTGGCCCTTGCGCAGAGCGTCTGCCCCGAGGTGAAGGACGACAAGACGGAAAAGCGTTACCCGGTTCTGGCCGCCCTGGTGGACCATAAACTCAAAGAACTCAGTTTCAATATTTTCTATCCGCATGAGATTACCTTCATCGGCTATAATCACCCCGACGGGCGGCGCACGTACATCCGTTCCCTGTGCTTCGTCCTGCAGCATGCGGCCCGGACATTGTTCCCGGACCGGGGCCTGCGGATCGAGCACTCCTTGGCAAGCGGGATGTACTGCGAGCTCATCGACAACGAATCTGGCCGGCCGGTCAAGCCGACATCCGAAGAGTTGAACAGTCTCCGGGAGAAGATGCGCGAACTGGTGGAGGCGGACCTCCCGTTCACGACGGAGAAGATCCGTTCCGAAGAGGCGGATGTCATCTTCTCGGCGCAGCGGCAGCCGCACAAGGCGGCCCTCCGCCGCTCGCTTGGCCACTATTTCTGCCGCGTGTATCACCTCGCCGGGCAGACGGACTCCTTCCATGGGCCCCTCGTCCCTTCTACCGGGAGGCTCGGCGTTTTTGACCTGTTCGCGTTCCATGACGGCTTCTGCCTGCAGTACCCGTCCGACGAGGACACCTCCAAACCGGTCCGCCGGCAGCGGCAGGGGAAACTCGCCGTCATGCTTGAAGGATATGGCAAATGGTGCCGTACGACGGGCATCGAAGGGATCGGTACGCTGAACAAGACCCTCATGGAAGGGGGTGCCGTGAAACTGATCAACCTCTGTGAGGCCCGGCAAGAACGGGAGTACGCCCGGATCGCGGACCTCGTGTATAAGGAAAGGGACCGGGTGAAGGTCGTCTTCATCGCCGGCCCGTCCTCCAGCGGAAAGACATCGTCGTCGCTCCGGCTTGCCCAGCAACTCCGGATCCTCGGGATGAAGCCCAAGGTCATCGAACTGGACAATTACTTCGTCCCCCGGGAACGTACGCCGCTGGACGAGGACGGAAAATACGATTTCGAGGCGCTCGAAGCCATGGACCTGGAACTGCTGGGGCAGCACCTGAACACCCTGCTCAGCGGCGGGCAGGTGGAACTTCCCCACTACGACTTCAAGCAGGGAAGGCCTTTCTTCGAGGGTAATTTCATGCAGTTGGACGAAGGGGACGTCCTGATCATGGAAGGTATCCATGCGCTGGACCCGGCGATGGTGCCGGACGTGGACCCGAGCCGCATCTTCCGTGTGTATGCATCGGCCCTGACCTCCCTGAACGTGGACGAGAACAATTACATCTCCACCACGGACAACCGCCTCCTTCGCCGGATGGTCCGGGACAACCTGTATCGCGGCCTGTCGCCGGAAAAGACCATCCTCCTGTGGCCCTCGGTCCGCCGCGGGGAAAACAAGTACATCTTCCCCTTCCAGGAATATGCCGATGCGCAGTTGAACACGGCCCTCCTCTATGAGTTGCCGCTGCTCAAGTATTACGCGGATCCCCTCCTGAGGCGTATCCATCCCACCTCGGCCGCCTATACCGAGGCCATCCGTCTCCTGAAATTCCTTGAATACATCGTCGCCCTGCAGCCTTCGGACATCGCTGCCATCCCTCCCACCTCCATCATGCGGGAGTTCATCGGCGGGCAGACACTCTAGTCGCTGACATTCAGCACTTTATATAAAATTCCCTGGTACATTTGCACCAGGGACTTTCTCGTATTTGGCTGTATATCAGTTACTTGACTTCGCGCAGGGAAACGGCGAAACCGCCGGCGCGGGCCATCCGGAGCGGAAGGGTCGTCTCGGAGGTAACTGTCTGCCTGGTAATGGTGTAGGCCTGGGGGTTGGTCTCGAAATCGGCATCGGGGGCATCGGCATAGATGATGGCCTCGTAGGAGATGCCGGGCTTCAGGAAATCCAGTTTGACGGAGACCTCACGGGCATTCTCGTCCGTGATGCCGCCCACATACCAGACGTCGCGCGGCTGCGCCTTGGCAAGGTCGCTGGCGGTGGCACCCTCGGGCAGGGCATACACGAAGCGGGCGGCGTTGGAAACCATGTCCTTCTTGCCGTCAGCCAGGGTAGCAACGCCCTCGGCGGCCTTGTTCAGGGAAGAAAGCTTGGGGTGGCGGGCAGTGATGATATAGGCACCCGGTTCGGCTTCCAGATAGAGGCTCTTGTCCCAGTCCACCGCCACGTCCTTGATGAACTGGAAGGCGTCCATGAAGCGGGCGTAGTTCTCCGGCAGGTCCGCCGCCATCTGCAGCGGGGAGTAGAATGTCACATACAGGCCCAGCTGGTTGCAGATGGTGTGGTGCATGTGCTGCTGGTCCTGGGGATTGTTCTTGGACATGTCCGTTTCGAAGATACCCGGGGTGTAGTCCATCGGGCCGCCCTGCAGGCGGGTGAACGGGAAGATGGTCGTGTGGCCGGGCTGGATGGTGCCGCGGAACTCGGTGCCCATCGCACTCTCGTTGCCGATCATGTTGGGCCAGGTGCGGCACAGGCCGGTCGGACGCACGGCCTCATGGGCATTGACCATGATGTGGTGCTTGGCGGCCTCCACGATGGCATAATGGTAGTGGTTGATGAGGGCCTGGCTGTAGTGGTACTCGCCGTAAGGGATGATCTTGCCCACATAGCCGCTCTTCACGGCATCGTACCCATACTGGTTCATGAGGTCATAGGCCTGCTCCATCCAACGCTCGTAATTGACGGTGGAAGAAGAACTTTCATGATGCATGATCAGGCGGATACCCTTCTCGTGCGCATACTTGTTCAGGGCCGGCAGGTCAAAGTCCGGATACGGGGTGATGAAGTCAAAGACGAAATCCTTCTGGTGTCCGTACCAGTCCTCCCAGCCTTCGTTCCAGCCCTCGATGAGGAGGGCGTCGAAACCGTTTTCCGCGGCAAAGTCGAGGTAACGGCGCACATTTTCATTGTTCGCGCCGTGACGGCCGTGGGGCTTGGAGGCGGCATAGTCCGTCACGCCCAGCTGGACGGAAGGGTACTCGTCGGTATAGGACCACTCGCTCTTGCCGGTAATCATCTCCCACCAGACGCCCATGTACTTGGTCGGGTGGATCCAGGAGACATCCTCGATGGCGCAGGGCTCGTTGAGGTTCAGGATGAGGCGGGAAGCGAGCACGTCGGTCGCCTTTTCACACACCATCACGGTACGCCAGGGGCTCTTGCAGGGCGCCTGGAGCCGGCCTTTCACGCCCTCGGCATCCGGCGTGAGCCAGGTCCGGAAGGTCATGGTCGCTTCGTTGAGTTCCAGGTTCGTCGTGGGATAATCCAGCACTTCGGCTTCGTGGATGTTGATGTACAAGCCGTCGGCGGTCTTCATCTGGAGAGCCGTCTGCACGCCGGTCGGCGAGAAGGCGGTCTGTGGAGAGCCGCCCCGGGGACGCGGGTTCTCCGAGAGCGAGCGGATCTGGGAGAGCTTGGACTCCGTGGGGCAGAACTCCTGCGTGGAATAGTCGCCCGGAATCCACCAGGCCGTATGGTCGCCGGTCATGGCGAACTCCGTGAGTTCCTCCCTGATCTTGAAGTAGGTCAATGCGTTCTCCTGCGGGAACTCGTACCGGAAGCCCAGGCCGTCGTCGTACAGGCGGAAGCGGATCTTCATCACGGCGCCGCTCTCCTGGTGGAGCGTTACGAGCAGTTCATTGTAGTGGTTCCGGATGGAGGCCTCTTCGCCCCAGACCGGCTCCCACGTCTCGTCGAAAGAGTTGAATGCCGAATCCTTGAGCGTGAACCCACCGTCCAGGTCCTTTCCGCCTTCCAGCAGGGTATATCCCAGGCGGGAAGGCAGGACGACGGCCTTCCCGGCGCGGTTCAGCGTGTACTCCGGCACGCCTTTCTCGAGGCCAAACTTGAGTTCCAGCTGCCCGTCCGGACTGCGAAGGGCGATGGAATCGGCGGGCATCTGCGGGGCCTTGGGCCCGCAGCTCGCCGTCAGCACGGCCAGCACGAAGGCCGCAAGGGTAAAACGTAATGCTTTCATTGGCACTTATTTACTTGTATAAATCAATCATTTGGGGATTCGGAATTCCACAATCAGGGCGGAGCGCGGTTCCACGACGAGGCCGTCGCACAGTTTCACGCGCTCGCCGGAGACGACGTCCCGGCCTTTCACCGGCCCGGAGACGAACTCGTCGTAATGCGACCAGTCGAGCGGGCGCTCTTCATCGGTATTGTTGATATACACGAAGACGGCGGTCTTCTCGTCATAGCGGAAGTAGGCGTAGGTGTTGTCGGTATAGTTCACGGCGCCTTCGTTGTGCCGGGAGAGGAAATGCAGGGTCTTGCCATGATGGATGGCGGAGCAGCCCCGGCGCCAGCGGAATAGGGCGCGGGCGTAGTCGTGCAGGCCGGCGGCCGCCGTGTAGTCCGCATCCGCGGTGTAGCCGGCCGAGGCACGGCCCTCTTCCGTGAACAAGTTCACCGGATCGCCCGGCCAGCCGCCCGGGAAGTCGATGCGCTTGGAACCGTCGTGATGCAGGCCCGGCCGTTCGCAGAACATCATCTCGTCGCCGTAATACAGCTGCGGGATGCCCCGGAGCGTCGCGAGGAGCGCCAGCGCGAGCTTCATCCGCGCGGGATCATGCCGGAGCACGTCGCCCGTGCGGTCATGGTCGTGGTTCGCGAAGAAGATCATCATCTTGTCCAGGTCGTGATAGGCGAAGTCCTGCGCCAGGACGGAATAGACCCGCGTCATGCCTTCGTCCCACCGGACCTCGTCCTCCGTCAGGGCGCGAAGAAGCGCCTGCTGGAGCGGGAAGTCCATGATGGTGGGCAGATGGCTGTCGAACCCGTTCCTGTTCGGGTTGCCGGACTGCCAATAGGCCACCTGCGGGATGTTCATGTCCCAGCATTCGCCCACGATGTTGATGTCCGGATACTCCTTCCGCACCGCCTTGCACCACTGAGCCATGGCTTCGGGCTCGTTGTAGGGGTAGGTGTCCACGCGGAGCCCGTCCAGGCCCGCATACTCGATCCACCACACGGCCCATTGCTGGAAGTAACGGAGCACATAGGGGTTGTCCAGGTTCATGTCCGGCATCGACGGGACGAACCAGCCGCTCTCCTGCCGCTCGCGGTCCTTCAGGGAGGCGTGCGGGTCCATGTACACGGAGAACAGGGCGTTCATCTGCATGTACGGCTCGTTTACGTGATACCAGTCGGGGAACGGAGGGTTCTCCATCCACCAGTGCGCCGTCCCGCAGTGGTTCGTGACGATGTCCATGATCACTTTCAGGCCTTTCTCATGGGCAGCATCCACCATCTTCCTGTACAGGGCATTGTCACCGAAGCGGGGGTCGATGTGATAGTAATCGGCACAGGCATACCCGTGGTAGGACTCCTGCGGCTGGTTATCCAGCAGCAGCGGCGTGCTCCAAAGGGCCGTCGCCCCGAGGTCCGCTACATAATCCAGATGGTCGATGATGCCCTGGATGTCGCCGCCATGCCGCGCCACCGGGTCGTCCCGGTCCACGACGTCAGGCGTCTCGGGAACATCCCAGGGAAGCGCGGAGCCATCGTCATAGGCCTCTCCGTCCCACCGGGCATCATTTTCGGAACGGGCCGATGCGAACCGGTCCGGCATGATCAGGTAGATGAGGTCCTCGGTCGTGAAGCTCTTCCGGTCGGCGCTCCCCTTCTCCCGTCCGCGGATCAGGTAGGGGTACTTGACCATCTGCTTCCCGTCACTTACGAACAGGTAGTATGTCCCGGGCTTGGCATCGGCATCCACCTCCACGTCCACGAACAGGAAATCCGGGTTCGCAGCCTTATGCAGATGCTTGACACTCACGCCTTTTCCACCCGTAATGGTAATCTTCTTCCGGCCGATGTCCTTCCCCTGCACCATCAGCTGGAGCGGAGTCTTCATCCCGGTCCACCAGGACAGCGGCTCCACGCGGGTCACTTCCTCCCGGGTCGCATCCGCCACGAGGGAAGGGTCCGGTCCCGGCGTCTGACACCCGGTCAGTCCGGCTGCCACGGCCGTCGCCGCAAGCGTTTTCTTCAAAGTATTCAAAATCAACTGATTCCAGAAACCGCTTTATGCAAAAACGCAGAAAGCACTTTTGATAAACAATTCTAATTCACCAAGTTAAGGGAAACGGTCATTTCACCAATACCAGATACTCTCCCGGAGTGAGGGTAGCGGAGAACGTACCGGAAACTTTCACGCCGGTGAACCAATCGGTATATTCACCGTCCAGGGGGATGTCGATGGAAACGGGGGCCGAGGACAGGTTCCGGAAAGGAACGGCGACGGACTCCGCCTCCGGGCGGTTGCTGGTGGCTGCCACTTCCTTCGCTTCGCCCGGTACGGCAGCCGGGGCAACGCCGAAGTTCGCGGCGACGATGACCTTGTTGCCGTCCACGGCGCGGGAGAAGGCGATCACGCCTTCGGGCGCGTCGATGTATTCGATGGGACCGCCCTTCTCACCGGCGAGGAGGGCCGGATTCTCGTGCTTGAGGTCCACCAGCTTCTTCCAGAAGGTCGTGTACTCGTTGGCACTCCAGTCCGTAATCGGGTCTTTCTCAAAGAATTCCAACCGGCGGGACAGGCCGATTTCCTGTCCCGTGTAGATGAGTGGCTGGCTGCCGGGAAGGGTGAAGCACAGGACGGCGCAGGCATTCGCAGCAGCGCCCTCGCGCTCGAACTCGGTGCCGGACCAGGAGTTCTCGTCGTGGTTGGAGGTGAAGGTGAGGCGGAAGGCCTCCTTCGGGAAGCGGGCCGCGTCGCGGGCGATGTAGTCCTTGAGGTCGGCGACCGTCTTGCTGCCCTGGGCAAGGCCGTTGAGCAGGTGGTGGAGTTCCCACGCGTAGTTCGCGTCGAAGGTTTCAGCAGGATCGGCCAGGTTGTCCCGTTCGGCCTCGGCGAGGAGATAGATTTCGGGATAATCGGCATTCATCTGGGGGAGGATGCCCTTCCAGAACTCCGCGGGCACCTCACCGGCGGCGTCACAACGGAAACCGTCCACGCCCTTTTCCAGCCAAAAGCGCATGGCGTCATCCTGGGCGGCCCAGACGGCCTGGTTCTCATAATTGAGGCTCCGGGTATCGGTCCAGTCATATTCCCAGATGGCGTTGCCGTCGGCATCGCGCTCGTAGAAGTCGGCCGGCTTTTCGGTCATCCACACGTTGTCGGGAGCGGTCTGGTTCGCGACCCAGTCCAGGATGACCTTGAAGCCCAGTTCATGGGCCTTTGCCAGGAGGTGCTCAAAGTCTTCCATGGTGCCGAACTCGGGATTGACCTTCTTGTAATCGGAGATGGCATAGTAGGAACCCAGGGTGCCCTTGCGGCCTTCGGTGCCGATTTCGTACATGGGCATCAGCCAGAGGATATCCACGCCCAGGTCCTTCAGGCGGGGAAGCTGGGCCTCGACGCCCCGGAAGGTGCCTTCGGGGGAGAACTGGCGGATATTCACTTCATACATCACGGAATTGTAGGTCCAGTCCGGATGGGCGGAGGGAGTCGCCGGCGTCTTCTTGCAGGCGGCGAGGGCCAGGACGGCCACGGCGAGGAAGAGATACTTTTTCATGCGTGCGTGTTATTAACCCGGTAAATTTACGAAAAAAACCGGGAGCCCCGCGCACGGGAGTCCCGATTTTACCGATGAGCGGCCGCATTTTCACGGACGAATCGCACGTTTTGCTTCTTCGAGCGCGGCAATGACCCGGTCGCACCAGGCGTCGAAGGCCGGGTCGGGAACCTGTAATTCGGGATGGGTCAGGATGTTCTCCACCGTCTGGCGGATGCCCTGTTCGTAACGCACCGTCGCCTGGAAACCCGGCACCGCCCGCTTGAGCTTCGCATTGTCGAACAGCACCGTGTTCGCCTTGTCCCCAAGGAGACCGCCGGCGTAGTCGTAAGGGCCCACGGCATCCAGGTATTCCGACGCGACGTGGTACGCCTTGAGGGGGACACCCAGCGCATCGGCCAGGGCCTGGTAGATCTGGTTCCAGGTGAGGACCTCGTCGGAGGTGATGTGGAACGCGTTCCCGAGGGCGTGTGGATTGCCCATCAGGCCGATGAAACCCTTCGCAAAGTCCGTGTTGTGCGTAAGGGTCCACAGGCTCGTGCCGTCGCCCTGGATGATGACGGGCTTTCCGTCCAGCATCCGCCGCATCACCTGCCAGGAGCCGATGTCCCCATGGACGCCGACGGGAACCTTCCGGTCGTCGTAGGTGTGGCTGGGCCGGATGATGGTGACCGGGAAACCCTCGTTCCGGCATTTCTCCATCAGGAAGTCCTCGCAGGCGATCTTGTCCCGGGAATACTGCCAATAGGGATTCACCAGCGGCGTCCCCTCCGTGATGTAGGGGCTGGCAAGGGGTTTCTGGTAGGCCGATGCGGAGCTGATGTACATGTACTGCTTCGTCCGACCCCGGAACAGCCGCCAGTCTCGTTCCACCTGCGGCACCAGGAAGCCGATGAAATCGCACACGCAGTCCCACTGCGTGCCTTCGAGAAGTTTCTCCACGGCGGCCTCGTCGTTGATGTCGGCCCTCAGGACCTTGACACTCTCCGGGAGTCCGTCGTTCCGGTTCCCCCGGTTCAGGAGCGTGAGGTCCCACTCCCCTTCCGCGGCCAGCTGCGCGGTGATGGCAGAACTGATCGTTCCTGTCCCGCCGATGAATAAAGCTTTCCGTTTCATATCCTTACGTGTTTCAGCGGATGAAATGCATGGGCGTCCAGGGCTCGTCGCCGCGGCCGGGGGCGGGCTGGCCGCCGGTGGCGTGGAGCAGGTGGGCGAGGTTGTTGGCGAGGGCACGCATGGTCTGCATGCCTTCCGCATCGAGCCGGGCCTCGCCGGGGGCGCGGCCATAGACGATGTTCCAGTACTGGGAGGTCACCACGGGCATGTTCATCATCTGGAACGGAAGGGTGAGCGTTTCGAAGGCCGCGGTGGCGCCGCCCCGGCGGCACACGGCCACCGCCGCCGCGGGCTTGCCGGCGATGCGGCCGCCGTTGGAGTAGAAGGCCCGCTGGATGACGCTCAGAAGCGCTCCGTTGGGCTGGCCGTAGTACACGGGCGAGCCCACGACGAGCGCATCGGCCCCCGCAAACTTGCCGCTGATCTCATTGCATACGTCGTCGTCGAATACGCATCGGCCCAGTCCTTCCGCCGCGCACTTCCCGCAGGCGATGCACCCGCGCACCGGCCTGTTGCCGATCCAGACGGTTTCGCTGTCGATACCGTTCGCTTTCAGCTGCGCCGCCAGTTCTTCCAGCGCGCAGGCCGTATTGCCCTTTGGACGGGGGCTCCCGTTGACTATCAATACTTTCATAGCATGATGGATTACTTGGTCAAGGCCGCACGGACGGTGCGGATGGATACCGACGCATCCTGTAACATCTGTGCCGACCCATATTGTTCCACCGTGAACCAGCCGTCATAACCGCTCTCCAGCAGTTTGTCCACGACTTCCTTCACCGGAACGATTCCGGCGCCCACCGGTACGGAAGCGGCGTCGGACTTGGCCCGGCGGTCCTTCAGATGGACATGGCCGATGCGGTCCCGGAAATGCTCCAGCGCCGGCAGCACGTCCTCACCGCAATACAGGTAATTGCCCGTATCGAAGGCATGGCCCAGTTTCGCCGAGGCGGCGAACAACCGGTCCAGCGCCGCCGTATCGTAACAGAGCGAACGGGGATTGTCGAAGTCCTCCACCAGCACGGGGAATCCTTCGGCCGCCGCCTTGTCGGCAAAGGCAGCCACCCTTGCAACGGCCGCATCCCGCACCTCGTCGCCCGCATCCTCCGGCAGGAAACCGGGCACCAGCAGCAGCTTGTCCCAACCCGTCCGCCGCATGAAGTCCAGGGCTCCCTCCTCTTCCGCCTCCCCGGGACCGGCCACCAGGTCGATCCAGATGATCGCGCAGGCATGGGCAAAACCCAGACTGTCCAGCGTTTGGAGCAGGGCCGGATCGATGTTGGTGCTCACATCCACCCCGGCATACCCCATCTCCCGGAAACGGGCAGCCGCCTCGGCAAAGGAAATCCCCTCCTGCTGGGCCGCAGTCACGATATGGTCGGCAAAGATGGAAATGCGCGGCTGCTCCGGAGCCGGCTGCCGGCAGGACGCAAAAAACGGGAAAAGAAACATGACGAGAAACTGATACGGTTTCATAAGACGCTATTTGACAGTGGTTCTCGCAAAGATACACAAATTGAAGCGCCCCTGCAAGACTTCCGCCAGGACGCATTTACGGCACACCGCCAGTTCCCGGTACGCCACACCCTCCCCTTGGCGCAGGTATGGCCATCGGCTGGCGCAGGTGTGGAAAAAGGGGTGACACCTGCGCCATTGGAAAGCGTGAGTGCCTGTTTTGCGGCGCAGGTCCCCACTCCAAAATCACACCTGCGCCAGAGATCCGGGAGACCTGCGCCAAAAGCCATCGACGCCTGCGCCACGAATCACAACCGATACCTGGAAAACATTGGTTCGAAGGAACCAAGGCCGTCATCAGACGGCCCGGCGGAGGCCGTGTCCGAGGAACGAGAGCTCTGTGTTTTCGGAGCGAAGCGACGCAGGGGGTCTGGGGGATTAGGTCCCCAGCGAGTGAAACGGAAGTTATCCCGACGGAAAAAGGGCTGCGCCTGCAGCCCTTTTTCCGTCGGGGTACCGCGACTCGAACGCGGGACCCCCTGCTCCCAAAGCAGGTGCGCTAGCCAACTGCGCCACACCCCGATGCGGTGCAAAGGTAGCGATAATTCGGGAATCCGCAAACTCCCGGGAACGGGGAGGCGCCGCACGGAAACTGTCAATTTTGATTCAAATTGTATTAAACACAATAACAAAACACGGTTCAAGGGCCTTTTTTACAAAAAGGGGGCTTGACCGGGCGAAGGAATTTTCATAACTTTGAAACCGATAAGAACCCAAACCATGGAAACAGAATCTGCAAAAATCCACCTTTCGGTCGACTGCACGGTCCTCGGATTCGACGGGGAGCGGCTGGAGGTGCTGCTGATCCGCCGCACGGGCGTGGAGGGCGGAGAGGAATTCCATGACATGAAACTGCCCGGGAGCGTCATCGTGGACGGGGAGGAACTGGACGATGCCGCCCGGCGCGTCCTCACCGAGCTGACCGGTCTGAAGAACGTTCCGCTCACCCAGTTCCATGCCTTCGGATCCCCGGACCGGACCAAGGATCCGCGGGACATCCACTGGCTGGAAGCCACCCAGCAGATGCATGTCGGCCGGACCGTCACCATCGGCTACATGGCCCTCGTCAAGATCGGCCGCAGCATCATGGGCGACATGGAAGGGACCGAGGCGCTCTGGGTGCCGGTGGACAAGCTGCCCCCGCTCGCCTTCGACCACAACCAGATCATTGCCGAAGCCGTCAAGATGCTCCGGACCCTGGCGTCCATGGACCCGTCCATGCTGTACGCGCTCATGCCCCGGAAATTCACCGTCACCCAGCTCCGCAACCTCTACGAGGTGGTCTTCGGAGCCAGGCTGGACCCGGCCAACTTCTACAAGAAGATGGTCCAGATGCCCTATATCGTCCCCCTGGAGGAGCGCGAAAAGGGCGTCGCGCACCGCGCGGCCAGGTATTACCGTTTTGACAAGAACACTTACAACAAAACCCGCATATAGACATGTATCTTCTCGGATATGACGTCGGAAGTTCTTCCGTCAAGGCCAGCCTCGTCAGCGTCGAGACCGGCAAATGCGTCGCCACCGCCTTCTATCCCAAGAGCGAAGCGCCCATCACTTCCCGGGAGCCCGGCTTTGCCGAGCAGGACCCCGCCATGTGGTGGGCGAACCTGAAACTCGCCACGGCCGACATCCTGGAGCAGGTGCGCGGCAAGGCCACCCTCCAGAGCAAGACCTTCACGCCCGCCGACATCAAGGCCATCGGCATCTCCTACCAGATGCACGGGCTGGTATGCGTGGACAAGGACCAGCATGTCCTGCGCCCGTCCATCATCTGGTGCGACTCCCGCGCCGTTCCCTATGGAAACAAGGCCTTTGACAAGCTCGGGGCCGACTGGTGCCTGGACCACCTGCTGAACAACCCCGGCAACTTCACCGCGGCGAAACTCGCCTGGGTGAAGGACCATGAGCCGCAGCTGTTCGCCCGCATCAACAAGATCATGCTCCCGGGAGACTATATCGCCATGCGCCTCACCGGTTCCGTGTGCACCACCGTGGGCGGTCTTTCCGAAGGCATCTTCTGGGATTTCCACGAGAACCGGCCTTCCAGGGAACTGCTGGATTACTTCGGCTTCGACGAAAACATCCTCCCGGCCATCAAGCCTACCTTCGGCCAGCAGGGAACCCTGACGAAGGACGCGGCGGAGCTGCTGGGCCTCGCCCCCGGCACGCCGGTCACCTACCGGGCCGGCGACCAGCCCAACAACGCCCTGTCCCTCAATGTATTCGAACCCGGCGAAATCGCCTCCACCGCCGGCACTTCCGGCGTTGTCTATGGCGTGAACGGAACCATCGACTATGACCCGCTGAGCCGCGTGAACAGCTTCGCGCATGTGAACCATACGGCGCAGGATCCCCGCATCGGCGTGCTCCTGTGCATCAACGGCACCGGCATCCTGAACTCCTGGATCCGGCGCAACGTAGCCCCTGACGGCATTTCTTATGCCGATATGAACACCCTCGCCGCCCAGGTCCCCATCGGCTCGGACGGGGTCGCCATCCTCCCCTTCGGCAACGGAGCGGAGCGCATGCTGGGCAACCAGGACACCGGCTGCAGCATCCACGGGGTGAATTTCAACCGCCACGGCAAGGCGCATCTCATGCGCGCGGCCCAGGAGGGCATCGTGTTCTCCTTCCAGTACGGCATCGAGATCATGGAAAAGATGGGCATCCCCGTGAAGATGATCCACGCCGGCAAGGCCAACATGTTCCTCTCCCCCATCTTCCGCGACACCCTCGCGGGCGTGTCCGGCGCCACCATCGAACTGTACGATACGGACGGTTCCGTGGGTGCGGCGAAGGGAGCCGGCATGGGCGCCGGCATCTACCGCGACCACAACGAGGCCTTCGCCTCGCTGGAAAAACTCGCCGTGATCACCCCTTCCCATGAGGAGGAGTATCAGGCGGCTTATGAGAATTGGAAATCCAAACTAATTTAAACACAAAACATTATGGCAAAAGAGTATTTCCCGACTATCGGAAAGATTCCCTTCGAGGGCGTCGAATCCAAGAACCCGATGGCATTCCACTACTATGACGCGAACCGCGTCGTGATGGGCAAGCCCATGAAGGACTGGCTCAAGTTCGCGATGGCCTGGTGGCACACCCTGGGCCAGGCTTCCGGCGACCCGTTCGGCGGCCAGACCCGTTCCTACGAGTGGGACAAGGGCGAGTGCCCGTACTGCCGCGCCAGGGCCAAGGCCGACGCCGGTTTCGAGATCATGCAGAAGCTGGGCATCGGGTACTACTGCTTCCATGACATCGACCTCGTGGAGGACACCGAGGACATCGCCGAGTACGAGGCCCGCATGAAGGACATCACCGACTACCTCCTCGAGAAGCAGAAGGAGACCGGCATCAAGAACCTCTGGGGCACGGCCAACGTGTTCGGCAACAAGCGCTACATGAACGGCGCCGCCACCAACCCGCAGTTCGACGTCGTCGCCCGCGCCGCGGTCCAGATCAAGAACGCCATCGACGCCACCATCAAGCTCGGCGGCACCTCCTACGTGTTCTGGGGCGGCCGTGAAGGCTACTACACCCTTCTGAACACCCAGATGCAGCGCGAGAAGGACCACCTCGCCAAGATGCTCACCGCCGCCCGCGACTACGCCCGCGCCCACGGCTTCAAGGGTACCTTCCTCATCGAGCCCAAGCCCATGGAGCCCACCAAGCACCAGTACGACGTGGACACGGAAACCGTGATCGGCTTCCTTCGCGCCAACGGCCTGGACAAGGACTTCAAGGTCAATATCGAAGTGAACCACGCCACCCTCGCCGGCCACACCTTCGAGCACGAGCTCACCGTGGCGGTCGATAACGGCTTCCTCGGCTCCATCGACGCCAACCGCGGCGACGCCCAGAACGGCTGGGACACCGACCAGTTCCCGGTGGATCCGTACGACCTCACCCAGGCCATGATGCAGATTATCCGCAACGGCGGCTTCAAGGACGGCGGCACCAACTTCGACGCCAAGCTCCGCCGCTCCTCCACCGACCCGGAGGACATCTTCATCGCCCACATCAGCGCGATGGACGCCATGGCCCACGCGCTGCTGAACGCCGCCGCCGTCATCGAGGAGAGCCCGCTCTGCAAGATGGTCGAGGAGCGCTACGCCTCCTTCGACAGCGGCCTCGGCAAGCAGTTCGAGGAAGGCAAGGCCACGCTCGAGGACCTCTACGAGTATGCCAAGAAGAACGGCGAGCCCGTCGTCGCCTCCGGCAAGCAGGAGCTCTACGAGACGCTGCTGAACCTCTACGCGAAATAGTCCCATGACACAGTACAGACAGACAGGTAGCACCGGCTACCTGTTTTCCATTGTCCTGGTGGCCGTCATCGGCGGCCTGCTGTTCGGGTACGACACCGCGGTCATTTCGGGTGCGGAGAAGGGCCTGCAGGCGTTCTTCCAGGGCGCTTCCGACTTCACCTACACCGACGGCTGGCACGGGTTCACGACCTCCAGCGCCCTCATCGGCTGCATCATCGGCGCGTTCCTCTCCGGCTGGATGGCTTCCCGCCTGGGCCGTAAGAAGTCCCTCTTCTGCGCCGGCATCATGTTCTTCCTGAGCGCCCTGGGCTCCTACTACCCGGAGTTCCTGTTCTTCCAGAAGGGCGTCGCGACGAAAAGCCTCCTGGTGGCATTCAACCTGTACCGCGTGCTCGGCGGCATCGGCGTGGGCCTCGCATCGGCCCTGTGCCCGATGTACATCGCCGAGGTGGCCCCGGCGAACAAGCGCGGCACCCTGGTGTCCTGGAACCAGTTCGCGATCATCTTCGGCCAGCTGGTCGTGTACTTCGTGAACTTCCTGATCATCCGCTCCCACGCGAATGATCCGCAGGTCGTGGAATGGACCAACTCCGTGGGCTGGAGAATCATGTTCGTGTCCGAGTGTGTCCCGGCCGGCCTGTTCACGCTCCTGATCCTGCTCGTTCCCGAAACGCCGCGGTTCCTCGCGCTGAACGGGAAGGACGAGAAGGCGCTGGAGGTCCTCTCCAACATCAACGGCGAGGCCAAGGGCCGCGAGATCCTCGCGGAGATCAAGGCCACGGCCGTGGAAAAGACCGAAAAACTGTTCTCGTACGGCTGGATGGTCATTTTCATCGGCTGCATGCTCTCGGTGTTCCAGCAGGCCATCGGCATCAACGCGGTGCTGTACTTCGCCCCGCGCATCTTCGAGTCCATGGGGGTCTCGAACAACATGCTCTTCACGGTCATCATGGGCGTCATCAACATCTCGTTCACCCTCGTCGCGGTGTTCACGGTGGAGAAGCTGGGGCGGAAGCCGCTCCTCATCACCGGCTCGCTGGGCATGGCCGTGGGCGCACTGGGGGTGGCCCTCTCCAACGTCATGACCCTGCCCGCCTTCATCGCTCCCCTTTCCATCATGGTCTATAGCGCGTGCTTCATGTTCAGCTGGGGGCCGATCTGCTGGGTGTATATCTCCGAGCTCTTCCCGAACACCATCCGCTCCCAGGCCACGGCCCTCGCCGTCGCCTTCCAGTGGATCTTCAACTTCATCGTCTCCTCCACCTTCGTCCCGATGTACAACATGCGGCTCGGGTCCATGGGTGACAGCTTCGGCCATTTCTTCGCCTATGCCCTGTACGGGGTCATCTGCATCATCGCCGCCGTGTTCGTCTGGCGCCTGGTGCCGGAGACCAAGGGCAAGACCCTCGAGGACATGACCGCCCTGTGGAGAGAAAGGTCGAAAAAGTGATCCAACTTGGCGGGATTTTTGTAAATTTGTCACAAACAACAACCAAACACTGATACCATTATGGCAGAAGAAAAAGTGAACCCGATGGACATCAACGGTGACGGCAAGGTCACCCTGGGTGAGAAGGTCCAGTACTATGCCGGCAAGGCCGGCGAGAAAGTCGAAGCAGGCGTGAAGAAGGTCTATGAGGGCGTCAAGGAAGACGCCAAGGACGCTCTCGAGGACGCCAAGGTCCTGGCCGAGAAAGCCAAGGTCAAGGGCAAAGAGGTCTATGACAAGGCCGCCGACAAGGCGAAGGACGTCTATGCCGACGCCAAGGAAGACCTCGCCGAAGCTGCCGACAAGGCCAAGGCGAAAGCTTCCGAACTCGCCGAAAAGGGCAAGGCCAAGATCGACGAGCTGAAGAACAAGGAGGCGTAATCCCCCTCCCCTTTCAATGACAGCATACCCCTCCTTCCCAGGTGGGGTATGCTATGTTTTGGATGCCCATGAAATATACGACACTCGGAAACACCGGGATCGAGGTGTCCCGGATCTGCGTGGGATGCATGTCCTACGGCAAGGCGTCCAAGGAGTTCCATGAATGGACCCTTGGACAGGAAGACACGACGGCGATGGTCAAGCATGCCATCGACCTGGGTGTCAACTTTTTCGATACGGCCAATGTCTATTCCTTCGGGACCAGCGAAGAGTATCTGGGCCGGGCGCTGCGCACGATCGGTGTCCACCGCGACCGGGTGGTCATCGCTTCGAAGGTGTTCTTCAACGAGGGCGCCCTGTCCCGCCAGGCCATCCTCCGGGAGATCGACGGAACCCTCCGTCGGCTCGGGACCGACTACCTGGACCTGTACCAGATCCACCGGTTCGACTACGACACGCCCATCGAGGAGACGCTGGAGGCCCTGGACTCGCTCGTGAAGGCCGGAAAGGTCCGGGCGACAGGCGCATCGGCCATGTACGGGTACCAGTTCCACAACATGCAGGAGTGCGCCGCCCGGAACGGATGGACGCAGTTCTCCACGATGCAGAACCACTACAACCTCATGTACCGGGAGGACGAGCGCGAACTGATTCCGGTGTGCCGGCAGTACGGGGTGTCCCTGATCCCCTACTCGCCGCTCGCCGGCGGACATCTGTCACACCGGGGATGGGAAAGCGGAACGGCCCGTTCCAACACGGACCGCACCATTCGCAGCAAGTATGACCATGCGAAGGAAAATGACCTCGAGATCATCGACGCCGTCGCCACCCTCGCGGAGCGGAAAGGCGTGTCCATGAGCGAGATATCCCTCGCCTGGCTCCTCGCCCGCGGCGTCGCGGCTCCCATCGTGGGCGCCACCAAGGTGCCCCACTTCGATGCCGCCGTCCGGAGCGTGGACCTCACGCTCTCGGCCGAGGAACTCGCCTTCCTCGAGGCCCCCTACCGTCCCCACGCCGTCGTCGGCGCCCTCGAGCCCAAGGATCCGAAGAAGATCATGGGGATGCCATAATGCGTTAGATTTCGTATATTCGCCAAAAGATCTTAACTGACAGTCCGATGAAACGATTTTTCCTGACGGCCCTCCTGACGCTCGCGTCCGTGGCCGGATTCGCCTGCACGAACCTCATCGTGGGCAGGCTGGCTTCCGTGGACGGGAGCGTGATGTGTACGTACAACTGCGACGGCTTCGGCTTCGCCTCGCCCCTGAACTGGTCGGCGGCGGGCCGGCATGCGCCCGGTGAAATGCTCGCCATCCGCGGCTGGGGGCCGGACGCCCCCGTGCATTACGTGAAGCAGGCAGACTACACCTACGGGGTGGTGGGCCTGATGAACGAACTGCAGGTAAGCATCGTGGAGACGACCTGGGGCGGGCGTGAGGAACTGGCGAAGTCCGAAGGCGCGCTGGATTATTTCACGCTCATGGAACTCGCCCTGCAGCGGAGTGCCACGGCCCGGGAAGCCATCGAGGTGATGCATAACCTCGTCCAGGAATACGGATACAACCAGACCGGCGAGTCCTTCGCCGTGTGCGACCCGGAGGAAGCCTGGATCATGGAACTGATCGGCAAGGGCCCCGGCCGCAAGGGCGCCGTCTGGGTGGCGATGCGCCTTCCCGACGACTGCATCACGGCCTATGCCAATTCCAGCCGGATCCGGAAATTCCCGCAGGCCAAGAAGATAGACAAGAAAAAGGGCTACGGCATCGTCGAGGGTACCTGCATGTACAGCGCCGATGTCATTTCCTTCGCCCGCGAGATGGGCTGGTACGAGGGTGCCGATGCGGATTTTAGCTTCCGCGAGGCCTACGGACCCATGGACTTCAGCAAGATCCGCTACTGCGAGGCCCGCGTCTGGAGTTTCTTCCGTCACCACTATGACACCGAGGTGATTGACTCCTACCTTCCCTTCATCGAGGGGCACATGGACATCTGCGACGAACTTCCCCTCTGGATCAAGCCCGACAAACCCCTGAGCGTCCGCGACCTCATGAACGACATGCGCGACCACTACGAGGGCACGGCCCTGGACATGACGGTCGATGTCTCCGCCGGTCCGTGGGCATCCCCCTACCGCAACCAACTGACGAACTTTGAGGCGCCGGACGGCACCAAGATGTTCCGCGAGCGGCCCATCGGCTGCCAGCAGAGCGGTATGACGATGGTGTGCCAGATGCGCTCATTCCTCCCGGACGAGGTGGGCGGCGTGACCTACTTCAACATGGACGATGCCTCCATGGTGGCCTATGTGCCGGTGTACTGTTCGATCAACCGTGTCCCGGCGCCTTTCCGCCGCGAAAACAACAACATCCGGGAATTCTCCACCGAGAGCGCCTTCTGGATGAACAACTGGGTGGCCAACATGGTCTATCCCCGCTACAGCGCCATGATCGGCGACCTGCGCGATGCCCAGACCGAACTGGAGGACTACTATGCCGAGGACCAGAAAGAGGTGGAAGCGAAGGTGAAGGACCTTACCCACCAGGAGCGGATCGATTACCTCACGGCGAAGACCGAGGCCTATACGACCAGAATGATGCAGCGCTGGGACAAACTCGCGAAACTCCTGATCGTCAAGCACAACGACCAGATCATGCAACCCAGCGAGAATGGCGTCGTCGTTCCCGGCCGGCGCACGTCTCCCAAATACGCCCCGGCTTTCATCGAGGCGGTGAAGGAGGTCACCGGCGACCGGTATGTGAAGCCGTAACTATTCCGGCAGCCAGCGCTGGTTCAACTTCACGTTGACCATCAGGTTCTTGAAATCCGAGCGGGACACATAGGTCGCACGCGTGACCCCATCCCGCTCGATTTTGAATTCCAATTTCTTGCTGAACAACACTTTCCGGGAGGTCACCGTCACGGTTTCCCGGTTCTCATTCGGGATGGCCGGCGCGAAGCAGCCGGTCACTTCGACAGAGGTGCCGGCGGGCTCTTCAAAATGCTGCTTCAGGCCTTCCAGCGTCTCCATGATTTCCGCCCGGGTCAATCCCAGTGGGATGAAGAGTTTGTTGATCGGATCGACGTCGATCTGGATGATTTCATCGCCCAGGCCCATCGAGCCCACACACAGGAAACAGGTGGCCTGTCCGGTTTCGTCCGGAATGGAAAACACGCTCAGGATGCTCTGGTCGCCGGATTCCACTTCGGCGATGTCCACCAGTTTGGTGATATCATACTTTTGTGCGGACGCCGCCACCGACAGGGTGAGGGCCAGGAAAAATACGGCAATGCGTTTCATAGTTTTCAATTTTCGGCGTAAAGATACAACAATTTTTACTTCTTCGCCGGGGCCGGGCGGGACATCCGCCAGGGATTGAAACTTACCAGGTGCTCGAGCGCCGCGCGGTCGGGCGCGTTACGGACCTCGCTCTTCACGTCGAAAATCATGGTCGGGCCCTCCTCGGGCGTATAGGCAGGCCACTGCGGAATCTCCGGACAGTTGGGATTGCCAGTGCGCATGAAGGCCAGGAGGGCGTTCGACAGTTGGTCGGAGACCTTGCGGGGCTCCGCGCCGCCACCGGTATGGGTGACCATCAGGTCCGTATTCCGGAACCAGTAGCAGATGTCGGAGCAGTGGAAGGCACGGATGCGGCCGCCGAACAGCGGGGCGTTGTAGTCGAACCAGGCCAGGTACACCGGAGCGCCGCCCTGGGCGTACTTGGCATCGGCCGTAGCCAGGACGTTCTTCCGCTGGGCGACGGTGAGATTCACCAGTTCGATGGGTTTCTTGTCCGGGAAAGCGGCCTGATAGGCCTTCAGGACGGTCTCGGCCTCGGGTTGGCCGAACTGGTCGCGGACCATGGCCACGGCGCCGTCAAAGCCGATGTTTTCGAGTTCGACATTCTCCTTGCTCAGGGAGAACTCGGAAGAGGTGGTGCAGAGCATCAGGGGCACGTCCCGGGCCACATCGTCCTTGAAGAAGCCGTCGGCGGGAAGGACCGCACCGTCAGCGACCGGGGAGAAACCGCCGCCGACTTCGCCCGCAACTTTGTGGGCCAGGGCGTAGTACTCTTCCCAAGGCATCTGCTGGAGTTTCTTCACATCGCCGCGGACGGTCTTGAGGATGGCCGCACCCACGGCGGCGGAGGAAGCCGGATCCGTGGCGGAAGTGGCATTGCCGCTCAGGGCTACCGCCTTGTGTACCAATCCCTTGGCCGAAGGCATGGAGATTACGTCGCACACTTTGGCGCCGCCGCCGGACTGGCCCATGATGGTCACGTTGCCGGGGTCGCCGCCGAAGTTCGCGATGTTGTCATGGACCCACTGCAGGGACGCGACGAGGTCCAGGATACCCACGTTGCCGGAGGTCTTGAAGTCCGGACCCGCCGCGGAGAGGTCGGAGAAGCCGAAGGCGTTGAGCCGATGGTTCACGCTCACGAAGACGATGTCGCCGCTGCGGGCGATGTTCGCCCCGTGATAGCCGTCCTGCTCGATGCTGTTGCCGGCGGCAAAGCCGCCACCGTGCATCCACACAAGGACCGGGCGCTTCTTTCCGTCCGGCGCCGGAGTCCACACGTTCAGGTTCAGGCAGTCTTCGCTGACATCGAAGTAGTTCCAGTGGTCCGTGAAGGTCGCCGTATTGTTCCTCCACTTGTTGGCCATGTTCTGGGGCGCGTCGTTCCCGTAGAACATCGCCGGGCGGATCCCTTCCCAGGATTCGGGCTTCTGCGGAGGCAGGAAGCGGTTTTCGCCGCCGGTCGGCGCCCCGTAAGGGATGCCCAGATAAGTGTACACACCGTCCAGGATGTAGCCCTGGACCTTTCCGTACTGCGTTTGGGTAACGGCATAGTCGTCACCGACGAACAGGCGCTGCCCATCTTCCTGGGCGGCTTTTTCGCCACCGCCTGCGCAGGAGACCGCGAGGATGGCCGGAACAAGGAACTTGATGAGTTTCATGACAATCAGTGTTTGTTGGTAACAAAGATAGCGATTCGGCCCGAAAAACGTTTTCTCCCTTGTTCAAATATTTGAAAATAAGCCGAAAAGCCGTAACTTTCCGGCATGAAGTTGCGCCTTCTCCTCCTCTGCCTTTTCCTTGCCTGTGCCGCCGCATCAGCGCAGCGCGTCACGGATTCCGGATACAGGACCGTTGCCCATATCAAATCCGACGGGACGGTCCAGGACGCCTCGTTCAGGATCATCGGCCATATCAAGGCCGACGGCATGGTCCAGGACGAGAAATTCCGGGTCGTGGGCTACCTGAAGGACAACGGCCTCGTGCAGGACGCCTCCTACCGGGTCATCGGCCACATCAAGGAAGACGGCACGGTGCAGGATGCCTCCTACCGGATCATCGGCCATATCCGGAAGGACGGTCTCGTCCAGGACGCTTCCTACCGGACGATCGGCCACGCCGACGGTATCCCCATGAAATGGGCCGCCTGGTTTTTCTTCTTCAGCGACGGGCGGTCCTAAAGCTATCTGTCCCCTACCGGAGAGCCTTTGACAGGGTGCGGTGGATATGGTCGGCATAACGGACCATCCCGAGGTCGGTCAGGTGGATCCCATCGACGAACGCTTCACCGTCATCTCCGGTCATCCCCGGGGAACCCACGTAGTAGATTTTCCTTTCCCCGGCCTTCCTGAGCCGCTGGAAGAGGGCTTTCTGGGCGGCATTCTTCCGCCGGACTTCGTCCGCTATGGCCCGGTCGACGACCGAATGGGCGAACTGGGGATCCTCGACGAAAATGACGGGAACGTCCGGGTGTGCATCCCGCAGGGTCCGGAAGAAACGTTCGCCGCGCTCCTCAATCATTTCCACGGAAGCATTGGGCACATAGTCCAGGACGTACACCGACGGTATCTCCACCGAGGCCATCAATTCGGCTATCTCATCGTCCAGGAACGCGTTCCCGCTGAAACCGAGGTTGATGACCGTCCGGTCGAAGCGGCGCGCGATGATGTTGGTGAAGGCCATGCCGGGACGGCTGGCGCACCCTCCCTGCAGAATACTCGTTCCGTACATGACTATAGGCCGGTCGCTGCGGGGTGTATCCGCCTCCGGAGCGGACAGGGAATAGCCGGCAGGGACCCCGATTTCAAGGGTCTTGACCTCGTCATAAAGTGCGAGGTAGAGCATGTACTCGCGTGGGACCGGGTCCATGTTGCCGACCAGTCGGCACTCATGCGAAGGCGAGGGCGCTCCCCAGTTGAAGCCGGATCCCACATACCGCCATTCTCCCGAAACCAGCGTATAGAGATCGAGCCCGCCTGTCCCGCAGTCCGTCATGTGGGGCATGTGGTTCCCGCCGGTCGTCCACCGCGCATGGATCTCCGGCGCATCGGACCGGAAGCGGACATAAAGTCCGGCAGAATTGCAGCCCAGGTTCCAGACGGCACTCCGGACCGTGCCGGAAAGCGACTCCGGCAGCCTTCTGTAAGGATGGTCCTGCGTGGCCGTAAAGGCCTGCCCGTACACGGGGAAAGCGGTTCCCGGAGTGTATTGGATTTCCTCCTGCGCCCGGGCCGGCAGCAGGAGCATGAAGAGCGACAGGGTCGTTATGAGGAGTCTTTTCATGGAGTGGAAACTGTAGCTATAGGGTCCATGTACGAGGAAAGAACAAACGCCGCAACCTGCAGTCACGGCGTCCATTCCTTTCGTGATTCCGTTGGGATTCGAACCCAAGACCCACAGCTTAGAAGGCTGTTGCTCTATCCAGCTGAGCTACGGAACCATCGCTTCAAGGACGCAAAGTTACAACAATTCGCTGAAAATTCAAATTATGCCCGGGGTGCAAAGGTAAAGGTGTCTTGCACTTTGCCCGTGCGGACATTGTGGACGGTTACCTCCAGCTTGCCGCGGCGGACTTTTCCTTCGATGACGGTAGGGAAAGCCTCGGGGGTGGCGGTGGGATCGGCCGGGAGGTCCGGGCCGCCACCGACCAGCTGGGCCCATGTCCGGTCGGCCGTGGGAGCGTCGTAGCGGAAACGATGCTGATGCGCCGTAATAATGAGCTGACAACCAGCCTTTTCCAACAGAGGTGTCCACAGTCTCGCGCAAGTGCGCTGCCACGCTGCAAAATCCGTCCGGTAATGGAATTCCGGGGCATCCGGCGCCACGTCGCCCGGGTTTTCGTCCGGCCGGGGATCGAAGAGCGGGATATGGCAGAAAGCCACCAGATAGGGGGCCGATGCGATCTCTTCCCGCTGCAAGGCATCCCGGAGCCACGCCACCTGCGCCTCCCGGTAGGGAGCGCTGGTGAACAGGCCGGCAAAGCGTGGATCGTCGTCCAGCTTGTCCTCGGCCGTGTCCAGGCCGATGAGCGCGACCTGCCCCGTGCGCACGGCGAAGTTGCGTCCGAGATCCCAGTCGCGGGCCGCCCGCTCCTCCGGCTGACGGAACATCCACACGCGCTCGAAATGGCGGTTCGCCATGCCGCGGCTGTCGTGATTGCCCGCACAGAACAGGTAAGGAAGGTCCGCCGCGTAGTCCTGCCGCCCGATTTCGGGCTTCAGGAAGATCCGCGTCTGCGCCTCCACGGTTTCCTCCACATTGCAGGCGTCGCCGTTCCAGATGACGCAGGCAGGGGCGCATTCGGCCACCTTATCGATCACCCGCTCGAAAGGCTCCCAACGGGCGTGCGTATCATTGATCACGCAAAAGTGCCCTTCCGCTTTCTTGCCGGCCGTCGTGAAGGAATGGATCTCCGGCGCTTCCTCGTTCCCGACCACTTTCATGTCGTAGCCGCCTTTGTAGCGGATCCGGTCGGCCCCGATGCGGTAATAGTACCGGGTGGCAGGCTTCAGGCCCGTGAGCCGTACGCGGACGATGCGGTCGTCCAGGTCGGTCACCCGATAACCGCCGCAGAGCACTTTCCGGCCGTCGGACAGGTCCGGTTTCCGACCCACGATGACATAGCCGTTGGCGAGATCGCTCACGGCAAAGGCGACGCCCATCGACTCCTCCGCATAGTTCTGCAGCATGGGCGCGGAAACGATCAGGGGGCCTGCGGCCTCCTCTTCCTGTAAAGGGACTTCCCGATTATCCTGCAAGGGGTTCTCCTGCAGCATCGACGCAGCCTTCAAACCCTGACCGGTGCCGGCAGCCAGCGCGATGACGGCCGACCCTTTGATAAACTCCCTTCTTTTCATCGGAGTCCTACTGCGCAAAGCTCGCGAAATACCCCGGGAAGAGCACGCAGGTGATCAGGTAGCCGATGATGGTGGCGACGATCACGCTGATGAGACCCGGCATCATGAAGCTGTGGTTCAGCAGATATTTGCCGATGACCGTGGTTCCGGAACGGTCGAAGTTCACGGTAGCGATATCGGACGGGTAGTTCGGGATGAAGAAATAGCCGTACACGCTCGGAAGGACGCCCAGGAGGACGGGACCGGCGATACCCAGCGAATAGGCCAGCGGCAGGAAAGCGACGACCACGGCGCCCTGGGAGTTGATCAGGACCGACACGAGAAAGAACACGAAGGCGATGGACCAGGGGTACTGGGACACCATGCCGGCAAGCATTTCCTTCATCTGGTCCAGGTAGTTGCCGAAGTACGTATCGGCCAGCCAGGCAATGCCGTAGATGGCGACGACGGCGACCATGCCGGACTGCCACACGGCGCCCGCGACGGCCTTCTTGGGAGAAGCCTTGCAGAACATGATGTTGCAGGCAGCGGCCACCAGCATGATGATCTGGATGCAGATGTTCATTTTGGGAAGATTGATGGCATTGGCGACGGACTCACCGCTGGCCGTATGGAACATCTGGCAGAAGGCGAAGCCCACGATCACCAGCAGCGCACCCAGAAAAACGTACACGGAAGCCTTGGCTTCCTTGGTGATGACCTTGTCCAGGGTGGTGGCGGAGGAACCGTACATGTAGGCGTACTGCTCGGGGTCGGCCTTTCTCTTCTGGAATTCGGGGTCGTCGTCCAGGTCCTTGCCGCGCTTGTAGGAGGCGGCGGCGGCGCACATGAGGCCGATGACGCAGGCCGGGATGGTGACCATGAGGACCTGCGGGATACTCACCATGTAGCCATTGGCATTGGAGATGGTCACGAAGGCGACGACGGCGGCGGCGATCGGCGAGCAGGTGATACCCACCTGGGACGCGACGGAAGCCACGCCGCAGGGACGCTCCGGACGGATGTTCTTCTTGAGGGCGATGTCGCAGATGATGGGCATGATCGTATAGACCACATGGCCCGTGCCCACGAGGACGGTCAGGAAGAAGGTCACCAGCGGGCCCAGGAAGGTGATGTGCTGGGGGTGTTTCCGGAGCATTCTCTCCGCAATCTGGATCATCCAGTCCATACCGCCCGAGGCCTGGAGGGTACCGGCGCAGGTGACGGCCGCGATGATGATGTAGATGACGTCGGTGGGCGGGGTTCCGGGCTTGAGGCCGAAGCCGAACACCAGGATCGCGAGGCCGATGCCGGAGATGGCGCCGAGAGCCAGGGACCCGTACCGGGAGCCCACGTACAGTGCTGCCAGAACGATCAGCAGCTCAACAATCATGACAAAGCTCATATCAGTCAGGTATTAGAAATCATACAGGTTCAGGCCGGTCTCCTCGTCGAAGCGGCGTCCGGCTTCGCAGGCGAAGCGCTCCACCACGAGTTCGCAGGCCCCGTTCACGCGAGCGGTCAGCAGGTGCCCGCCGATGCAGGTGTAATCCCGCCGGCTGGCCGTAATGTGCAGGTGCAGATACACTTCCCCTTCCTTCCGGGAAATGTTGCCGGTGAGGTTCGTGATCTCCATCTGCTCGGAGAAGGTCTTGTCCACATATTTTTTCGTAGCGGGATCCAGGAAACGGAAGGTGGCTTCGGAAATGGCGCCGAGGCCATAGACGGCCCCGCAGCGGATATCCAGGTCCTTGCAGAAAGCGGCAAGGGCCGCGGAAATCTCCACATGGTTGTCGAGGCTCAGGACATACTTGTCGCCGGAAGTGCGGTATCGGTACATGGTCGGTTATTGTTTCAGTGGCGATAAAGTTACGAAAAAAATTCCCATCAACGGCACCGTTTGTGTATATTTGCAGACGAATATGAAAAAGTTGCTTTTAACCCTCGCCGCCCTTGCCGGCGTGCTCTCCCTTTCCGCACAGCAGATCCGGACCAATTACCGCTCCGGCGGCATCACCCATATCTCGACCGTTCCCGAATCCTGTCAGGACTTCGAAGCCCGCGTGGAAAAAGTGGGCTTCGAGGACGGTTCCTCGATGTACCAGCTGTTCATCGACCTTCGGCAAAAAACGGCCTTCACGGCTCCCAAGGGCGTGAAGATGACCGCCACCTTGCCCGGCGGCGCCTTCGTGCGGGCGGACCAGATCGGATCGGACAATCCCACCAAGTCCCGGCTGGAGGACGGCCTGTACCTGAACCGGCTCCGCTATGCCCTGGAACCCGAGGACATGGAGAAACTCCTGAAAGGAGTCAAGGACCTGGAATTGGCCATCGGCTGGGATCCGGAGGATTACCTCCAATACAACTTCCAGGACGACGCCTTTTCCGCCCTCCTCAAACGCCACTGCGAAGCCATCGAAAAAGCGGCGTCAGGGACCATCGACCTCACGGCGGAACCCGCCGGCCGCATCGACCAGAAAGGCAGTATCATGACCGCGGCCAATCCCCTCGTCGCCGACGGGAAGCGCTTCAAGTACAACATCATCCTGAGCCACCTCTACTACAAGACCACCGCGGCGGAGGACATCGACCTCGCATTCCAGCTCGGAACGGAGAAGAAATACACGATCCTGACGGACTCCCCCGTCACCTTCGTTCTGGAAGACGGCCAGGAAATCACGCTCCCCCAGACGCGCGACGAGACCAATTTCCTGTACCTGTATCCGTCCATGGACCAGCTCCGGGAACTCGCCTACGGGCACATCGAAGGCCTCCGCATAGAAACGGAGGATGGCACCCTGACGGATGCCATCCTCGACGATTCTTTCTCGAAAGCGGTGAACCAGCAGTATCAGCTGCTGATGTCGCTCTCCGCTAGATAATCCGGTCCCTGTACTTCGCGTACAGCTGCGCTGCCACGACCTTGGCGTCGCCCACGGGCTGCGCCGGGAAGGTGTGCAGGCACTCGTCCCACCACTGCTTCTCGAAGGTCGTCACATCGTCGGAGAAGGCCTTGTAGTCCTCCTCGTCGAAGGAGCCGTCGGCCTCCACCGCCGCATCCACCGCAGCGAAGAACTTCTCCCAGCGGACCTTGTAGAAGGTCCCGGTGAGGCCGTTCCAGGTACGGGAAGCGTAGTCGTTCAGGAGCATGTCCTTGTCGCTCCAGGTGGTGATGAGGTTGCGGGCATTGCGCTCGAAATAAGCCTTTTCGCCGTCATCCACCCCCCAGCTGCGGGCATCGGCAATCCACTTGCCCACCAGGAAATAGCTGTGCGTGCCGATGACCTGGTCGATGTCGCTGATGATTTCCAGCATCTCGGCGGAAACTGACTTCATCGTCTCCCGGTCCTTTTCCGCCACGGCGGCCTCGTATTGCTTCTTGAGGGCGTCGAAACGGTTCGCCAGCATCTGCCGGGTCAGGTTCGCAAGGTCGAACGCATAGGCGCTGTTCTTCCCGTCCACCTCCAGGAGCAGGCCCAGGGCTTCGCAGAGGTACTTGTTGTCATACCGCAGCCGGGCGTTGCCGTACCAGGTCCTGGTCCGGCCGATGGCGGGCCGCTGGTTCACGAACGACGCCTGTCCGGGCGTGGAACTGTCGACATACACGCTGTCGATGAGGATCTTCCAGGCCTCGCGGGCCTTCGGGTCCTCGAAACCGACCCGCTGGTCGGCCAGTCCTTCGGTCCAGACGGCCACATCCTTGTGCTGCGGCAGCGTCCAGGCCTTCTCGAAGATATACTCATACACGTACGGATTGCAATCGAATCCCTCCAAGGTGGCGCCGACGCCGCTCATGTTGGGGCCTCCGTTCACGAGAGCGTTCTCGATCTTCTCGTTCAGGTCGTTGAACTTGCCCACGAGGGCGGTATTGCCGCCGAAGTTCCCCAGGTAGCACCAGATATAGGGCACACCGTAGAAGCTTTCCGTCCGTTTCCAGACCTCCTGCCGGTCGCAGAAGTAGTCCAGGATCAGCTGCTTTTCCTTCGGGAAGGAGGTCAGATAGGCCTCCACGCGGTCCTCGGTCCAGTATTTCCGCTCGTTGTAGAAGAGCCAGCCCATCTGGAGCCAGATGGCTTCCGGATCGGCCTTCTCCAGGGACTCGTACACCTGCCGGCTCACGCGGCCCAGATACTCGGGCTCCCAGCTGGGCGGGGTGAGCTCGTTGAAGATATCGATGCCATAGACATGGTCCGTTCCATAGATCTCCGTCTCCTTCTGGACGAACTTCTTCTGGATTTCGGTGAACAGGTCGCTCATCGGGTCCAGGAAGGTGCAAGCATATTCCGGCTGGTAACCGGACCAGTCCTCGTTCTTGGTGACAGGCGCATCCGGATACAGGCGGGTGATCTCCCGCGGAACGTGGCCGGAGAAGGCCGGCAGGACCGGCTTCATGTTCAGTTCGCGCTCCCGGGCCGTGATCTTCTTCTGGAGCTCCAGCTGACCGTCCAGCCAGCTGTGCGGAAGAGGACCGAACCAGCGGTCGATATTCTGCATCCGGTGCCACGGCAGGTGCGCCGGGCCGGTGAAGTAATTCCGTACCTCCTCGTCGGTCAAGCCCATTTCGGTCCAGATCTGGTACCAGATGGACTCCTGGCCCGTGATGGCCAGCGGGAGATTGATTCCGTTCAGGGCCATCCAGTCGATGAAATGCTCCCAGTCGGCCCACTGCCACCAGGGCATCGTGTACCCGTAGGTGCAGTAGTTCAGGAAGAAACGGTCTTTCACCCTGGCCGATGCTTCCACGGGCTCCGGCACGGCAGGCAACTTCTTCGGAAGCGTGAACGTATCGCCGAGCAGCCAGCCGTACTCCACATGGCAGTAGTACTTGAGATAGTGGTTCAGCCCCACGGCCATGGAGTTCGCGTCATTGCCGATGACGGCGAGCTTCCGCCCGCGCTGCTCGAGCCGGAAGAAGTCGCCCTCCCCCTCCGCTTTCTCAAAGACGAAATGGCGGGCGTGCTCCGGCCCCGCGACACGCACGGCCAGCGCCTTCGCCGCTTCCACCTCCGGGTCCGCCGGACCCTTCGGATTACAGGCAGCCGCCATCACAAAGACGGCGGCTGCAGCAAACAAACGGGTAATCCTCTCCATTATTCGAGCGTAAAGACATCCGGACGTCCCGGCGTCCCGTAAGCGACCGAACCGTCCGCAGGGCTGCAGGCGGCGGAGTCGGACAGATAGAACGCCTTCTTCTCGGGATCGTAGTGCGGCTGAGGATAAGCGCAAGTGGTGTAATACGTGTCGATGTAGGAACGCCACTCGGCACTGCCTTCCTTGTAGCCGGGGCCGCCGAACTTGCAGGCGATGGCGCCCTGGTCGGCAATGCACCAGTCTTCACAGCCCATGAACTGGAACGGGACATAGACCTTGTTGGTCTTGGTATTCCAGAAGAACACATAGTCCTGGACCGGATACTTGTCCGGACCGCCGGAATCATGGCCCCAGCACTGAGGCAGGTAGCACTGGAGGACATTCTCCGCGAATTCGCGGACGAACATCTCCTTGTCTTCCTGTTCTCCCCACCAGTCCTCGACGATCGTGCCCGCGCCGTACTTGTAGTAGGAAGTCGGCTTCTCGATCGTGACCGTCGCATTCTGATAACCGTAGATGGAAGTATAGTCCTTGATACTCAGGGCAATTTCATAAACCTGGTTGAAACTGAGTTTAGACGGGTCATAGGTTACGGCCAGCGTCCCCATGCGGTCTCCGTTCTTGATGACGACCTCGGAAGGAACCGTGAATTCGGAAGCGCCGGATGCGGCCACTTCGACCGTGAGGTCACCCTCCGTACCCAACCGGACCACAGGCACCTCGACGACCGGGTCCGATGTCAGGTTGTAGTTGAAGGCTTGCTTGAAAAAGAATCCTTCGGTGCTGGACCCCGAGGAGGCGGAACCGCCGCCCATCCCTTCGTCATCCTTGCAGGACGCGAAGACCGCCAGGGCGGAGAGCAGGATCAGTCTTGTTATCGTTTTCATGTTCGTTGCTTTTTACTGGATTAATACTTCATGCCCTCCGTGTTGATCTCGCAACCGTAGTACGGGCGGAAGTCGTCATTACCGGCCCACACATACAGGCTCGCCTGCGGGGTGTGCGGGTTGTTGTAGTCGTAAATGGCAGGGTTGGCATTCAGCTCGGCCTGGTTCCAGCCCGGGGTCTGGCCGGTATAGGGACCGTCGATGTCGAAGCCGTGCTGGTAGCGCTCCAGGTTCGTGCCCAGGTATGCCCGGTGGATACCCCGCTCCAGACGCTTGGCGTCGAAGTAAGGCACACCTTCGCCCCAGAACTCGATACCTTTCTGGAAGTACATTTCCTCGATGAAATCATCCAAGCCGGTCGCCGTGCAGGTATAGGTGCTGTTGCGGGTCTTCACGATCTCTTCCAGCGCCGCCTTGCCGGCGGCGACACCCTGCGTATGGGCCAGGGCTTCCGCCTTGATGAAGTACATCTCCTCCACGCGCATGCAAGGATAATCCGTGGCTCCGCCGGTCGTATAGACGTTGTAGGCGCCGTTGTGCGGACGGAACTTGATGTTCACATACAGCCACGGCCAGCTCTGGAAACCATAGTACTTGTTGATCCGGGAACGGATCCAGGACGGGCTGGAGGTAAGCCGGTAGCTGTGGGTGCCGGTTCCGTCATAGTCGTCGGACCACTCTTCCTGGACATTGCTGGAATTGCTGCCCTTCGCCCACTTGTTGTTGATCAGCTGGCCGGAAGCATCCTTCTCCACCAGATACTTTCCGCCGGGAACCTGGTTGGTGGACTCATAGAAGAATTCCGGAGCCAGCCAGGACTTCTTGCGCCAGTCGTTGTCGGAAAGACGCTCATACCAGTTGCGGGCCAGGGAACGGCCCACGCGCCAGCCGTACACGGAGAAGTCGGTTTCCGTGCCCATGATCATGGCGAAGACGAAGGACTCCGTGGATGCAGCCGCCGTATTGGACTCGGAAATGGTCGTGGCGAGCATCCAGGAATTCTGGGAATTCCGGTTGTTGAAGCCGTTTACCGGATCCGTCCACTGGTCTTCGGTCAGCGGGGTGCAGCCGGAGGTGGTGATGGCCTTGTCGGCATAGGAGGCCGCCTTGTTCCAGTAATCGGCCTCGTCCTTATATTTCGCGGCCGTCTTGACACGGGAGGCCAGGTTGGTATAGGCACGGGCGTAGAGACCATAGACGACCGCCTGATTCGGCTGGACCTTGTCCGTACGGACGAATCCGTCCAGCAGGCTCTCGGCCTTGCCCAGGTCGGAAAGGATCAGGTCGTACACCTCGTCCACCGTGGCGCGGGGGTTGTTGGAAAGCTGTTCGGACGGGGTTTCGTCGGTCACGATCGGAACGCCCAGGTTGACGAGGGCGTCCGGGCCGAGTTTGGGATCCACCCACTTGTAGCGGGTGTCAGTGGGTTTCTTCCATTCCATGATCTGGACGAGGTCCAGATAATAGAGGGCCCGGAAGGCGTAGCACTGCCCCAGAATGGCCTTTTTCGCATCATCCAGGTTCTCCTGCGGAGCGAGGATGCCGATGATGTCGTTCACATTCTTGATGTAGGCATAGTACAGATAAGAGGGATACAGGCCACGGTTGGAGCCCGTCGCAGCGATATTGAGCTGCGCATAGGCGCCCATCGTATTATATCCGTTGGCACCGGAACAGACCATCTGGGAGGTCGTATGCTCCAGCATGACGCGCATGCCGCCGTAGGAGATCATCTCCAGGCCGCCGTCGGCATTCTTGTAGCCGGCCATCGTCGTATAGATGGCGTTAACCATGCCGTCCAGGGCGGACTCGCTCTGGCCGATCTGGTCCGCCAGGACATAGGTGGTCGGGTAGGTTTCCTTGATACAGGCGGAGAAAACAAGGAGCGCTGCGCTCAGTGAGACAATTACTTTCTTCATGATACTTTCTCCTTATAAGTTAGAAGACCAGTTTGATGCCGCCCGAGAGGGTACGGATCGGAGAATAGAGTTCCGGGTTGGTGTAACCGGCGATGTTGTAACGCGGGTCGAAGCCCTTGCGCATGGACACGAAGCCGAGGTTCTCTCCGGAGAAGTAGATACGGATGGTTTCGATTCCCATCTTCCGCGTCAGCTTGGACGGAAGGGTGTAACCGAAGTTCACATTCTGCAGGTTCAGATAACTGGCATTGGTGATAAAGCGGGAAGACAAGGCGTTCTGGGCATAGGTCTCATTGTCCTTGAACCGGGGAACGTCCGTCTGGGTATTGGTCGGCGTCCATGCCTTGTAGATATCCTTGTGCCAGTTCGTCGCCGTGGCGGCGCCCGTGTGCATCAGGGAGGCATAGACATAATCGCGGGCGAGACCGCCGATCTGGAAGTTCAGGTTCACGGACAGGTCGAAGCCGTAGAACTGGAGCGTGGTGCCGAAACCGCCGAACAGCGGGGCCATCGCATCGCCCAGGCGGTAGTCGGTGGCGTTGCTCGGATTGTTGGTCGTCGTACGGCCGGTCACGTTGCCTTCTTCGTCCAGTTCGTCCTTGTAATACAGGGCCTCGCCGGTAGCCGGATCCACGCCGGCATACTCCGGGTAGTACCAGGTGTAGAGCGGAAGGCCTTCCGCGACGAAGTACTTGTACTTGGAGACAAAGGAGCCGTCCAGGTTCACATAGCCGTGATATCCGTCCACGGTCGTCTTCTTGATGTCATCCGGGAGTTTGAGGACCTTGTTCTTCACATAGGAAAGGTTGAAGTTGGCGCCCCAGTAGAAGTTCCGGGTCTGCACCAGGGTTCCGTTGAGGTCCAGTTCCACACCGCGGTTGCGCATGTCGCCGAGGTTCGTGTAGTAGCTCGTGTAACCGGAGGACGGCGGGGTGTTCAGGGAGAACAGCATGTCGGAGGTCTTCCGGTAGAAATAGTCCACCGTACCGTTCAGGCGGCCCTTGAAGAGCTCGAACTCGAAACCGGCGTTGTAGTTGGTGTTGGTCTCCCAGGTGATGTTCTCGCTGCCCTTCTGCCGCCACTGGAAGGCGACTTTGTTGTCGTTGTTCACGAGGTTGTAGGAATCGGCATACAGGTAGTTTCCGATATTGTCGTTACCCTGGCTGCCCACGGAGAACTTCAGCTTGAAGGTGTCCACCCAGGGGATGTGGAAGAAATCTTCCTTGGACAGGATCCAGGCGGCACCCACGGACCAGAAGTTACCCCAGCGGTGATTCTTGGCGAACCGGGAGGAGGCGTCGCGACGGAAAGAGCCGGAGAGGTAGTACTTGCCGGCATAATTGTATAGGGCGCGGGCGAAATAACCTTCGTTGTTGTACACGCTGGACTCGGAGGACGGGTCCGGATCCTTCTGCAGGAGGGCGTCGATCTCGGTGACCCCGTCGATACCGAAGTTCTTTCCGGACATGCCCATGTACTCATACTTGTAGTTGTAGTACTCGTGACCCAGCATCAGGTTGATGTCATGGCTGTCGATGACCTTGGCATAATTCAGGAGCTGCTGGGTGTTGTACGTAAAGGTCCGGCTGGCGCTCTTGTACAGATAGCCGTTGTCGTTGGAGGAGGTGTAGTGGTCCACGAACGGACTGGTGATGTACGTGCCGCGGCGGTCATAGTCGTAGATGTTCATGTTGACCGTGAAGGTAAAGTCCTTCAGGAACTTGAAGTCCGCGAATCCGCCCACGGTGAACGCGTTGCCGTCCGTCGTGTTGTCGTCGTACTTGTTGGAGAAGACGGCATTGCCGCCCACGCCGCCGGCCCGGCTCAGACCGTACTGCTGGGCGAAGTCGAACATGGGCTCGCCCCACTTGTCGGTCATGATCCGGCCGTTCGCATCCCGGAAGTACACCGGATAGACCGGTGCCTGGGACTGGATCACCGGCCAGATGGTACCGGAACCGATAACGCCCTCGGAAGTCTGCGAGAGGTCGTAGTGGGTGTAGCCGAAGTTTGCACCCACCTTCAGCCAGGACTTGGCCTGGTAGTCGGCCTTGATACGGGCCGTGGTTCGCTGCTGCAGAGAGCCTTCCTGGATACCCTCATTGCTCAGGTAACCGAGGGAGGCGAAGTAGTTCACCTTGTCGGACTGGCCGGAAACGGAGACGTTGTACTCCTGGCGCAGGCCGTTCTGCAGGCCGAGCTTTTCCCAATCGTCCGGCTGGAGCCAGAAGGTCTTGCCGCCGCCCTCATAGAAGGCACCGAGGGACGCCTGCGGGTTCATGGAACCGCCCTCGAGGATGAAATCCTGGCCGGTCGGGACCGTATAGACCATGTAGCCCGGTCCGACGCCGGTGGAGGAATCGGTCAGGCGGGAATTGGCAAGGGCATGGGCTTGCGCATCGGTATAGGTGCGGTTGCCGTCGGCATCGGTAAGCGTGGAGTAGTTGTTGTAGAGCATCTGGTAGTAGAGCTCGTAGAACTGCTGGGTGTTCACCGTCTCATAGTGCGGGAGGCCGTTCTGGTTCACGCCCCACTTCGCATCCACGGTGATCTTGGCCTGGCCGCTCTGGCCGCGCTTGGTGGTGATCATGATGACGCCATTCGCACCGCGGGCGCCGTACAGGGCGTTGGAAGCCGCATCCTTGAGGACGGTCATCGACTCGATATCGCTGGAGTTGATGAGGTTGATATCCCCGTCATAAGGCATGCCGTCCACGATGATGAGCGGTTCGGTGTCGGAAGAGATGGAGCCGACGCCACGGATGGTGATCTGCGGGGAAGCACCCGGCTGGGAGGAGGAGTTGGTGATCTGGACACCGGCCACACGGCCCGCGAGGGCCTGGGCGGCGTTGGAGACCTGGGACTTGAGGAGGTCGTCGGACTTCATCACGCCCGCCGAACCGGTGAAGGCCTCACGTTTCATCTTACCGAAGGCGACGACCACGACGTCGTCCAGCATTTCTGCGTCCTCCTCAAGGACGACGGTAAGACGGGTCTGTCCGTTTACCGGAACCTGCTTGGACACATAGCCCACACAGGAGACATCCAGCGATGCGTTGGCAGGCACGCTGATGACGAAAGTACCGTCCAGGTCGGAAACGACGCCGTTGGTCGAGGATCCGGCCTGAAGGATTCCTGCTCCGACGATGGGAACGCCGGCAGGGTCCTGGACCACGCCGTGCACCGTCGTCTGTCCCCAGGCAGCCACACCGGCGGCCAGGAACAAGATCGCGATTAAGAATCTTTTCATACGGAAAACAGTTAGGATATAAGTTGGTTGAATCGTCGTTTTTTCATTAATACTCTCACAAAGTTAAGTTTTTTTAGCAATAAGTGCACTCCGGAGCGTGTAATTATTTCCGAAACCGGGGGGGAATCACTACCTTTGGGCCAAGATTGGAAGATTATGCACCGTTTATTCAAATTTCTTCTTCCCGCCGCCCTTGTGGCCGCATCCTGCGGGAATCCGCCTGCCACCCCCTTCGAACCCGCACCGGACGCCCGCGTCATCCCCTTCCGGGGAAACGTCTTCGTCACGGCCGCAAACGGTTCTTTTTACGAGGAGGCGCCCAAGGTCATCGACACGTATGAAAGTACGCTGAAGTCCTGGAACGACCCCGCCACCGTGCTTTCGCTGTTTCTCCGGACGGAAGGGAAAGGCACCCTGCATCTGGCTTTCCGGGCGGCGCAGCCCTCCGGCACCCAGTCCACGGATTTCACCTTCACCTGCAACGGAAAGGTCCACCGGGTCAGGGTGACGGAACCGGGGAACTTTGACATCGGCGATTTCGAGGTGAAGGAGCCGGGGTATGTCCGCGTGGACATCCAGGGAAGCGGCGCGAAGCCGGAAAGGGCCCAGTTCTTCCGGATTTCCTGCTTCTACGCCAGCGGGACGGCCCTTTCGGGAGAGCTCAACTATACCCCGGAGGACAAGGTCGGTGACAGCTACTGGTACCGGCGCGGACCGTCCGTCCACCTGTTCTACGGTTTTCCGTCCGGGGATGCCGAATGGTTCTACAACGAAGCGACAGTCCCGGAAGAGGGCGTTGTCCCGGCGACTTACTACATGCTTACCGGCTTCAGTGAAGGTTACATGGGCATCCAGACCCATACGGACGGGCCCAATACCGTCCTCTTTTCCGTCTGGAGCCCCTATCAGACGGACAATCCCGGCGCCATTCCGGAGGACATGCGCATCCGGACGCTCCGCAAAGGGACCGGCGTGACGGCTCAGGATTTCGGCGGGGAAGGCTCCGGAGGGCAGAGTTTCATGGACTACGACTGGAAACCGGGCCGGACCTACGGGACCCTGGTCCATGTGCATCCGGACGGGCACGGGAACACCGACTATACGGGCTATTTCCGGGATGAGACCGGGGAATGGCACCTGCTCGCCTCTTTCCGACGCCCCAAGACCGACACCTGGTACAAAGGCGCATACTCTTTCCTGGAGTGCTTCGACCCCAACACGAGCATCTACAGCCGCAGCGTCCGTTTCGGCAACCAGTGGGTCCGGATGAAGGACGGGACCTGGAAGGAAGTCACCGAGGCCCGGTTCTCCTGCGACAACACCGGCCGGACCGGTATGCGCGGAGACCTGTACGGTGCATCCGACGGTGCCTGCTTCCTGCTGAAGAACTGCGGTTTCTTCAACGAAAAGACGGCATACGGGACCCGTTTCACCCGCACCGGCGGCGGCCCCGCACCGGAAATCGACTTTGAATCCCTCGAAAACCTTTGAATATGAAAAAGTTCGCCCTCCTTGCCGCCCTATTTGCGGCGACGCTCCTCCAGGCCGCCCCGGCCGACGGCCTCGCCCGCCGCATCCTGGGCCGGAAGGCCGCCCGTTTCGAATTCGTCGAAGCGCCTGCGGACAAGGATTACTTCCAGGTGGAACAGGCCGGACGCAGGATCCGCATCACCGGCAACAACGTGAACTCCCAGGCGATGGGCTTGAACTGGTATCTCAAACACGTAGCGCATGTCCATGTGTCCTGGTTCGAAGACCAGCCCGTCCAGCTGCCCTGGCGCCTGCCGCGCGTAAAGGAGACCGTCCGGCGGGAGGCCCGGGTGGATGACCGCTTCTTCCTGAATTACTGCACCTACGGCTATACGATGCCCTGGTGGGGGTGGAAGCAGTGGGAACGTTTCATCGACTGGATGGCGATGAACGGTGTGACGATGCCCCTCGCCATCACCGGCCAGGAAGCCGTGTGGCGGGAAGTCTGGAAGGAGTTCGGAATGACCGACGAAGAGGTCCGCGCCTATTTCAGCGGCCCGGCCCACCTTCCCTGGCACCGGATGGCGAACCTGGACGGCTTCCAGGGGCCGCTGCCCGTCTCCTGGCTGGAAGGCCAGAAGGCCCTGCAGGGGCGGATCGTCGCCCGGGAACGGGAACTGGGCATGACCCCGGTGCTGCCCGGATTCGCCGGCCATGTACCCGGCCGCATCGCCGAACTGTTCCCGGAAGCGGACATCAAGAACCTCAGCGCCTGGTGCGGTTTCGAGCCCACCTTCTTCCTGAATTCGGAGGATCCCCTCTTCCCGAAGATCCAGAAGAGTTTCCTGGAAAAGCAGGAGGCCCTCTACGGGACGGACCATATCTACGGCGTGGACCCCTTCAATGAAATGGATCCGCCCAGCTGGGAGCCGGAGTACCTGAAGACCGTCTCGGAGCACATCTACGCTTCCCTGGAAGCGGCCGACCCCGATGCCCGCTGGCTCCAGATGAGCTGGGTGTTCTGGTATAAGCGCAAGAATTGGACGCAGAAGAGGCTGAACGCCTATCTGACCGCCGTACCGCAGGACAAGCTCGTGCTGCTGGATTATTTCTGCGAGAAAGCCGAGGTCTGGCGCACCTGTGACGGGTTCTACGGCCAGCCCTACATCTGGTGCTACCTGGGAAATTTCGGCGGCAACACCACCCTGGTCGGCGACCTGCACAAGATGGAGGAACTCCTCTCCGGTACCTTGGCTGAAGCCGGAGACAACCTGACCGGCGTGGGTTCCACCCTGGAATCCTTCGACGTGAGTCCGCAGATCTTCGAATACCTGCTGGAGCGCCCCTGGATGCCGGAAGGCGACGTAGACGGATGGACCCGCGACTGGGCCCGCCTCCGGTACGGGAAGGCCGATGCCGACGTGGAAAAGACCTGGAAAACCCTCGTTGACAGCATCTACCACGACAGCGCCTATTACGGCCTGGGCTCCCAGGTAAACGCCCGACCCACCTTCGAGGGCCACGGGACTTATTATACCAAGCCGGACTATTCCTATGACAGGGACCTGCTCCTGGAGTGCTGCAAGGAACTCCTCCGGCACAAGTCCGGCCGGGACGCCTATGACTACGACCTCGTGAACTTCTATTCCCAGTGGCTGGCCAACTATTTCTGGGAAGTCCGGGACGAATTCACCGCCGCCTACAAGGCGAAGGACCTCCCGAAGATGGAGGCCCTCGTGGACAAGTCCCACCAGATTTTCGCCGATATCGACGATTTGCTGGGCACGCATCCCGACTTCCTGCTCGGGAAGTGGATCGCCGATGCCCGGGCCCTTGGCGTGGACGAAGCCGAAAAGGCTTACTATGAGCGCAATGCCCGCACCCTGCTCACCGTCTGGGGCGGCCCCATCCTCAACGACTATGCGAACCGCCTCTGGAACGGCCTCGTCCGCGGCTACTACCAGGGCCGCTGGGACATCCTGTTCAACGAAGCCATCGCCAGCGTCCGGGAGGACCGGCCCTTCAACGAAGAAGGCTTCGAGACGGATCTCAAAGCCTTCGAAGAGGGTTGGAACCAGAGGACCGATGTCTATCCTTCCCGGCCGGTGGGCAAGACCCGGAGGGTCGCCCGGCGCATCCAGAAGGACATCGACGCCTGGCTCGCGGACTAGAACGCGTACCGGGCCGACAGGGCGAGCCCGTACCAGTTGTTCCGGTTCATGAAGGCCGGAATCATGAAGGTCGGGCGGAAGTCCACGGAGACCTGGAGCGGGAACCAGAAGGTGTACTCGAGCCCCAGCTGCACAGCCAGGCCCAGGAACGCGGAGGACTTGGCATAGGGGTCGCCCTTGTCGTCGATCCTTGTTCCGGTGCCGTAACCGACCACGGCGCCGGGACCCGCATAGAACGCCCACTCGCCCCGGTCGGAGAACTCCGGCTGGGCGAAAGTGAAGTTGTACATGGCGCTGGCCTTGAAACCATTGCCGCCGAAGACACCGAGTTCGGCCTCCACGAAGTCATAATCGTTGTCAAACAGCGTGAGCCAGTGTTCGTAGCTGATCTCACCGCCGAACGCACGGCCGAACAGGCCGCCGCGGACACCGATGGCCTTAGGCTGGGCCACGGCTGCGATGGAGAGGCCCAGCAGGGCCACCACAATCAATAAACTCTTCTTCATTACTAACACTATTTTAAGGTTTTACTTTACCATGCCGCTGAAGCCCATGAAGGCCATCGCGAGGATACCCACGCTCACGAGCGCGATCGGAACGCCCTTGAAGGCCTTGGGAACGTCGCTCAGGGCCAGGTGTTCGCGGATGCCTGCGAAGATGACCATGGCGAGGCCGTAGCCCAGGGAGGTCGCGAAGGCATAGACGAGCGCTTCACCGAGATTCAGCATGTGGGAAGGAAGGCCGAAGGTGAACTCCTTCGTGACCACGGTGATGGCGACGCCGAGGACGGCGCAGTTCGTGGTGATCAGGGGAAGGAAGATACCGAGGGCCTGGTACAGGGAGGGACTCACCTTCTTCAGGACGATCTCCACCATCTGCACGAGGGCGGCGATCACCAGGATGAAGGCGATCGTCTGCAGGAACTCGAGCTGGAACGGAACGAGCAGGTACTGGTTGATGAGGTAAGTCACCAGGGTGGCGAGGGTGATGACGAAGCACACGGCCATCGACATGCCGGAGGCCGTCGAAAGCTTGTTGGAGACACCCAGGTAGGGGCAGATTCCAAGGAACTGCGCGAGGACGATGTTATTGACAAAAATCGCCGAAATGATGATAAGGAAGTACTCCATAACCGGTGCTTAGTCTTTTTTCAGGAACTTGTTGAACAGGACCATCAGGTACCCCAGACACAGGAAAGCGCCCGGAGCCATGACGAAGGCGAGCATGCCGTCGTTTCCGCCGATGAAGTTGAATCCGAAGGCGGAGCCGGAGCCCAGGATCTCGCGGACGAGGCCCAGGACGGTGAGCGAGCAGGTGAAGCCGAGGCCGACGCCCAGGCCGTCACAGGCGCTTTCCAGGACGCCATGCTTGTTCGCAAAGGCTTCCGCACGCCCGAGGACGATGCAGTTCACCACGATGAGCGGGATGAACAGGCCCAGGGTTTCGTACATCGACGGGGTGTAGGCCTGCATCAGCAGCTGCAGGAGCGTGACGAAGGTGGCGATCACCACGATATACACCGGGATGTGCACCTTGTCCGGCACGGCCGGCGCGATGAGGGAGATGGCCATGTTGGAAAGGACGAGGACGAAGAGGGTCGCCAGGCCCATCGACAGGCCGTTGATGGCCGAGGTGGTGGTAGCCAGCGTCGGACACATGCCCAGCAGCAGGACGAAGGTCGGGTTGTTCTTGACCAGACCGTCGGTAATGAGTTTCAAGTTCTTACTCATGGTCGTTTTCCTCCAGTTTCTTGACGGCGTCCACGGCGTTCTTCACCGCCTCCGTGTAGGCGCGGGAGGTGATGGTGGAAGCCGTGATGGCGTCCACGTCACCACCGTCCTTCTTGACGGAGAGGATCTTCGCGGAAGGGTCGAAGCCCTCCCACTGGGCCATGAATTTCGCGTCGGTGTTGCACTTGGCACCGAGGCCCGGGGTTTCGGCGTGCGAAAGGACGGACGTGTTGTGCACGATGCCGTCCGGCGTGACGCCCACCATCAGGGACAGCGGGCCGCCGAAGCCGACGACGGAGGATTCCACGGCATAGCCGACGGTTTCCCCGCCCTTGACGGCCTTGTAGTAGTTGTAGGTCTTGCCATCGACATCGACACTTTCGTAAGAAGTCTCGTCGAAGGCCGGAAGGACCGCGCCGATGGCCTTGTCGGTCTTCGCCTTGGCCGCGGCGTCGATGGGTTCCTTCGTGAGGGCATAGGCACCACCGAGGACGGCGGAGCACAGCAGGCAGGTGAGGCCGAGGACCATCACCATGTTCTTGAGATTCGATACGGCTGCCATCTTACTTCCTCCCGAATTTTTTCTGTTTGAAAGCCATGTTGATCAGCGGAACGAAGGAGTTCATGACGAGGATCGCGAAGGAAACGCCTTCCGGATAGGATCCGAAGTAGCGGATCATCATCGTGAGGAAACCGATGCCCACGCCGAAGATGACGCCGCCCCAGATGCTCATCGGGGAAGTCACATAGTCGGTGGCCATGAAGCAGGCGCCGAGGATGAGACCGCCGGTGAGGAGGTTGAAGACGGGACCGGTGAAGCGGTCGGGATTCACGCCCCAGAAGATGAGGGCGGTGACGGCTACGGTCGCGAAGATGCTCAGGGTGATCCACGGCTTGATGACGCGGCGGCAGCACAGGTAGATAAAGCCCACGAGGAGGGCGATGGCGCACACTTCACCAGCGGAGCCGCCGATGTTCGCGAACAGCATCTGGCCGTAGTCGTAGCCATGCTGCGCCATGATGTCCTTCACGGAAGCGCCGCCCATCAGGCCTTCGTTGATGGCGCCGAGGGGGGTGGCTCCGGTGACGGCATCGGCCCCGAAGAGGCCCTGCGGGGCGCTCCAGGTGGTCATGTAAGTCGGGAAGGAAACCAGCAGGAACACACGGCCCACCAGGGCGGGGTTCCAGATATTCTGGCCCAGTCCGCCGAAGGTCATCTTGGCGACGCCGATGGCGACGACCGCACCGATGAAGACGACCCACCAGGGCGTGGTGTACGGCAGGTTCAGGCCCAGGAGGATACCTGTCACGACGGCGGAAAGGTCGCCGAGCGTGCTGGGTTTCTTGAGCATATAACGGGTGATGGCCCACTCCAGCAGGAGGCAGGAGCCCACGCTGACCGCCATGACGAGGATCTCCCTCCATCCGTAGAACACGAAGGAGCAGAGCACCGCGGGCAGGAGCGCGATCACGACATCCAGCATCAGGGACCGGGTAGAGTCCTTGGAATGGATGTGGGGTGAAGGGGAAACGATCAGTTTACTCATACATTGTCATTTTTTTGCGGCGCGGGCACGGATGGCGCCGAGGACGGCACCCTTGCCCATCCGGATATTGTCCAGCAGCGGAATGTGCGCCGGGCAGGAATACAGGCAGCAGCCGCACTCGATGCAGTCCTGGGCGGCGTTCTTCTCGAGCTGTTCCAGGTCGTTCGCTTTCACGAGGCGGTTCAGCAGGAACGGTTCCAGGCCCATCGGGCAGGCATCGGCACACTTGCCGCAGCGGATGCAGGCGGAAGCCGGGGCGCGGCGGGTTTCCTTCTCGGTGAGGAGCAGGAGGGCGCCGGTTCCCTTGACCGTAGCGGCGTCGAGGTTTGCCACGGCACGGCCCATCATGGGACCGCCGGAGATCACCTTCGCAGCCTCTTCCGGTACGCCGCCGAGATAGTCGAGGATGTAGCGGAGCGGGGTTCCCACGCGCACCAGCAGGTTCGCCTGTTTCGGCGCGCACACACCCGTCACGGTCACGGAATTGTCCACGATGGGCTTGTTCTTTTGGACCGCGTCATAGACGGCGAGGGCCGTCGCGACATTCTGGACCACGGCACCCACGCTGATGGGCAGGGCGCCGGAACCCACCTGGCGGTGCATGACGGCATCGATGAGCTGCTTTTCACCGCCCTGCGGATACATCATCTTCATGACCATGACCTCGATGCCCTCATAACCCAGTTTGGCGATGACCTCCCGGATGTGGGCGATGGCCTCGGGCTTGTTCTCCTCGATGGCGATGGTGCAGGGGACATTCCCCATCACCTGCTTCAGGATCGCGGCACCCACGACCACCTGCTCGCCCTTCTCGAGAAGGGTACGGTAGTCGGACGTCAGGTACGGCTCGCATTCGCAGCCGTTGATGATGACGCGCTCGCACTTGGAGCCCGGAGGCGGCGAGAGCTTGACATGCGTCGGGAAGGTAGCGCCGCCCAGACCCACGACACCGCCGAGGCGGATCTTGTCGAGGATGGCCTTGTTGTCGGCCGGGATCTCGGTGACGAGCGTGTCGGTCGTGTCGATGCCTTCGAGCCACTCGTCGCCTTCCACGGCGATTTCAATGCAAGTCTGGGGATTGCCGGCGAGGTCCTTGCGGGGGCCGATGGACTTGACCGTTCCCGAGACGGAGGAGTGGATGAACGCGGACACGAAGCCGCCCGGTTCGGCGACCACCTGGCCCACTTTCACCTTGTCCCCCACGGCGACGACGGGCTTCGCCGGGGCGCCGATGTGCTGGGACATGGACAGATACACGGTCGGAGCCAGCGGGAGCTGCTCGATCGCGCATTCGCGGGAAATCTTGTTGTCGTGCGGATGGACTCCGCCGATGGAAAATGTGCTTTTACCCATAGCTTAGTCCTCCTTGACGGTTTCGGCAGCCTTGGCCGCGGCAGCGGCTTCGGCGGCTTTCTTCTTGCGTTCGTTGATACGGGCCTTGACGGCCTCCTTGTCCAGGGGCTTCGGGAAGTTCACCCCGTGGATGGCGCCGGTCGGACACATCGCCTCGCACTCACGGCAGAGCTTGCACTTGGCCGGGTCGATGTAAGCGACATTGTTGTCCAGAATGATGGCCTCGTGCGTACAGGTCTTCACGCAGATGCCGCAGCCGATGCAGGCGGCGGCGCAGGCCTTCTTGGCCGCAGGTCCCTTGTCGTGGTTCACGCAGGAGACATACTCGCGCATGCCGCGCGGGCCCTTGGGCCTGAGTTCGATGATGCGCTTGGGGCAGGCCTTGGCGCAGGCCCCGCAGGCGGTGCACTTGGACTCGTCCACGACCGGGAGACCGGTCGCAGGGTCCATCGAGAGGGCGCCGAACTGGCAGGCTTCCACGCAGTCCCCGCAGCCCAGGCAGCCGAATGCGCAGGCGGTGTCACCGCTGTACAGGGCCGCCTTCACCTTGCAGGAGGCGAAGCCGTCGTACTCATTGACCTTGGGACGGTTCTCGCAGGTTCCGTTGCAGCGGACGACGGCCACCTGGGGGGCCTTCGCCTTCACCTCGTAACCGAGGATCGCCGCAACCTTCGCCATGACGTCGTTCCCGCCCACCGGACAATAGTTGTTGTCCAGGTTCGGAGCCTTGACCGCTGCCTCGGCGAAGGCACGGCAGCCGGCAAAGCCGCAACCGCCGCAGTTCGCGCCCGGCATCACCTTCTCCACCTCGTCGATGCGCGGATCCTCCTCCACCTTGAACTTCTTGGCCACAAGGTAGAGGACGAGCGCCAGCACGAGTCCGAGGACGGTGATGATCGCAATGGTCCAGATGATGGTACTTGTCATATAAGGGTTGGTTAGAGTTTATTTCGTATGGATGGTAAAGATGTATTCGTTGCGGAGCCGGTCCCGGAAAAGCCAGATCGCGAGATACCACAGGCCCACGGCGGCGATGCCGGCCAGTCCGGCCCACAGTTCGTGCACCCCCAGGGCGATGAGCCCGAGGGCGACGGCAAGGAGGACGAGCAGCGGGAAGAAATAGGCCAGCCACACGGCTTTCATGCCCATGGACGCTTCCAGGACCACATCGACCTCATCCCCCACCCGGTAGGTGGCATGGCGGTCGGCCGGGACCTGGATGGCCTTTTCGGTATATTCGGACATGCCGCACAGACCGGCGGCATGACAGGAAGAGCACGCGGACTGCGAGACGATCTGCACCGTGGTGAACTGCGGATTCATGTCCACGACCTTGCCCGTATGCCTGACCTGCTCCTTCATCTATTTGACTTTCTTGTCGGAAATGAGGGCAGTGAAAGGATGGGCCAGGCCGGTATAGGACTTCAGCCGTCCGTTCATCGCCCCGACCTTGAGCGGAGCCATGAACGCCACGGGGATATGGTTGTCATCGTCCGAGAACCAGAGGATGGCATCCTGGTCGCCCGCGAACACCTCGCCTTTCTTCAGGGAAATCCCGAATTTGCGGGCAGCGACCGTCCCGATCCCCTTGACATACTTGTTCTCCTTTCCCAGATAGGTGAGCTTCATGGCCAGGACCTCCCGGTCGATGGCAATGTTCACCGGAAAGGCCTGTCCGCTTTTCAGGTTCCCGAAATCCATCTGCCGGACGAAGTAGAACAGGCTCGTCACGTCATAAGTACAGTTGCCATAGGGGATGTCCAGGGTTTCCTCCCCCTGGTTCCGGTAATTCACGACCGCATGGATCTTGCCGGCCGGCCGGTCATAGACATAGTCGTTGATGGCCGTATAGTCCCCTTCCCGGGTATCCCGGTGGAAGCGGCGGGGTTCCACGCCCTTCAGCGCGAACCAGGATTCGAAGGTCTCCCGGATCTTGAAAAAGACGTCGAAGAAAGGCGCCGTCTTCATGGCCATCTTCGTGTGCCACACCTTTTCCCCGTTCAGGGTCGTCTGGTCCACGGACAGGTCCGCGCGGGCGACATCGGTCTGGACGGCGTGCCAGTTATAGGAAACGCTGAACACGATGGATTCCCCGGAGGCGAAGGGGGCAACCCCGTCCGTACGGGACGGAAGGCATTTCCCCTGGGCGGAAGCAGAGATGGCGGTACCGGCGAACAGCGCGGCAGCGAGAAGGAGTCGGTATATGAGCTTCATCAGAACTGCTGGTTAGGGTCGTTGTCGAAATTATAGTCGTCCCGCACTGGCGAGGCGGCGGGGGCGGCCGGTTCGCTGGCGGCGCTCACATAAGTGCGTGTCGCCTGGATGTCCAGCGACTGGTCGGGTTCCACGAACTTGACCTGGCCGGCCTTGTATTTCATCTCGATGTCGCACACTTCACCGTTTCGGTGCTTGGCGATGATGATGATGGCTTTCTCCTTGTCGGCCGGATCCTCGGACAGGCCCACGAACTCGGGCCGGTGGATGAAGATGACCATGTCGGCATCCTGCTCGATGGACCCGGATTCGCGGAGGTCGCTCAGCTGCGGCTTTCCGGTACCGCCCGTGCGCTTGACCGCGTCGCGGGACAGCTGGGAAAGGGCGATGATCGGGATATTGAGCTCCTTCGCGGTTGCCTTGAGGGTACGGGAGATCGCGGCGACTTCCTGCTCGCGCATGCCCCGGAGCTCGGTCGGCCCCTGCATCAGCTGCAGGTAGTCCACCACGATGAGGCGTACCTGTTTCTGCTTCACCAGGCGCTTCGCCTTGGAGCGGAATTCCATGATGGGAATGCCCGGGGTGTCGTCGATATAGAGCGGGGCCTTGGCCAGGTTCTTCAGGGTGACCTCCAGCTGTTCCCACTCGTAGGGTTCCAGCTTCACGCCGCCCCGGATCTTGTCGCCGGCAAGGCCGGACTCCGTCGTGATGAGACGCTTGCCCAGCTGGTCGGCAGACATTTCCAGCGAAAAGACGGCGACCGGCATGTTGTGGTCCACCGCCGCATTGCGGGCGATGTTCAGGGCGAAGGCCGTCTTACCCACGGAAGGACGCGCCGCCAGGATGATGAGGTCGGATTTCTGCCAGCCGCCCGTGACCTTGTCGATCGTGGGATAGCCGCAGGGAACGCCGGAAGGGCCGGTGATGTTCTGCAGTTCCTGCAGGTTGTCCATCACCGAGTTGATGATGGAGCCGATGTCCCGCACATCCTGCTTCTCCCCCATCTGGATGGCGTTGAAGACCTTCGTCTGCGCATCGTCGATGAGGTTGTCCACCTTGACCGTCTCGTCGAAGGACTCCCGGAGGATGTCGTACGATGCGGTGATGAGGTCGCGCTGGATGGTCTTCTGCTTGAGGATCTTGAGGTAATACTCGATATGGGCCGCCGCGCCGATGTTCTGCGACAGGCCGGCGAGCACGACAGGGCCGCCCACGATCTCCAGGTTCCCGAGGCTGCGGAGCTTCTCGGACACGGAGATCAGGTCGATGGCCACATGCTCGTTCACGAGCGCGGACATCGCCTCGAAGATCATCCGATGCTTGGGATCGTAGAAACACGACGGGGTAAGCTCCTCCATGGACTCGTCGATCACCGACGGTTCCACCAGCATCGCTCCCAGGACAGCCGCTTCCACATCGGGCGCCTGCGGGGGCTTGTTCCCCATCAGGGCCTCCAGATTGACTGCCTGATCCTTCTTTCTGCGGGAATTGTCAGGCATGGGTCGGCGGTCTATTCGAAGTCAGGGTTGATGATGATCCGGCCGCAGTGCTCGCAGATGATGAGCTTGCGGTTGGAGGCGACCTCCACCAGGCGCTGCGGAGTGATGGTGTTGAAGCAGCCGCCGCAGGCGTTGCCTCCATACACGGAGACCACGGCGAGATGGTTGTGCACGCTCTGGCGGATGCGCTCGTAGGCGCTCATGGTGCGGGCGTCGATCTTCTCGGCGAAGGCGTCGCGGCGGGCCTTCAGGACGGCCTCCTCCTTGGCGGTGGACTCCACGATGACGGAGAGTTCCTGCTTCTTGGCCTCGAGGTCCTCGGTGCGGATGGTGATGTGGTCCTTCAGGGCGTCCAGCTCATCCTTGCGGGCGGCGATCTCGTAGCGGGTGTCGCCGATGTTCTTCTCGTCAATCTGGCGGAGCAGCTCCTGGTTCTCGATCTCCTTGTTCAGGGAATCGTACTCGCGGCTGTTGGTGATGGTCTCGAGCTGGCGCTGGTACTTCTCCACGGTGCTCTCATGCTCGGCGATGGAGAGTTTCGCGTCGGCGATGTTGCGGTTCAGCTGCTCGATGACGGCGGAAAGCTGGGCGCTGCGGCCCTTGAGGTCCGCGATCTCGTTCTCGAGCGCTTCCACCTCGGCCGGAAGTTCGCCGCGGAGGAGGACGATCTTGTCCATCTCCGAATCGGCCTTCTGGAGTTCGTAGAGGGTCTTGAGCTTCTCCTCCACGGACATCTCGGAATCCGCGAAATTCTTCTGCAGGGATACGAAAGTTTCGTGCTGGTCGATCTGCGCCTCCACTTTCTTGACGGGTTTCTTGGTTGCCATATAAATCGATTTATGTATTTCAAAAGTATCGGACCGGATTGCTCCGTCCGAGGTTGCCGCTTTTGCGAACTGCAAAGGTAGGAATTTTTTCGCTGATAACCTTGGAAATGATGTCCACAATCTCCACTTCGCTCTCGAAATGACCGATATCCATCAGCATGAACCCTTCCGGGGTGAAGAAATGGTGATACGAAATGTCGGCGGAGATGTACAGCTGGGCCCCGGCGGCGCGGGCCGCCTCGATCTCCGAGGAGCCGGATCCGCCGCACATCGCAACTCTTTCGATCCGCGCCACGGGCTTGGAGCACCGCAGGACAGTGAGGCCGAACTTTGCCTTTACATAAGCGGCCGCTTCCTCCCCGGACATAGGCTCCGGGAGCGTTCCCACGGCGCCGAGTCCGAATCCGCCCTCGTCCTCGAGGATGGCGATATCCCGCAGTCCCAGGCGGCGGGCCATCGCCCCGCTCACCCCGGCAAGCACCTTGTCCGCCGTCGTGTGGGCGGCATACACGGCCACCCCGGCGCGAACGGCCGCAATGACGGCGTCGCTCACGGGGTCGCCCGGGCATAACTTCTTGATACCGTGGAAAATGAGCGGATGGTGAGTAACGACCATGTCGCATCCTGCAGCAACGGCTTCGTCGATGAGTTCCTTCGTGCAGTCAAACCCCACGAGCACCCCGTGGACCTCGTCCTCCGGGGATCCTACGGCGAGACCGCTGTTGTCCCAGCCTTCCTGGATGGAAAGCGGAGCGAACGCCTCGATCGCCGCGGTCACGTCCTTCACTTTCATAAGGCCTTGCGCACTTCCACGAGCTGGGCCCGGATGGATTTGAGGGATTCGAGGGCTTTCACGCGGCTTTCCACGCTGCGCCGGTCCTCCGTAAAGCGGGCGGTGACGCCTTCGAGGGTCATGCCCTGTTTCTTTACCAGGAACTGGACCTGCTTGAGGGTGTCGATATCCTCCGGGTGGAAAAGACGGTTGCCCTTGGCGTTGCGGGCGGGCTTGATGAACTTGTCGAAATAGTTGCTCCAATAACGGACGGCGGAGGGGGCCTCCCCGAGCATCTCCGCTACTTCGCCCATCGTGTATAACAGTTTGGCCATATGCGTATCGGATGAAATCATACAAAGATACGAAAAAAATCAATCCAGCGACTGCCGGGTGCTGACGGCCATGTACAGCATCCGTGCATACTCTTCCGGAGAGACGGAGGAAAAAAGGTAATGGACCGGGTCCTGGACCTCCTCGCCGCGGAGGACCTCATAATGCAGGTGCGGGGCGAAAGTCGTGGAGGAGATACCTACCGTGCCGATTTTCTGGCCCTTTTTCACCGTCCTTCCCTGGGACACGGAAATGTCGCCCAAGAGGGCGTAGCGCGTGCGGTAGCCATTCTTGTGATCCACCTCTACGATATTCCCGAGGCCCTTGTTGGACCGGATGACCGTGCGGACCGTTCCGGCGGCGCTCGCATAGACAGGACTCCCCTGCGGAGCGACGAGGTCGATGCCGTCATGGCGGATGTCCACCTTGTACAGCGGATTGTGCTTGAGGCCCACCGAGGCGCCGGTCTGGACATAGGACATCCCCTCCAGCGGAAGGAACAGGGGCGGAACCGTGTCCCGGCGGGCGGAGAGCGCCCGGAAGATCTCCCCGAAGTTGTCCTCCACGTTCCCGGCCATCTTCATGAGGCTTTCGCTCTTGGAAGCGGAATAGGACAGGAAGAAATTCTCCGACAGGGAGTCGGAATCACTGATGACGTCCGCCGCCGTCAGGGCGTCTACCGACGGAGCCTCGGTCCGGAAAATCTGCCGGTACAGGGCGTCGTCCTTGACTTCCAGTCCCTTCACGACATCCGTCAGGAGCCTTTCCTTTTCCCGAAGTTCCGGATAGTAAGAAGCATAGAGGTCGTTCTCCAGTTGCAGCTTCTTTTCTTCTTCCGTGGAGAAAAGCAAGGCCAGCAGGACATAGAACAGGACAGCCGTCGTCACGGTCGCCGACAGGTAGCGGAAAATACTGCCCAGCAGTTTTTTAGTGCGCTTTTTCATCGGCGGAAGGGTTTACGGACCATGGCGGCATAGTCCTCGGGTGAAATGGACAGGTCCATGTAGGCAGCCGGGTTCACATAGTCGTGCCGGTACAGGACTTCATAGTGCAGGTGCGGGCCGGTCACGCGGCCGGAGCGACCGCTCGTTCCCAGGCAGTCTCCCCGCTTGACGGGCTGCCCCACATAGACATACATGTCGGCCAGGTGGGAATAGCGGGTCACATAGCCGAAGCCGTGGTCCACCTCGATATGGTTTCCGTAGCCGTAGAAGTCGCTCTCCACCAGGATGACCACTCCGTCTCCCGTAGCATAGACGGGATTGCCGGGAGGGCAGGCGAAGTCCATGCCGGTATGCATCTTCCCGTCCCCGGTGATCGGGTCGTTGCGGACGCCGAAGGGGCTGGAAAGGTTGAAGGAACCGGGGGAAGGGTCCATGGGCGGGATCGCCGGGATATGGGCCGCCTTGTCGCCGGCCGCCGCCGCGAGGGCGGACACTTCGTCAAAGGACTTGGACTGCACGTAGGCCGTCTTGGACAGGACGTCCAGCCGGGTGACGGTACGGCGCAGGAGGTTGTTGCGGTCCAGCACGGCCAGGTCCGGGTAGCGGCTTTCGGCCCCCGGGACAGCGCTCCGCACCGCGGCGGGAATCTCGTCCATGCCATAGACCGACCGATAGATCCGGTCGTCCCGCACCTCCAGGAGCGAAAGGACGTCCCCATCCCGGTCCAGCCGGCCCTGGATCTGCTCCAGGCGTGACAGCCAGTCCGCATTCCGGCGCTTGAGGATCGCCGTCTTGGGAAGATCCTGCCCCAGGATATGCCCATACAGCCACACATACAAGGCAAACAGCACAAGGCCCCCGGCGAGCACGCCCAGCGCCTTGAGAAGCCGGTGATGCTTCTCCGTCTTGAGCTCGACCATCAGGGTCTGGGGATTCAGCCGATATTTGGGTTCCTTGGCCAATGCGTTCAATTTGGTGCAGTTTGCAAATATAAGTATTTTCCGAAAGAATGCGTACCTTTGTCCCCGTTATGGTAAAAGCGATCGTATTCGACCTGGGCGGAGTCCTCATCGACCTGGACTTCGACCGCTGCGTGAGGGCCTTCCGGGAGATCCTCGGCTATGAGCGGATCACGGAGATCCTGGACCTGAGCCACCAGAAAGGCATCTACGGGGACATGGAGGCCGGACTCATCACGGAGGACGAGTTCCGCTCGGAGATCCTGAAGGAGTCCCTGCCCGGATGCGTGCCTGGCGATGTCGATCGAGCGATGGCGGGGCTGCTCGTGGGGATGGATCCGGCGAAAGCACGCTTGCTGGAGCGGCTGTCCGGGCAGTACCGGATCTATGGCCTCACGAACAACAACGAGATTTCCGTCAAGCGGATGCACGATATCTATGAGGAGAACGGCCTGGACTGGCAGCGGGTTTTCGTCAAGGAATTCATTTCCTGCCGGATGAAACTCATGAAGCCTTCCCGGGCGATCTTCGACGCCGTAGCGGCGGAAATCGGCCTCCCCGGAGAGGAGATCCTTTTCATCGACGACTCGCAGCGGAACGTGGACGGCGCCCTTGCCGCCGGATGGAAGGCCACCCTGTACGTGCAGGGAACGGACCTCGGCGCGTGTATCGAAAGAAATTTGTAACTTCGTTCCCGATATGTCGCTCTACAGCTATTTCCGGATCAGCAAGCCTTCCGAGGGGAAGGTGCCCGCAGAGCGGGTGGACGAAGAATACAAGCGCCTGCGTACCAGGACTTTCTGGGGCGTGACCGCCGCCTATACCCTCTACTATGTATGCCGGATGACACTCGGCGTCGTGAAGCAGCCCGTCATCGACGGCGGCGTCCTGACGGCCGGGGAACTCGGCGTCATCGGCTCGGTCTTCTACTTCGTCTATGCGGCCGGGAAGTTCTCCAACGGATTCATCGCCGACTACTGCAACATCCGCCGGTTCATGGCCTGGGGGCTGGGCATATCGGCCGTCATCAACCTCGTGCTGGGCATCCTGGGCCTGCTGCAGGGGCCGCTGGGAATCGGTTCCGTGGCGATGCTGGTCGCGTTCGCCCTCCTGTGGGGCGTCAACGGCTGGGTCCAGTCCATGGGCTCGCCGCCCGGCACCATCAGCCTGTCCCGCTGGTTCCCGCTGAAAAGCCGCGGAACCATGTACAGCATCTTCAGTTCCACTCCGTCCTTCGGCAAGGCCCTGACGATGATCGCCCTGGGCTTCGTCGTGGCGGTCGCGGGCTGGCAATGGGGCTTCGTCGCAGCGGCCGCTGCGGGTGTCATCGGCACCATCGTCGCCGCCGTCTTCATCTCCGACACCCCGGAAAGCAAGGGACTGCCCACGGTGCAGGAACTCTCGGGAGAACCCCTCAAGACCCTGGACAAGAAACCCACGAAGGAACTCCAGAAATGGGTGTTCCGCCATCCCGGCATCTGGGTGATCGCCATTTCCAGCGCCTTCATCTACATCACCCAGCATGCGGTGAGCGACTGGGGCGTCCTTTTCCTCCAGAAACAGAAGGACTTCTCGCTGGAGAGCGCAACGCAGATCATCGGCATCTCCGAGGCCTTCGGCGTGGTGGGGAATCTTTTGGCGGGCTGGATTTCCGACCGGCTGTTCGGCGGGAACCGGGCCCGGCCCGTGGTCATCGCCGGCGCCCTCACCGTCGTCACCCTGTCCCTGTTCCTGTTTACGGGCGGGACCTACTGGATGAACATCGCGTACATCGCCCTGTTCAGCATGGCCTTCAGCGTGGTGTTCTGCATCGTCGCCGGCCTCATGGCCCTGGACTTCGTCCCGCGCAAGGCCACCGGCGCCGCCCTGGGCATCGTGGGCATCTCCAGCTATGCGGCGGCCGGTCTCCAGAGCATCGTCTCCGGCTTCCTCATCGAGGGCAACGCTGCCGACGGCGTTTACAACTTCGGCCCCGTGTCCATCTTCTGGACCATCGCCTGCGTCATCGCCTTCGTCCTCCCGGTCATCGGGTGGAAGTATTTGAGGGTGAGGGAGTAATCCCTATTTTTTGACGCGCAAAACGTATAGAGCATGCCCAAAAAACGCTATGTCATCCTGGACGCCCTCCGCGGATTCGCCATCCTGGGCATCATCCTGGCGAATTTCCCGGAGTTCTCCCTGTGGACTTTCTCGGATCCGGCGGGCTGGACCCGGACGGATCTCGTGACCCGGGCCATCCAGACCTTTTTCGTGGACGGAAAGTTCTATACGCTGTTCTCCCTCCTGTTCGGCATGGGATTCAGCATCCAACTGGCCAATGCCGAGGGAAAGCTGCGGACGTTTTACCGGCGGATGGCCGTGCTTCTGGTCATCGGCCTGATCCATCTTTTCTTCCTCTGGAGCGGAGACATCCTGGCGCTGTATGCCGTGTGCGGTATGCTGCTCCCCCTTTTCCGCAAGCTTCCGACCCGGAAACTGCTGCTGGTCGCCGGCGGGCTTTTCCTCGTCCCGGTCCTGTTGGACGCCGTTTTCGGGACACGGCTCGCAGACCCGCTGGAACGGGAGCAGTGGCGCATCTGCGGCCTCTACGGCATCACGGAGGCCAACTTTGGCACCTGGCTCTCCGACGCCCGGAGCTACCGCGAAGTCCTGCAGTTCCTGCACCAGGGGTCCGTGGAGCGGATGTGGGAGTTCGTATCCGGCCATCGTCTCTTCAAGGTGCTCGGCCTTTTCATCGTCGGTTTCGCCGTGGGCCGGGAACGGATTTATGCCGATATCGACAGCTGCAAACCCCTGCTGAAAAAGATCCTCGTCTGGGGACTCGCTCTCGGCATCCCCTTCGGGATCCTCTATACCTGGAGTTCCATGCAGGGCCATCCCTGGGGACGGGTCGCCCATGACCTGCTGTACCTGGTGAGCGTCTATCCCATGGGCTTCGCCTATGCCGCGGGCTTCGCCCTGGCCTTCTCCCGGAGCGAAGAGGCTCCCGGATGGAAGCTGCTGGCCAATCCGGGCCGGATGGCCTGCACGAACTACCTGGGGCAGTCCGTCATCGGCATTCTCCTGTTCTACGGCATCGGCCTGGGCCTCGGAAACCGGGTCGGCCTGCTGGGGACGGAACTCATCGCCCTGGGCGTCTATGCCTTCCAGATCCTGTTCAGCAGCCTCTGGATGCGGGCGTTCGCCTTCGGCCCGGTGGAATGGGTATGGCGGATGCTCACCTACGGCAAGCGGCTTCCGCTGCGGCGGCTGGACCAGCCCCGTCGATCGAAATCCAACTCGCCATAGTAGAGCATGGCCGAATTGTTGGACAGGGAGACGCGGATGTCGGCCTGGCCGTTGTCGAACAGGGTGATGAAAAACGTGTAGATGGTCCGGATATCCCGTCGGCCCTGGAATGTGATGGCGTATTCCCCCTCCTGGGTCGTATGGGAACGGGCAACGCTGACATTGAGCATCGGGGCGTTTTCCAGGACGATGGAGGCATCCCCCATCAGTTCGTTGATGCCGCCGCTCTGGGCCCTTCCGAAGAAAGGAAGGCGCGTGGTGACATGGCCGTTTTCCAGGTAGATGTAGTATTCCTTGTTCATCTGGGTCATCCGGGATGTGCCGTGGGGAACGCCGGTAATGCCGATGGCCATTTCCAGGTTGTTCACCGCACGGGCTACGCTGGCGGCACGCGCCTGCTGCTCCTCGGGCGTAAGGCGGGCGGATCCGCAGGAAGAGAGGATCAGGGAGGCGGTGAACAGGAGGGTGATAATCTTTCTCATGGGGATCATGGATTGGAGTTCTTGGCAAAGGTGGCAAAAAACGGACAATTATGCAAAAAGCTGCCGGAATAACCGTATCTTTACGAAGTAAATCCCTGTCAATCATGAAAAAGACACTCATTCTCTCCCTTTTCCTGTCCCTGCTGGCGTGGGGCCTCCTCCCGGCCCAGACCCCGTCCCGGTCCGACCGGGTGGTCGTCGCCTACGTGACCGCATGGACCGACGTCATGCCGGATCCGACCCTGATGACCCATATCAACTACGCGTTCGGTCATGTGAGCGAGTCATTCGACGCCGTCCGCATCGACCATCCCGAGCGGCTGCGGCAGATCGTCGCGGCGAAGGGCGAGGCCAAGGTGTGCCTGTCCATCGGCGGATGGGGAAGCGGCCGGTTCAGCGAGATGGCCTCCACGGCGCTCCGGCGGAAGCGCTTCGCCGAGAGCTGCGCCGCGGCGGTCCGGGAGTTCGGCCTGGACGGCATCGACATGGACTGGGAGTATCCCACGAGTTCGGCGGCGGGGATTTCATCCTCGAAGGACGACACGGAGAACTTCACCCTGCTCATGCAGGAGCTGCGGGCGGCGATCGGCCCGGACTGCCTGCTCACCTTCGCCTCTCCGGCGAGCGCCCGTTACGTGGATTTCGCAGCGGTGCTGCCCCTCGTCGACTGGGTCAATGTCATGGCCTATGACATGGGCCGTCCGCCCCGGCACAACGCCGCCCTGTACAAAAGTGACATCTCCGGCCGCATCAGTTCCGACGACGCCGTCAAGCGGCACCTCGACGCCGGTGTCCCGGCCGGCAAGGTAGTCATGGGCATGCCCTTCTACGGCCATGGGAAGGAGGGTTATGCCGATTACGTGGATTACAAGGATCTTCCAGCTCCGCTGGAGGGCCACCACGAAGTTTGGGACCCGGTCGCGAAAGTGCCCTATTATGCCAATGCCGACGGCCGTCTGGTGCTGGGCTTCGACAATCCCCGTTCCATCGGCGAGAAATGCCGGTACATCGTCCGCAGCGGCCTCCGGGGCGGCATGTACTGGGATTACGGCGGCGACAACGCCTCGAACGACCTGGCACGCACGGTGGCGGAGATCCTGCTTCCCCGCAGTTTCGTGTCCGCCGGAGCCGTCCGGCCGGCCAGCTATGCCGGGTCGCAGCCCCGTTTCCGGGCGCTGCTGTATTACTCCGACGAAGTGGAGGAGGCCCACCGGCAGTTTTCGCACCAGGCGGTGGCGTTCTTCCGGAAACTGACGGTCGGTGAAGGTTTTGTCCTGGACGTATCCCAGACGCTGCCGGAGGATCTGTCACCGTACGATGTGATCGTCATGCCCGACGTGGCGCCCGGAAGCGCGGCCGACCGGGCCCGGTTCGAGAAGTACATGGAAGAAGGCGGCGGCTGGGTGGGCTTCCACGCGGCCGCGTACAACGACCTTTCCACCGGTTGGGAGTGGTTCCGGAATTTTCTGGGCGGCGTCCGTTTCCTGTGCAATACCTGGCCGCCGCAGCCGGGCCTGATGCAGGTGGAGTCCCGGGTCCATCCCGTGACGCGGAACCTGCCGGAGCGCTTCGTCGCCCCTTCGAGCGAGTTCTACCAGTGGACGCCCGATCCGCGCTCGAACCCATCGGTCCAGGTGCTCGTGAGCCTGGCTCCCGAGAACTTCCCGATGGGCCTCAAAGACGTCGTCTTCGGTGGTGATTTCCCGGTCGTCTGGACCAATACCGACTACCGGATGGTCTATCTGAACATGGGGCACGGGGACGAATGCTTCACCGACGCCACCCAGAACCTCCTGTTCGTCAACGCACTCCGCTGGGTCGTTTCCCAGCGGAGTGCGGGTGATCCTTTCCTGCGATAGGGTTACTCTGCGCTTCGGAACGGCTCCAGGACCAGCCGGCCCCGGTCCGGAAGGAGCCGGAGGACCGCTTCCCCATCCTGTCCGCGCAAGTCATCGGCCCGGCCCTTCCCGATCTTCATTCCGTAGTCCATTCCCTGATAGCGCGCCCGGATGGTGTCCGGGGTAATCTGCGTGAACGGCAGCTGGACGTCCGGAGCGGTCGAAAGGACGAGGCACCAGTCACCGACCGACCCCTTTGAAACGACGGAGAGACCGTCCTCGGTGAAGGAGAACACGAAGCGTCCCTTTCCGTCTTCCGAGGGCCAGATGACATCCTGTCCCTTTTCGCCATCCATCGGAACGAATTGAAGGTCGCCGCCTTTGAATGCGGGAGCTTCCAGGCGGAGTCCGGCCATCTTCTCCGCCGTACTCCAGAGGCATCCATCGACCAGCGGGAAGGTCTCGTAATGGAAGACCGGAAGCGTGTCGGGATGGTCCAGATACTCGGAGCGCAGCCGCTCGTCGAAGACATGCAGGTCCCTGATTTTCAGGGACGTGCCTTCCCACAGGAGGTTGGCGCGGTAGTTCCGGCAATTGAACCAGTAGGTCTTCCTTCCATTACCCAGCGCGTCCTCCGTGGTGACGACGGACGTAGGCGGGGTCACGGGATAGCGTTCCCTGAACCAGCGGCCGGTCTCCGAAAGGGTCTCGACACGGACTTTCCCTTCCTTCTGCAGCCGGGCGACCTGCTCCGTCTGATAGACGAATCCCTTCTTCATCAACCCCCAGGTGAAGGAGTTCTCCTGGCCCACCTGGACATAGTTGAAGCCCAGATGCGGCTCTTCGGTGAACATCCGGAAGAACCAGTCCACCCACGCAGGAAGTCCTCCGCCCAGTTCATAGACGGGTTCCAGGGTGATGACGCTCTGGACCGCCCCTCCCACGCCGGCTTCATACTGATAGATGGGATCGCTTCCCAGCATCCGGAAGACGGGAAGGTCGATGCCGCCCTCGGCGGTCTGGGCAGGCATGTAGGCGTTTTGCCGGCTGGGATAATAGCCGCCGTTCCAGTAGCCGCCCCAGAGGGTATATCCGTCCGTCCCCACCTGGTCCCGGCAGTCGCAGGACGCTTCGATGCCGTATTTGTCGCGCAGGTAGGCCAGCGTTCCGGCTTCGATGAACCAGGATCCGACGGATTTCGGCCAACATCCGAAGACTTCCTTGAACTTGTCCATATAGACATCGACCAGATGCTCCCGTTCCGCCTGGGTGTAGCCGACCGAGAAGCCCACGTTCGCGTGCCAGTCCCAAGGATAGCGTCCCCGCCAACTATAGCCGGCGGCCTCGACATGCGGCTGCGTGATTTCCCACCAGGCGCCGACTTCGCAGCCCCGCTCCATCTCTTCCTTCATCAAGGCCTGATAGGACGGGTCGATCAGGGCGTCGTACTGCAGCAGGTACGTTCCCGTAAGCCCCTTGCTCCGAAGGTCTTTCGCCTGGGAAAGGACCGTCTCGTAGAGGACCTGTTCGGTTATTTCATCGTCACGGGGTTCCGTGTAGCGGATGAAATTGATGATGTTGATGATGCGCGGACTGTCCTGGGCAGTCCTGTCCGCCGCCTGGCAGCCCGTCAAAAGGGCGGCGACGACGGCCAATGGAAGAATTCGAGAGATACCCATGCTGTAGTGAATTGCGTTTGTCGTGTGAAGATAGACACATTTTTCCGCATCTCCAAGCATGGGCTAGCCCAGGGTTGGCCATCCCCGGAGAACCGCACACCGCACCCCCTGCATTATTCCAGGAGCCTGCGGAAGGCCGTCTTGTAAGCAGCTATTAATCAGGCGCTTCCAATGGATTATCCCGCAGGCCGGTAGGGCCCGCCTCTTGCCAAGGCACTCATCAGAGCCTCTTCGATACACCGCCGGTAAACTATTTTCAGGACGACACATGTCTCGCTTGTACATCGACATGCGCGCCTCGCGGCGATTTCCCGTACAAGTCTCCAGAATTCCAGCCGATATCGGCACAATCCGCGAGACTTGTACATAGAATCATCGTTCCACGGACGTTTCCCTGCACAAGCCAGACTTTACGATGAGCGCACGATGACCGCACGAGGTCCGCACCACCCTCCTACCGCCCGTACAGGTCCATCGGCAGGACCCATACGAACAGTGGTCACATGAGACCTGCGGAGTTATTATTTTCGTGACAATACTGCACGATCACTTGCCGATCAGCTTCAGGAACCGCTGGGCGTTCATCTGCTCGTTGGTGATGTAATCGCCATCATGGAAGACCGCATAGGTCGTGATGGGCGTGGGAGCATTCTGCGCTTCCTCCCTGCTTTGCAAATGAATGGCCTTGAAAGGGATGCCATTCTCCTGGGCAACAGCGTCGATAATAGGAATGTACTTGCCGTTGAACGGACATTGACTGGTGTAGAACAGCACATAGCCGGGCTCGTCGATGCGTGGATGCCGAGCGCAATCCTTGAACCTGGGGGCGACGGCATCCTTTGCGAAAGGCATGTACCACAACTGGATTCCGTTATCGGCCTGGTCGCAGACGGAAAACCCCTTATGCTTCAGAAACCGGGGATCGGACAGGAACGGCTTCTTTTTAGCCGATGACAGGATGCAAAGCCCTTTTTTCCCCTGGGCTACGCTGTCCTTGATGCAAGCATCCAGCAAATCGTTCGAATACCCGTGCCCCTTGAAGGAACCGGAGACCCAGAGGCAGTCGATGTACATGTATCCATCGGCCAGGATGGGATTCCAGGCATTCTCGGCGGGAATGTACTCGATGAAGCACTTGCCGCGTTCCACGCTCTTGAGGAACACGAGCCCGTCATCAAAACGCTTGGAAAGCCAGTCCTTCTTGGAAGCAACCTGCACATCGTTATTATTGGAAATGGCGCAGCAGATATGCTCCTTTTCCAGATTCTCTTTCGTTACCCTGATGTATTCCATGACTTGACAAATGCTGAATTTACCAGATAAAAGGAAGGACTCTGTACTTTACCCTCTCTTTATACCCGGCATATCCCTCCAGCCCTTCTTCAAGCACTTTTTCCTCATTCCTGATGCGCTTAGCAATGACGGGAATATAACCCAGCATAATCACGAATGAGATGGGTGAGGCCAGTACCAGAGGCATCGCCAGGAAAAGGACCGTGGTGGCCATATACATCGGGTGCCTGACAATGCCATAAAGCCCCGTGTCGATCACCTTCTGATTCTCCTGGACCTCGATGGTCCGGGACAGGTAAGTATTCTCCCGAAGCACTTCCGCATACAAGAGATAAGCCCCCAGAAATACCCCTGCAGCTACCCATACGACCCAATCCGGCAAGATCCACCAACCCAAGCGCCAGTTCAACCCGGCCACCACAAAGGCGGCAATAAAAAGCAGTCCGCTCACCTTCACGACGGTCTTTTGTTCCGTCTCTTGTTCCTTCGCGTTGAGACGCTTCCGTAACAGATCGGGATTCTTGGCCATCATCACAAGCCCGCCCACAAACATCGGCACGAAAAGGATACCCATCAGCAACCAGCCTTGCCAATAGTGAAAAGACCCGGCCGGGAGAAAGATGAGGATTCCCAGGACAATCACGCCCAGAAAGAGTTTTGCCAGCGCCTGTATCAGCAATCCTTTATCCATAGTCACGATTTGATCGATGTAAAGATAAGTCAATTGGCCGAAAAGAAAAAGGACAATTATTCTTCGGCACCGGAAAAATACACACCGCACCCCCTGCATTATTCCAGGAGCCTGCGGAAGGCCGTCTTGTAAGCAGCTATTAATCAGGCGTTTCCGATGGATCATCCCGCAGGCCGGTTGTGCCCGCCTCTTGCCAAAGCACTTATCAAAGCCTCTTCGATACACCGCCGGTAAACTTTTGGGTTATTAGACATTTCGGGTGATGGAATCGTTGTAATGGTCTGAAATTCATATCTTTGCAGCGTTCATTACTGATATGCTTAAAAAAATGCTTTTTCTGTGGGTCCACAAATGTGGTCCACAATGG
>Ga0256405_10000747_pt1 | contig 102348 bp, 77 predicted proteins | sample RumenRJG_02DNA_FD_189096 | JGI IMG/M metagenome (GOLD analysis project Ga0256405, IMG submission 189096) | Bovine rumen microbial communities from Lethbridge, Alberta, Canada - RJG_02 | ecosystem: Host-associated > Mammals > Digestive system > Stomach > Rumen | place: Canada: Alberta...
AAGGATTAAAAACGGTTCAGATACCTATAGCACCAATTGATAAACAAAAGCAGTTTATAAAAATAGTCAAACAGTCCGATAAATCAGGATTTGACGGGCGCAAATCGCGATTTATCGAGATGTTTGGGAATCCTGTTACCAACAATAAAGGATGGAATACCTTACCTATCAAGGATGTTGCTCCAGAAGCTCCAAGCTTAGAAAAGCAAACAGGGAAAGTGTGGATTCTGAATCTTGACATGATTGAGAGTAATACAGGCAAGGTCGTTGAAAAAGTCTTTGAAAACGACTCGAACTTGTTGTCTGTAGCCCCATTTGATGAAGGGAATGTACTATACTCAAAACTGAGGCCCTACCTCAATAAAGTAGTCATTCCAGACGGGAAAGGATATGCTACAACAGAACTCGTCCCACTCCGCCCGAATCAGAAATTACTTAATCTCACATTCTTCAGTCATTTGCTTAGAGGAGATGATTTTGTTACTTACGCTAACAGTATATCGACTGGAACCAAAATGCCAAGAATGCCATTGAACGATTTAAGAAAGTTCCAATGTATTCTTCCTCCTATGGAGAAACAAAATGAATTTGAAGAGATTGCTCGTCAGGCTGATAAATCAGGATCTGTCCTGCAATATAGAATCGCATGTTAAACGAGAATAAAAATACAATATATTATGGCATACTTTAACGAAGAAAATACCGTTGAGCAGATGCTCATCAACGCCGCAGGAAAGTGTGGTTGGATTTATGTGGAGCCGCAGGAAGTTCCACGGTTGCCAGACGAAGTATTGGTGACAGAATGGCTTGTAACAGCACTGAGGCGGCTTAACCCCATCACTGAAGACCAGGCAGCACAGGTGGTTTACAGACTTCGTGCTGCATGTAGCATTGGCACTAATCATGAAGAGTTGATTAACGCTAATGACCGCTTCCGTCGCCTGTTGTTTGAGGAAAACTCCTATCCTTTCGGCGAGGATGGCGAGAATATCAACATCCGCTTCTTCAGCGACAAACCCTCAGAGAACCGCTGTGTAGTCACCAATCAATGGGAGTTCCCTCGCAAGAGCAAGGAGGGCGGCAAGCGTCTGGACCTGGTATATATCATCAATGGCATACCGATGATAATTGGTGAAGCTAAGACACCAGTCAAATCTTCTGTGACATGGGCTGATGGTGCCACGGATATTCTTCACTATCAGAAGAGCATCCCAGAAATGTTTGTACCAAATATCCTCACTTTTGCCAGCGAAGGACGCGAACTGCAATATGCAGGTGTAGGTTGCCCTGTGGATAAATGGGGCCCTTGGTTTGCAGATGAAGAACGTCGGCATGGTACGCTTGAAGATGTGGAGCACAACTACATTTCACTGATTACACCTGAACGTGTGCTTGACATCTATCGCTATTATACGGTTTTCACTGGCACCACAGGTGGCAGAAAGATAAAGATAGTATGCCGTTATCAGCAGTATCTTGGTGGTGAGGCCATCGTGCAGCGAGTGCTGGGCACATACCGTGCTGGAAGGGGCCCGAGAAAAGGACTCATCTGGCACTTCCAGGGTTCTGGTAAGTCATGGCTAATGGTGTTCGCCGCCCAGAAACTACGACGTCAGAACGATTTGAAGGCTCCGACAGTGGTTATTGTGGATGACCGTATTGACTTGGAAGACCAGATTACAGGTGACTTCACCCGCGCTGAGATTCCTAATGTGGATGGTATCTCCTCTAAGGAAGAACTGGAAACGAAGATACATCAGCGCAAGATTCTCATCACGACCATCTTCAAGTTTGGTGACTTGAATGATGGAGAGGTGATTGACGACCGTGACAACATCATCCTTCTCATGGACGAGGCACACCGCACACAGGAAGGCGACCTCGGAAAGAAGATGCGCACGGCACTGCCCAATGCTTTCTTCTTCGGATTGACAGGAACGCCCATCAATCGCAATGACCACAATACCTTTGCTTGCTTCGGTAGCGAAGAAGACGAGTATGGCTATATCTCGAAATACACTTTCCAAAACTCAGTCGATGACGGGGCTACGCTGGAACTGAACTTCAAGACGGTTCCTGTTGAGATGCACCTTGACGAGGCAAAACTTCAGGAAGAGTTTGATGCGCTGACAGATCAGATAAGCGAAGAAGACAAGCAAGAGCTGGTACGGCGGACAAGTGTAGAGGCTTTCTTTACGGCAGACAAGCGTATCAATGATGTATGCAAGTATATCGTCAACCACTTCCGCGAGTATATAGAGCCAACTGGCATGAAGGCACAGGTTGTAGTGTATAATCGTGACTGCTGCGTAAAGTACAAGAAGGCCATTGATGCTTTACTTGGAACTGATGACCAGACAACTATCGTGATGCATACTGCCGGCGACAAGGCTGATGAGTATAAGGCATACAAACGTAGCCGCGACGAGGAAAAGAAGTTGCTCGACCAATTCCGCGACCCGCTATCACCACTGAAGTTCGTCATCGTGACCTCTAAACTGCTTACAGGCTTTGATGCACCCATCCTTCAGTGTATGTATCTTGACAAGCCTATGAAGAATCACACACTGCTACAGGCTATCTGCCGTACTAACCGTACATATAACGAGAACAAAAAGTGCGGATTGATAGTTGACTTCGTCGGTGTGTTTGAGGATGTGGCTAAGAGCCTTGCTTTCGATGAGGAAAGCGTGAAGACCATCATCAAGAACATGGACGAGATAAAAGCACTTATCCCGACTTTCATGCAAGAATGTATTCAGTTCTTCCCTGGCATAGACCGCACCATTGGTGGATGGGAAGGACTGACGGCTGCCCAGCAATGCCTGAAGGAAGAAGGCGTGAAGACTAACTTTGCACGCCACTTTGCACGTCTGGCAAAAGCCTGGGAGATTGTTTCTCCCGACGAATTCCTCGCTCCATATTCAAGTGATTACACATGGTTGGCGCAGGTATATCAGAGCGTTCGCCCTGTAAGCGGGGGAAACCTGATTTGGACTTTGCTCGGTGCTAAGACTATCGAGATTATCCATAACAACATTGATACCATCGACATTGGAACGCCACTCGAAGACCTTGTTGTGGATGCAGACATCATCGACTCTGTATTGGAAGATGAAAAGAAGCGAGAGAAGAAGATTGTTGAGGTGGAGAAGATGCTGAAGATTAGACTTGGTGAGCATAAAGGCGACCCAAAGTTCAAGAAGTTTGCCGACAAACTGGATGAACTGCGTGAACGTATGGAGCAGAACTTGATATCGAGCATTGATTTCCTGAAGCAACTATTGCAGATGGCCCGTGAATTGCTGGAAGCAGAGAAGGAAATAGAAAAGCCGATGGACAAGCGTGCTCAGGCAAGAGCTGCGCTGACAGATCTCTTCCAGAGTATCAAGTCGGAGGAAACGCCTATCATTGTTGAACAAGTGGTGAACGACATTGACAATGAAGTGGTCAATATCATTCGCCAGTTCAATGATGCATTCCAAAGCGTTACTGCCAGACGTGAGATTAAGAAGAAACTTCGCTCTATTCTCTGGATCAAGTACCAGATTAAGGATAATGACGTTTTCGAGAAAGCTTACAGCTATATAGAGATGTACTACTAAACAACAATCTGTTTCTAATTGGGATGTTAAAAAGCAATATGTGCTATGCTCCCTTTATGGGAGACAACAAGCCTCTAAGTGTCGGACTTAATCCGCTTGGCATTCGTACCGCATCTGAGCAGCTGTTTACAACGCTGTTGCCCGGACTTAACGTCGTGACACTAAGAATACGCTATTATAGTTTCTATTGCTGGCTTCTCAAATCATTCTATGCTAATCGGAAAGAGGCGAAGAAAGCTGATCTTCAAAGACACATAAGAATGTCTGAGCTGCTAATGGCCCTTATACATGCCCAGAGCAACAATAGTGGAGGTGTACCTGGTATTACTCGTGCTTCTGAAATTATTGATAAAGGAGAAGAGGTTATTAATTTCAATGAAGATGCTATGCCAAAAGGAAAACCTGTAGGCGGTTACTGGAAAGGCTCTTATGGAGCATTTGGTACATACTATGCGGCTTCTTTGCAGGAAATAGGAATTATAGCGTCATTGGAGGATAATACGAACCTTTACAATGTTACGCCCAAATCCGAAGGTTATATCAGTGGAGAGGAATTGGCCGATGCCTTTCAACAAAGTGTAGGTCCCGAAATGAGTAAGCTGTTCTTTGATTCTGTTCACTTAGGCATAGTGACGAGGGAACAACTTGCATTGTTGGAGCCAGTTTTTCAGAGTCACAACATGCCTGACAACAATGAGCGCAATCTCTTACTTAATCTGCTGCTTCAAAATGACAAGCCTTCATCTCTTACCGAAAGTAAACTTCGCAAGGATAGTTTAAGACTCTTGTTGTCATACATGAGAGCATTCTCGTTGAGCAATTTTTCAGAATTGGAATTTGCCAAATATGTGTATGACAGTTATAACAATGGCTCAGAAAGAAGTACCGCCGCTGTTGGATGGTATGCCTATTACCTGAATGACAGCCGCCAATATGAGGCCCTGAATATCTTTGACGTGCTTCTTTACAGATTGCAAAAGAGCACTAAACCCGGTCAATGGGAGAATATTGATGTGTTCTCTTCCACGCTTGCTGCCGAAGTTTGCGAGAACCTCGGTGCTGTTAACACCTCAATTGGTGAACTGCTCGACAGATGGGATTTTGTAGAAGAGCCAGAAGAAAAAATGGCACATGCCTTTTACGTTATTTTAGACAACTACAAAAGGAACCCTTCGTATAAGGAATGCAAGTCTATTATCAGGTCTTTCTTCCGGAGTGTAAGCAACGATGCATTGGATGCCTTTGATGATACAGAGAAAAGTCTGAGTTTCAGTACCTTCCTCTTCATCAAGAAATTCCTTACTGAGAATATCATATACAACCATTATTCTGAGTCTATGAGGAAGTTTAGTCAGAACGGCATTCCTACTCAGAAATTGACAATTGAAAATGGCTATGTACGAGGCATCGCTACATATAGCGCTACTCACAGTTCCCCACGTATTGATACGCTGAGAAACTATGCGACAGATTTGGGTTTGATTGACGGCTACCAGGTAACTGAAAAAGGGTTAGAACTATTAGAACGATTGCAAAATGATTGAAAGACAGAATATAATAAAGCTGCTGGGAGACCGAACCAATATCTATCATTCGGCCTTACTGACCACATATAGCTTCGACCCAATATATTTTGAGTCTGTATATCTCTCGACGCTGCGAAAATTGGGTATAACCAATGTAGTTGTGTTGATGGATGCAAGTATGTATGACCAGCTTCTTTCTGATTCAAACTATCAATGCCATCGCGTTTCTCAGTATAATTACACACTCGTTAGGAAGGAGAGCTTTCATTCTGGTGTGTTTCATCCTAAAGTGGTACTCCTTTTTGGCGAAGAAGAGGGCACTTTGATTGTCGGTAGCGGAAACCTTACATATAGCGGACTTGCCAATAATGATGAGATTTGGAACGCTTTTCACATCCAAGGTAATAATTCGATTCATTATCCTTTGTTCTATCAGGCGTGGAAGTATCTCTCTAAGTCCGCAAATCAAACATCTTCTTTAGTGTCGCGACAAATAGACTGGATGTTGGAACAAAGTCCTTGGCTACACCAAGAGACAACTGATAGTACCGTCTTACTATCATCTGGAGAGGAATGTACTTTGCTCTATAACACGGCAGAATCTACTATTCTGGATAAGTTATTGTTATCAATAGGTGATAAGAAAATTGTCAGCATTAGAGTTATTGCCCCTTTTTACGATGCTGAAGGCGACGCTTTGTCTGCGCTTAATAAACAACTTGTACCTAAAGAGATGCTGTGCATTCTTGACTTGGAAAGACAAAGCGCTCCTTACTCCTTATTGAAAACAAATACATCTATTGTTTTTTGTAAGGCGGACTCACCGAATCCTCTACATGCAAAAATCTTTGAGGTGCAAGCAGAAGATGAAACGTGGTTGCTTTGCGGTAGCGCGAATGCTGGTAACATGGCACTGGGTACAGGTCATTATGCATTCAATGATGAAGTATGTATTCTTCTTCACTGTAATTCACAGAGAAATTATATAGCGGAATTGGGTCTGAAATACACCGCTCTCACTCAAGAAGAGAAAAAGAGTATTATTAAACCTAAGCAAGTTGACAAACAACCAGATAAGCTGCAAGTAAAGTTCGTGTACTGTGAAGAGCAGAATGATGAATTGAGACTCCAATTTAGCAAGGACGGAATAAAGGGCAAACTTGCTTTGCTTGACAGCCACCAAAACATAATTTGCCAAAAGAATATCATCACCAGACAGGACATGTCAATTAGTATTGCTGAAGTGGACATATCTAATCTGAATATGGCAGTCCTGATGAACAATGGAACTGAAATATCCAACCGACTGCTAGTGGTCCGAGAGGTGAATGTAGAACGAGGTAATCCCGATCCCAAGCGGAGGAAACTTTCAAGACTGCTTGACGATCCTGACCTGTTGGAGAACCTAAGTCATATTCTTGGCTACATCGAATTTGACGATTCTAAAAAGAAGTCAAAATCGATGAAAGCCACAGACGAAACTGCCTTAGAAGAAAAAGAAGATATCACAGTAACCAGTGACAGATTTAATGCTTTGAAAGATAGCACACTGAGTATTAGTATGCATTCTGGAATAAGGATTCTCGGGTATCTGCGGCAAATCTTATTTAAGAATGAAGAAATAGATGATACTGATGATGACCTTCTTACAATTGACAACGAGGGCTCTAAAGACGATGATGAGAAAGAAAAAGACTTTGACCATAAATCTTCTGAAGTAAGTGATGCTACGAAGATGCGAAATGATGTCGTTTGTTTTTTAAAGAAGATGCTAAGTTTCCTGCAAGAGAAAACAAAAGATAATAGCATCTTTGGAGATTATAGCAAGGCCGTTAGTCGCCAATGCCTACAAGCTGTCCCTGGCCTCAATGCAGCTTCATCTATTGCTGTGGCAGCACGAGCAATCATCTTTATGATGAATAAATATGGTCAAGTCGTCAAAAAACCAGCCGAAGTAAGGGAACTTTTCATAAAATGTGCAGGATACTTCCTTTCGTTATATTCGAACAAGCTTCCTGATGCTGACACGTTGAGAAACCGAAAAATCCGTGAATTACTCAACGATGCTACTGTTGACTTGCTAACCGCCTTATGCTTCTTTGGATATGACAAACAGGACTGTCTTATGCCACAGCTGGTTCTCAATACGCTCGAACTATGGAAGGGGCAAGAAGAAATCAATGATATTTTACCATTGATGGATAGCCAGATTGAAATATTAAATGCTGAAGTTTTGAATCAGAAAAGTATAGATAGAATTAGAAATATTGCTGCCGTATATTTGAATGATGAAACACCCATAGAGGAATTCTCCCTTTGGCATGATAAAATTTTCATGTTGCGCAGAGGATTTGGATTCCTGATAGTAGATAATCTAAAACGCACATCTAATGGATGGAGCTATGCTTACCATGCACCATGGTTCGATGACAAGATTAGCAGTACAACAGGCACAAAATTCAAGGGGTATTATGACCTCTGAAAAAGGTTACAGATGACATTTTCATCCATCGAGGCTATCCGATTCCTGGAACAATTCTTTCGAAACTTGCTGATGGGCGAAAAGAACGAGTTGCGCAACCGTTATATGCTCGTTTATCAGCCAGAAGAACTTGCAGCCCCATCAAGTGCTCCGCCCTCTATAACGAACTGAAAAAGGATGCGAGCGAATGAAGCCGGAAATTGGGACGCATGGCAAAGACACAATGCCATTTGAAGGAAAACCGAACCACATTGGCGATTCACCAATGTGATTCGGAAAGGGAGTGTCAAAATAATACCTTCTTGATGCCACAGTGAAAATTCGTCCATCACATCACATTCCCCAACCTGTCTTTTTCTTTGTTCCGTCCCAGTTGGTAAGCTCACAATTGGAGCCACCGCCTCCTGTATCGACACCACCTCTGCCGCCAGCGGCGAGGAGTAAGTTTGCCATCAAATCTTTGGAAACCGTCATGGCATCACAGAGTTGCCAAGTGCGAGATGCTGTAAGACCAGTTTTGAACTCGGACATGCCAGTCCATGACACCTTCTCTAACAGATATGCGGCAGCCATCCTGCGTTGCTTTTCGTCAGTTGGGTCAAGACCATACTTGAATGCTTCAGCAATGATATCCCATGCAACAGAGTTACCTTGCTTAGGCTGGAACTCGTTGTCTTTGCCACGTTTATATTTCTTTAATAGCCTCACAAAAGTTTCTACTCGGCATTGCGGGCCTCGTCGAACTTGGCTTTCATTGTGGGGTTCTTGTAGGTGAGTTTGCGGATGGTTAGCGATTCTGCTTTCTGGTTGGCAAGTCGCAGATGGTCTTCGCTGCCTACGAGTGCTTTTCTTACGTCCTGAAGATGCTTAATAGACTTGTCTATCTCAGCGATGGCGGTCTGGAACTTCTCGCTTGCTATGCGATAGTTTCTTCCAAACTTGTCTTTGAACTCTTGCAGTTGATTTTCGAAGTTGGTCACGTCTACTTCCTTGCTTTGCGCCAGAACAAGTTGGCGTTTATATTCCAGGCTCTTCTTTGAGGTCTGCACGAGCAGGGTTATTATAGGCAGGAAGAACTGAGGACGGATGACGTACATCTTCTCATATCTATGCGACACGTCTACGATGCCTCCGTTGTAGAGTTCGCTTTCGGGTTCGAGCAGTGACACCAACACGGCATACTCGCAGTTTTTCTTTCGTCTTTCTTCGTCAAGTTTCTTGAAGAAGTCTTCGTTGCGATGCTTAGTAGCCGTTGTGTCCACCTCGTTTTTCATTTCAAACATTATAGAGATGTATTCTGTTCCGTCTTCGAAATCCCTGAATATGAAGTCGCCTTTAGTTCCGCCCACCACTTCGTTGTCTTTCTCAAAATAAGCATTAGGCATGAGCGGGCGCAGCATCTGGTTGAAGAGCGTTGAGCAGTGAGCCTCAAGGGTTTCGCCTACCATCTTGGTACTCATCTTCATTTTCAAGTCTTTATAGTAAGCCACCAACTCGTCTTTGCTTTTCAGTTCTCCTTCATATTGCTTCACGAGTTGTGCTTCCTGTGCCTTAGCCTTGCTGCGTTCCAGTTCGGCCTCTGACTTCAGGCGTGCTATTTCGTTTTCTTTCGTCATAATATCCTGCTGCGCCTTGCTTCGTTCTTCCATCACAGCGAGTTTCACGTCGTTTTGGTGCTGACCGATGGCAGAGTTCAGTTCGGCTATCTTCTTGTCCTTATCAGCCAGCGCGACAGACATTTCAGAGTCTTTCTTCTGCTCTATGCCTTTCAGTTCCATTTTGAGCCGTTCTATCTCAGCGTCTTTGTCAGCCCTTAGTTTTGAAAGTTCCGTTTCGTTTTCGTTCTTTATTTTGTCAATCTCTGCCGTCTTTTTGCTCAGTTCCAAATCTTTTTTGCTGAGTTGCGTCTGATATTCTTGTTCCACCTTAGCGGCAGCCAGTTTTTCTTCAGCCTTGTGTCGAGTGTTGAGTTCGGCAATTCTCCGTTCTATCTCGGCATCAAACTCAGCGTTTTTTACTTGATTGAGCAGCGAAGCATAACCAGCCTCGTCTATTGTAAACACTTTTCCGCAGTGTGGGCATTTCAGTTCTTTCATGGTTTGTGGGTTTATGAGTTTATATTGTATTTCTGATATGTTTTTCAGTTCTTCTTCTTTTCTTTTTTGTTTATCATGCAAATATAATAATTTTTTTTGAAAACATGCAAGGATGGGGGGAGATAGTTCATAGTGCATAGTGCATAGTGCATAGTTGTTTTAGTTGACAGTTAAAGTTAAGGTTAACGTTAAGGTTATCGTTCCCATTAACGTTGTCAACACTCATACAGTGAAAAGCATGTTCTTATGTCTTTATGCCGAAAGAAATATCACACAGACTGCACGTATTTCTCAGATAAAAAAAAGTACTTACACTCGAAATAGAAAAGAAAAAGGTTTTTTCTTTTGCTCTTTACTCACTTAATCGTACCTTTGCAGAAATTTTGAAGAAAGTGTTGAACGGATATGCAGACTATATTCTTCGATGATGCGACAAAACTTACGGAACAGGCTGTGGCTACGGTCGGGTTCTTCGACGGTGTGCATAAGGGACACCGCTATCTTATTGAGCGTCTGAAGGATGTGGCTAAGGCCAAGGGACACCGTTCAATGATTATCACTTTCGACAAACACCCGCGCCAAGTGCTGCGCAGCGAGTATCAGCCTATGCTGCTTTCTAGCCTGGACGAGAAACTCCAGATGCTGGCAAAGACCGATGCCGACTATTGCGTAGTTCTTCCTTTCACCTACGACTTGGCTCAACTATCAGCACACGACTTTATGAAGAGAATACTCTCCGAACAACTCTCTGTGACTACCTTGATGATAGGCTACGACAATAGGTTTGGCCATCAGCGCGAGGATGGTTTCGAACAGTATGTCGGCTACGGCAAAGAGATGGGAATGGAGGTTCTCAATGCCGACTCGTTCATCAGCGAAGGCAACTGCGTGTCGTCGTCGATGGTGAGAAGGCTTATTGCTGAAGGCGACATGGAGAAGGCTGGGCAATGTCTCGGCAGACCATACAGGCTGGCTGGAAAGGTGGTGCACGGCGAGGCTAAAGGCCGCACTATGGGTTTCCCTACTGCAAACATTGAACCTGACTTCAAGGAGAAGATGCTGCCTAAGAACGGAGTATATGCCGTAAGGGCGAGTCTGGAGGATGAAGAGAGAAGGCTATGGGGCATGATGAACATTGGTTCGCGCCCTACTTTCGACGGCAAAAAGACTACGCTTGAGGTTAATCTGCTCGACTTCGACGGCACAATCTATGGCAAGCACGTCTGCGTTGACTTCGTGAAAAGGCTGAGAGATGAGCAACTCTTTCCTTCGAAAGAGGCTCTGGCTGCACAACTGAAGACTGACGAGATGCATACGAGAGAGTTAGCTATTACAAAGTCGTGAGGTTTTAAGGCTATAGGGTAAAGAGGAAAGTCTGCGAAAAGAAACTTCGGAAATTGAGTAAACCAACATAAGACAACGAATAAAAAAACAAGAGGAAAAATGAAAAATGCAATATACTATGTGCTGCTGTTTATAGCAATACAGTTTTTCACCTACTACCCCACCATCATCATCTGGCTGATGGCAGAGGGTATGCCAGCAAGCAGGGCAGTATCTCTAACCCTGCAAGGCAATGTGCTGATTAGCACACCTATGGTAATAGTGACACAACTGTTGTTCAGCCTGCTGATGATAGCCATATTCCTATGGCGCAAATACTGCGAAGTGTCGCCAGCATGGCTGCGCACACGCCAATGGCAGGTGCTGATATGGAGTTGCATTGCAGGACTGGGAACGATTATTCCTTCTCAGGCATTGCAGGAAGTGCTGCCCGACCTGCCCGATGCTCTTCAGCAGACTATGGCTGGTCTGATGAGTTCAAGATGGGGATATATAGTAGTCTGCATCTTAGCCCCACTAACAGAGGAGATAGTCTTCAGAGGAGCAATACTGAAATCGCTCTTGAAGTCAATACAGCCAGTGTGGGCAATAGCTATTTCAGCACTGCTGTTCGCCTTGATTCATGCCAATATGGCGCAGATGCCTCATGCCTTCATCATCGGACTGCTGCTGGGATGGATGTATTACAGAACAGGCAGCATATTGCCAGGCATAGCCATGCACTGGATAAACAACACTGTGGCATACGCTACGTTCCGCATAGCCCCAAACCTGACAGACTCTAAACTGATAGAAATCTTCGGCACTACTCCACGAGTATGGATGGCTATTGGCTTCTCGCTGCTCATTCTTCTGCCTGCACTGCTGCAACTGCACTTGAACATGAAGAAAGCGAATTAGTTGTATAGATTAAGCACTAATAATACTCTACATTCAGGTTTTCGCTAACGTTAAACTCAGTATCATCGTCATATAGATAGACAATGCGCATGCCGCGATATGCAGAAGACACTTTCAGGGTTTCAAGATAGTGCCATCGGGGTTTGCCAAAGTCGTATGAATACCTGTCGAGTATTATCCTATTCGCAGTATAGTCGAAGAAATAATATCCTCCGCCAATACACTGGTCGTCTGGTTTGAGCAAGTCTTTATGCTGGCTAACCATTCCAAGACGGAAATAGCCATCCATAGTTATTATAAACTTAGGCAACTGCATGTGTGCTTAACTTTTAAGTTTCTGCTCTAAATCACTTTATAAAGCAGTTTCTTTATTCTTCTTTTTGTTCCCGTTAAAATTAAAGTTCCCGTTAAAGTTAAAGTTCCCGTTATCTATACACATCTGCTTTCTTCAGCATTACAATTTTGCCGTATTCTGCAAGTTTCTTCAAGTCCATTTGCTTCACTTTGCCAACAAGGATGTAGACACGCTGCTTTCCATTGATGCAGCTGTCGTGGAAACGCTTAATATCGTCGAACTTCATGTTCGTTATAATGTCGTCATAGCCCTTTAGTGCATTTTCGTTTATTCCATATACTTTATTACTTGCTATGTATCCTCCAATGCCTCTGAACGAAGGGTAGGAGTTGTTTATCTCGTTCTTTAAGCTCTGCTTGGCAACTTCAAAGCTTTGCTGTCGCATAGGCATGTTCAGCATCAGCGAGTCAAGCGTTGCCAGAGCCTTCATGCTCTTGTCTGCCTGGGTTCCTGTCATAGTAATAAACGAAGTGTTTGCCTGTGGGTAGAGTAAACGGCTGTTAGCAACAAATCTGCCATAGGTGGAGTATGCCATTGAGCGGAACTCACGTATTTCCTGAAAGAGTATTGACGACATTCCGCTTCCCATATAGTAAGCCCAGATGCTCTGCGTCATTCGGTCTTTCTTTTCAGGACTTGGAGGGAGCAAGTCGTAGGTTCCTAACAGAGTCTGTCGTGTCTTTGGCAGGTTGTATATATAGACTATAGGCTCAGAGTATTGCATGAACTGGCGATAATTTTCGTCAGGATTTTCCATAGCCATGTCAATAGGCAGAGTCTGTCTGATGGTATTCTCTACCTGGCTGTTTGACAATGTGCCGCTATAGACTACGGTCATTTCGCTCTTGAATATCTTCTTAAATACGTCGATGAGTTCGGTCTCGTTCATCTTCTTTATTTCTGCAACGGAAGGCTGAATGAGATATGGCGACTTGCTGCCATACATTACCTTAGAAAGCACGGCAGAGAACACACTGCTATTATCTTCCTCAAACGATTTGCGGTCTGCCTTCTCGGTCTTCTTTATCTCTGCCATGACCTTCTTGTCGGGTTTCACACAGTCTATGAAGTGAGCAAACAGACGCATGGTCTTGTCGAAGTTCTTGTCCCATCCCGACAATTTGAAAGAAACAGAATTGCCAGAGCAGCTTATGTCCATAGACGAACCGAGACGTTGCAGGGCGGCCTCCAGCTGCTGTTTGGTGAGAGAGTCAGTTCCGAGTCTCTGTATATAATCGACAGCCAAGTCCAGACGAGGCTCGCGTCTGCTTCCGCGATAGAAGGTAATGTTGACCTCAAACAATTCGTTCATATCATTCTTCACCGTATACAGTGTGCTGTGTTCTGCCAGTTTCTTTGAGTAGGCATCTTTGCCGAAGTCTACAATCTTCATTTCCTTGTAGTTAACAGGAATCTTTTTCAGTTCTTTAGCATAGTCAGACTCCTTGTCGGTGTTCTGAGGAATGACTGGCTCATATCCTGGCTGCTGAAGGTTGTCTTTAGGATATGTGCCGTATTTCTTTACAAATCTCACGAAGTTATCGTTCAGATAGCGGCTGGCAACTCTCACTACGTCGTCTTTGCTCACACTGTTAATCTTCGCAAGTTGGTCAAGCATCTGCTGCCAGGTGATACCCTTCGACATAGCGTCTATCATCAGCTGTGAGCGGTTGTCTATTCTTTCCAGTGCTGTGTGAGTAGACTTCAGCAGTTCCATTTTTATATCCTCCAGCATCTCGTCGTCGAAGTCGCCCTTCTTCAGCCGTTCAATCTGCTGCATAACCATAGCCTCAGCCTTATTCTTCGAGCCTAAAATGTTTGGAACAATGATAGAGGCTATCGCTCCCGCATCGTTCAAGTCAAACGGCAAAATGCCAGCTGCCATCAGCTTGTTCTCATTTGCCAGAGAGTCGAGCATGCCTGCTCTGCCGTTTGACAGCAGCATCATGGCCATGCGCAAGGCAGGCTTGTCGGGATGCTCGTCGGTAACTCCTTTCCAAACCAGAGCCTCAGCACTGACAACAGGCAACGGTATACGCACCTCTACTGTGGGGTTGCCTGCAATATCGGGCATTGGCGACTCTATCTTCTGAGGTTTCTCTCCCATAGGAATACGTCCGAAGGTCTTTTCCAGCAGCGGCATGATGGTAGCAATGTCGATGTCGCCGCAGAGCACGAGTCCCATATTGCTGCCAACATAAAACTTCTTGAAGAACTCATTCATGTCCGATTGTTTCGGATTCTTCAGGTTCTCTGTGCTTCCGAGTACAGGATAAGCGTATGGGCGGTCTTTGAAAAGATACTCGTACATATATTGCATGGCACCTATCATCATGTTGTCGGCAGCCCTGTTCTTCTCTTCATATACCGTTTCAAGTTCTCCCTGAAACAGTCTGAATACAGGATTCAGCATTCGCTCTGAGTTGAGCCAGCACCACTGCTCTATGTATTGTGGCGAAAAACTGTTGTGGAAAACTGTTTCGTCTTGTGTGGTATAAGCATTCAGGTCAGAACCTCCATAGAGTGAAGTCAGCCTGTTGAACTCATTAGGGATAGCATATCTTGCAGCTTCCTTGCTCAGTTGGTTAATCTTCTTCTGTATCTCCAGCCGTTTGTTCTGGTCACTGGTCTGCGCCAGTTCGTCATATTTCATTGATATAGAGTCCAGCCACACCTTCTCCTTAGCATAGTCTATGGTGCCAATGCGGTCGGTTCCTTTAAACATGATATGCTCAAAATAGTGTGCAATACCAGTATCGGGGCAGTCTTTGCCGCCAGCTTTCACAACTACAGCACCGAAGACGATAGGCTGCGAATGGTCTTCGTTCAGCATCACATTCATTCCGTTACTAAGTATAACTTCTTTCACCTTCAGTGGGTCTTGCGCCTGTGCGCTAATGTATGCGCAAAAGCATAGCAGTACTAATGTTGCAATCCTAAGTTTATTCATAATATTTTGGGTTAAAAAAAATAATTCGACTATATCGTTTGCAAAGTTACGGAAAAACGAGCGCAGAACAAAATGAATACTTTAATTTTTTATGCCGAGTTGAAGTAACTTCGTGTTACTCTAACCACAAAGTTACGGAAAAACGAGCGAAATGTAAAAGAAAAAAGTGGTTTTCTTTTCGCCACAATATGAATTTGTATTGTTTTTCTATAAACAATCTTTCAGTCTGAAAGCAGTTTTTCGTTTTCGGCCTTTGCCAAGAGGAAAACTTTCAATTTTCAGAGCCGAGTTGGGTAAAAAATTGATTAACTAACCCCGCCCATAACTTAAAAATTTACGACCGAGAAAAATAAAGTTGCAAAATATGCGAGTATTTTGCGGCTTTTCGCTCTTTTTAGTAAATCATTCAATATCAAGACTTTATACGTCTTATCTCAAAACTCGTAAGTGTTAAAAAAGTCAAAGGGCACCTTTCGCAGTGTGAAAGGGCACGTTTGACACTGCAATATGCCACATATCGCACTGCGATATGCCACGTTTCGCATCGCGAAAGGACACCTTTCACATTTTCGTTCCTTATGTTCGTTTACATTGTTTAAGCCGATTGATTAACAATTAAACGCTTTTTAGCATTCAGCCTCATGCCAAACGGAAAATCTTTCTCTAGAATTAAAATTCCGTTTGTCAAGATTTTTTACTTTTTTCGTCAAAAAATCGGGCTGATTTTGGAGCTTTCAGTTTGTAAGTCATGCTATGAGGTTTGCGACTTTGCAGGTTTATACATTTTCGAAATATAAATCTGACAGGAATCTATTCGAATAATTGTCAACCGAGAGTCGCAGTCGGAAGAGAGAAAGTAATTACTGCTAATTAAAAAAGTATGGATTATTGATGGTTGTTTAAGAAAAAAACAGTACTTTTGCAACCGATACGAGATGGCATTGCGCCATTAGCAGTTAAGATATTAATAATAATAAGGTATAAACGATATGGAGGCATTATTAGGATTTTTAGTGTTTTTCGCTGTTGCCCTCGTAGGATGGGCTATAGCAGAGCTGAAGGCCAAGGCAGACAGCTATGTAAGCACAGAGTGTGAAGACAAGGCAATGCAGACCTACCTCGACAACCAGAGGAAGGGCGGATATGAGGAGATGGGCATTCGCGAAGTCATCAAGAACATCTCTACAAAAGGCTTTTCTGCAATATAAAAAAGGCAGTAAAAACACAAGAAGTGAAAGAATAAGAAAGGGGAGGAAGGACATTTCTCACCTTTTTTTGTTGTTTTCGCATAAAATCTTTTGAAGAATCATTAAAAAATATTATTTTTGCAGTCAAATAGCAGCTGTCGCATACCTAAATGTTGGTAATCCGATGGCTTTTCAGTCGTCAATATAGCCGTTGCCGACATTCTATACATTATGTATATTGCGGTGGATAGCCGAAAAATCAGAAAAGAAGAAACAAAAATAATATCAATCAAATAAATAATAATTAAATCTAAAAAGAACACTTATGTGGTTATGTAATTCATCTATCGGAAGAAAAGTAGTGATGTCAGTAACTGGCGTAGCTCTTATTCTCTTCCTGACGTTCCACTGCTGTATGAACGTCGTTGCGCTCTTCTCTGGAGAGGCTTACAACACAATCTGTGAATTGCTCGGAGCCAACTGGTATGCCGTAGTGGCAACACTCGGACTGGCAGCTCTTGCCGTGATTCACATTGTCTATGCTTTTCTGCTCACAATGCAGAACCGTCGTGCTCGTGGTAGCGAACGCTACGCCGTAACCGACAAACCTGCTAAGGTTGAGTGGGCTTCTCAAAACATGCTTGTACTGGGCATCATCATTCTGCTTGGACTCTTGCTCCACTTGTTCAACTTCTGGTACAACATGATGTTTGCTGAACTATTCCACATTGCCGACCCTCTGGGCAACCCAGCCGACGGCTTCGGATACATCCAGCAGACTTTCTCTAACACTGTATATGTTATTCTTTACATCATCTGGATTGTAGCAATCTGGTTCCACCTCTCTCATGGTTTCTGGAGTGCAATGCACACTCTCGGATGGAACGGAAAGACATGGTATTGCCGCTGGAAGATGATTGGTCTTGTTTACACAACCATCCTCATGCTCGGCTTCCTCGTTGTAGTTTTGGCTTTCGCCTTCAATGTGGCACCAAGCCTCTGCTGTGGAGCTTGCTGCTAATAAGTTATTGAGTAAAAACTCACAAACTAAAAACACTTACAAAAATGACAAAAGTAATAGATTCAAAAATCCCTGCAGGCCCAGTGGCCGATAAGTGGAAAGAATATAAAGCTCACCAACGACTTGTAAACCCAAAGAACAAGCTTAAGTTAGACGTAATCGTTGTTGGTACTGGTCTGGCTGGAGCTTCAGCAGCAGCCTCACTCGGCGAAATGGGCTTCAACGTAATCAACCTCTGCATCCAGGACTCTCCACGCCGCGCTCACTCTATCGCAGCACAGGGAGGTATCAACGCTGCCAAGTGCTATCAGAACGACGGTGACTCTGTCTATCGCTTGTTCTACGACACAGTGAAGGGTGGTGACTACCGTGCTCGCGAGGCTAACGTATATCGTCTTGCAGAAGTTTCAAACAACATCATCGACCAGTGTGTTGCTCAGGGCGTGCCATTCGCACGCGAATACGGCGGCATGCTTGCTAACCGTTCATTCGGTGGAGCACAGGTTAGCCGTACATTCTATGCTAAAGGACAGACAGGTCAGCAGCTCCTGCTCGGTGCTTACTCTTCACTCTCTTGCCAGATAGAAGCAGGAAAGGTTAAGCTCTACGCTCGCTATGAGATGGAAGACATAGTAATCGTAAACGGACGCGCACGCGGTATCATCGCTAAGAACCTCGTAACAGGCAAGCTGGAGCGCTTCTCTGCAAACGCAGTGGTAATCGCTACTGGTGGATACGGAAACACTTACTTCCTCTCTACCAACGCTATGGGATGTAACTGTACAGCTGCCGTTCAGTGCTACCGCAAGGGTGCATATTTCGCAAACCCATCTTACGTTCAGATTCACCCAACTTGTATCCCTGTTCACGGCGACAAGCAGTCTAAGCTGACACTTATGTCTGAGTCACTGCGTAACGACGGACGTATCTGGGTGCCAAAGAAGATTGAAGACGCTAAGGCACTTCAGGCAGGAACAAAGCAGGGCTGGGAAATACCAGAAGAAGACCGCGACTACTATCTCGAGCGTCGCTATCCTGCATTCGGTAACCTCGTTCCTCGCGACGTTGCATCTCGTGCAGCTAAGGAGCGTTGCGACCATGGCTTCGGCGTAAACAACACAGGTCTGGCTGTATTCCTCGACTTCTCTGAGTCAATCAACCGTCTCGGCCTCGACCAGATTATGCAACGCTATGGCAACCTCTTCGAGATGTACGAAGAAATCACCGACGTATTCCCAGGCGATGTTGCTAACGAAATCAACGGCGTTAAATACTATAAGCCAATGATGATCTATCCAGCTATCCACTACACAATGGGTGGTATCTGGGTTGACTACGAACTGCAGACTTCTATCCCAGGACTCTTCGCCATCGGTGAGTGTAACTTCTCTGACCACGGCGCTAACCGTCTGGGTGCATCTGCTCTTATGCAGGGTCTGGCTGACGGATACTTCGTTCTGCCATACACCATCCAGAACTATCTTGCAGACCAGTCTATCTGGCCACACGTTTCTGTTGACCTTCCAGAGTTTGAAGAGGCAGAGAAGGGTGTTCAGGCTGAAATCGACCGTCTGATGAACATCAAGGGTAAGCGTTCTGTAGACTCAATCCACAAGGAACTCGGACACATCATGTGGGAGCATGTCGGAATGGGACGTACAGCCGAAGGACTGAAAGAAGGTCTTGAGCTGATGAAGAAACTGCGCAAAGAGTTCGATACAAACCTCTTCATTCCTGGAAAGAAGGAAGGTTTGAACGTAGAGCTTGACAAGGCTATCCACCTCCGCGACTTCATCCAGATGGGTATGCTTGTTGCCTACGATGCTCTCTCTCGTAACGAGTCTTGCGGTGGTCACTTCCGCGAAGAGTATCAGACAGAAGAAGGCGAAGCAAAACGCGACGACGAAAACTACTTCTATGTTGGTTGCTGGGAATATCAAGGCAGCGACGACAAAGCTCCTGAACTCATCAAGGAACCTCTTGAGTATGAAGCAATAAAGGTACAAACACGTAATTATAAGAATTAGTTGACGAATTGACAAGTTAACAAGTTGTTTGTCGACGAGTTAACAATGTCAATAAGTTGATAAAATATTAATAAATTAAGTAGACGAGCAAAAGCAATAAGCAAATTGTATGAAAAGTCATAAGGATTTGAAAGTATGGCAGAATAATGAAATCATACGTATGCTGGCATCACTAATCAAGACAATAGAGTAACAACTTGTTTACTTGTCAACTCGTTTACTTGTCAACTTTAACAATTATGGCTAAAAATATTTCATTTACAATAAAGTTTTGGCGTCAGAACGGACCAAGAGAGAAAGGTCACTTCGATACTCATGAGATGAAGAACATCCCTGATGACACTTCATTCCTTGAAATGCTCGACATTCTGAACGAAGAACTCATCAACGAAGGTAAAGAACCATTCGTTTTCGACCATGACTGCCGCGAGGGTATCTGCGGTATGTGTTCACTCTACATCAATGGTACTCCACACGGAAAGACAGAGCGCGGCGCTACCACCTGCCAGCTCTACATGCGCCGCTTCAACGATGGCGACGTTATCACTGTTGAGCCTTGGCGCTCTGCTGCATTCCCAGTAATCAAGGACTGCATGGTAGACCGTAGTGCTTTCGACAAGATTATCCAGGCTGGTGGCTATACAACAGTTCGTACTGGACAGGCTCAGGATGCTAACGCTATCCTCATACCTAAGCAGAATGCTGACGAGGCTATGGACTGCGCAAGCTGCATCGGTTGCGGTGCTTGTGTTGCTGCTTGTAAGAACGGTTCAGCAATGCTGTTCGTTTCTTCAAAGGTTTCACAGCTTGCTCTCCTTCCTCAGGGACGCCCAGAGGCAGCAAAGCGTGCAAAGGCTATGGTTATGCGCATGGAAGAACTTGGTTTCGGTAACTGTACTAACACACGTGCCTGCGAAGCTGTTTGTCCAAAGAACGAAAGCATTGCCAACATCGCTCGCCTCAACCGCGAGTTTATCAAAGCTAAGCTGGCAGACTAATTCTTCTGAGAAATATCTCTTTATCTATAAAAGCATCGTAGAGAAATCTGCGATGCTTTTTTGTTACTTCATCTTTACTAACTTTGCGGAAAGGAACAGCGAATTTACTTTGTTTTTATCGTTGACAAGCTTAATATAGTTCATAGTTCATAGTGCATAGTTGTTTTAGTTGACAGTTAAAGTTAAAGTTCCCGTTAACGTTAAGGTTCCCGTTCCCGTTATCGTTCCCGTTAAAGTTAAAGTCTCCGTTAAGGTTAAGCAATGCGCATGGCCAACAGCAAGGTTGAGAGTAATACCTATTTATGTATTCACTTTCAACAACCAAAATCATTATTTGTAGGGATTGCGGATGTTTAGGCTTGTGCCTATATTTGCAGAGCTATGTGCTATAATTATTTGCAGCACATAGTCTTAGCAAATAACCACAACATAAATTTATGCAAATATGATAAGCCTAAACAAAGTTCTAAACTCCGCTTCAATGGGCAGACCGAAGCGGTTTCGTCCGATGATTTACTGGACAATGGCAGAATATTTCTTCAAAGGTGCGCCCTACGGTGTAATGATTTTTGTGGTGTGGGAACTGTTCCGTCCGCTTGAACATCCCGAAGCCAAACTGAATGTTCTGAACATAATCTTAGCCTGCGTACTACTATTCGTTTCGCTGGTAATTCTCTTCTTCATAAGCCGCAAGTCGTACATAACGGCATATCAAGACGGCTACGACATCTGCTGCGACGGTCGTCTGTCTGTGGCTAATCATCTACGCCGCCTGCCTATGGGGTTCTACAACAGTCGCGACCCAGGCGACATTGGGGCTTACATAGTCAACGACTATGCCAACATTGAGTTGCTTAACACCCATTTCCTGCCTCAGTTCTTCGGAGCAGTATCAATGCCTATCATCGCCATTGCCGTGCTTACGGGCTTCAACTGGAAACTCGGACTTACAGCAGCCTCAGTCATTCCCTTGTCATATCCAATGGTAATGCTGACCACCTACCTGTCGAAGACTATGGGAAAGGTTCTGCAACGCACAAAGAGAAACGCAGAGTCGCGAATGATAGAGTATATTCAGGGAATAAAAATAATAAAGTCATTCAACTTAGGCGGCACCAGTTTCACCAGACTCGAAAAAGCCTTCCGCGACCTAAAGCGTGAGAGTTTCCGCGTTGAGTCAGTTCCTGGAGTTGCAATGATTGTTTCATCCATCATTCTCAATGGCGGAATAATTCTGATAACCTTAGTAGGCTTCAGCCTGCTACTCAATGTTCAGGTGTCGCTGCCTGTCTACATCATGTTTCTCATAGCAGGTCTCAGCATCTATTCTCCGCTACTGAGTGCGTTGCAATTCATTGCCCTCACAAGTTTTCTCAATCTTGGTGCAGAGCGCGTTGATGCTCTATGCAAGACACCACTTCAAAGCGAGGGAGATGAAACACAGATTAGGAACACAAACATAGAGTTCAAGAACGTAAGTTTCAGTTACAACACTGTCCTTATAATAAAGAACATATCGCTGAAGATACCAGAGAAGTCGCTAACAGCTTTTGTAGGTCCTTCGGGTTCAGGCAAGACTACTCTTACCCGACTTATTGCCCGCTTCTGGGATGTAGACAGCGGAGAGATTCTGCTTGGCGACAAGAACATAAAAGACTATAAGGTAGACTCACTTATGTCTCAGATTTCTATTGTCTTCCAAGATGTCTACCTTTTCCACGACACTATATTCAACAACATACGCATGGGGCGTGAGAATGCCACACGCGAGGAAGTGATTGCTGCTGCCAAAGCCGCTCGCTGCCACGACTTTATCGAACTGATGCCAGAAGGCTACGACACAATGGTGGGCGAAGGCGGCAGCACTCTGTCGGGCGGTGAGAAGCAACGCATATCCATTGCGCGTGCCATACTGAAAAACGCTCCTATCATCTTGCTCGACGAGGCTACGGCTGCACTCGACCCAGAGAACGAGTCACACATTCAGCAAGCCATTGACGACTTGGTGAAAGACAAGACCGTAGTGATAATAGCCCATCGTCTCGGCACCGTTGTCAATGCCGACAATATCATAGTGATTGACAAAGGTGAGGTTGTGCAACAAGGCAAGCACTCGAGTCTGTTACAAAAGAAAGGTCTCTACCAGAAGATGTGGGAAGAACAAAAACGCATAAGAGGATGGAAGTTTGAATAGCTCATATATTAATAACAATGAAAAAGAAAGAAACAACAATAAAGTCAGGCAGACCGCGCAAGACAGGACTAAGGCGTCTGCTTCAGATTGCTGGCACAAAGCGATGGCTATTGTTTGCATCAGTTGTTTTGTCAGTTGCAGCCAGCATCTCCCAGTTTGTACCGTTTGTAGCAATCTACAATATACTCAACGAGTTGGCAGTCAACGCCAGCGACACCTCTATGATTGATGAAGAACTCATCTGGTTGTGGGGCTACATCATGATATGGGCCTTTGTCTGCTTCGGCATACTGAGCCTTGCCTCAACACTTTGCTCTCACTTTGCAGCATTCAATATTCTCTACGAGTTCCGCCTCCGACTTGCACGCAAGCTTGTCCGCCTGCCTATGGGATTCTTCACAAAGCGAAGCACTGGCGACCTGAAGAAGATAATGGGCGAAGACGTTGAGCGAATAGAACTTTTCGTGGCTCACCACTTTCCCGACATCGTCACGGCTGTGGTCTTCCCGTTGCTGCTCATAGGCTATATGTTTATAGTAGACTGGCGGCTGTCGCTCATACTCATTCTTTTCTTAGCATCGGCACTTTCGATAATCAGCACGTTCTACAAACAAAGCCGAATTAAAGCATTTACCGAAAAATACCTGCAAGCAATAGGAAAGATGAACAGCAGCCTGATAGAATACATCAGGGGCATACAGGTGGTTAAGACTTTCACTAAATCGACAAGCGCATACAAGCAACTCAACGACGACATAAAAGACTATCGCGACTATGTCTATTCGGTCAACAAGGTCTACCGCAGCGGCTACGTCTGGTTTCAGATGCTGTTGCTCTCCCCTCTGCTCCTAATCATCCCTGTTGCCACCTATTATATTACTAATGCCGAGTCGTACACCGCCTTCCTGCCAACGGCACTTATGTTTTTCATCTTCAGTTTCGGAATCTTCTTCCCTGTCATGAAAATAATGTGGATTGGCAGTCTGCTCACTCAAAACACAATGGGAGTGCAACAGATTGACGACATACTATACAAAGAAGAACTCGACAACTATAAAGACAACAAACAACTTAGGAACACGTCTGTCATCTTCGACAATGTTGATTTCAGCTACGACAATACTCCAATACTCAAAAACATCTCGTTCACAGCAAAGCCTGGAACAATAACAGCACTCGTCGGTCCGTCGGGGGCAGGAAAGACGACCATAGCCATGCTTGCAGCCCGCTTCTGGGATGTTGGCGGCGGAGAAATTCGCATAGGCGGAGCACCTATAAAACAGATAAAGATTAAAAAACTGATGGAGAAAGTCTCATTCGTTTTCCAAGACAACATGCTGTTTTTCGACACAATAGAGGAAAACATCCGCATGGGCAACAAGAAGGCAACCCACGACGACATAGTAAGAGCTGCAAAAGTAGCTCAATGCCACGACTTCATAGTTGCCCTGCCCGACGGCTACAGTACGCTCGTAGGCGAAGGCGGCACCTTTCTTTCGGGTGGTGAGCAGCAGCGAATTGCACTTGCCCGTGTCGTTCTGAAGAATGCCCCAATCATCTTATTAGACGAGGCTACTGCCTATGCCGACCCCGAAAACGAGGGAAAGATACTCGAAGCGTTTGCCCACCTGATAAAAGGGAAAACGGTAATCGTGATAGCCCACCGCCTGAGCACTATCGTAAATGCCGACCAGATTCTATATATTGACGAAGGAAGAATTGCAGAGAGCGGTACTCACAGCCAACTGCTGGAAAAGAAAGGCAGCTACGAACACATGTGGAACACTTACAACAAGACAAGAAACTGGACTATCGGAGGAGACAGTTAGCTGTTTAGCTTTTGAGTTGGTGACGTTTTTGAGTTTATAAGTTGGCTATGCAAAATAGTTAGAAATCAGAGAGCAAAGAACTCAAGACTCACCAACTCAATAACTAAACAAGTCATAGAAATAAAAACTGCCATACTCATCAACACAAAAACTAAAAAATCATTATATTTGCATCTGCAAACTTAATGATTGGAATCATGGAAAAGGAAAAACTAAAAGAGATTTATCTTGCTGGCGGATGCTTCTGGGGAACGGAACACTACTTCAAGCAGGTTGACGGTGTTGTAGAAACAGAAGTGGGATATGCCAACGGAAAGGTCGACAATCCTACATATCAGATGGTATGCTCAGACTCTACAGGCTTTGCAGAGACTGTGCATGTGGTCTACAATCCTGAGAAAGTGAGCCTGCGGTTTCTTCTCAACCTATACTTCATGTCTATCGACCCGCTAAGCTACAATCAGCAGGGCTTCGACAGAGGCTCGCAATACAGAACGGGAATATACTATACCGACGATGCCGACCTCGAAGAAATCAATACAGCATACGCTGAAGAACAAAAGAAATACACGCAGCCAATGGCGGTTGAAATGGAGAGACTGACAAACTTCTTTGTTGCAGAAGACTACCATCAGGACTATCTCGACAAGAACCCTAACGGCTACTGCCATCTGCCTCGCCGTCTCTTCGAGTTTGCACGCAAGGCTAAAGACAGCACTGTCGCTCAATAAGAACGAATGTTTCGCCCCGACCACGGTATTTTCTATTCTGATGTCTACAACATAGTGGCGCAGATTCCTTTTGGCAAGGTGCTTACCTACGGCGACATTGCCCGTTTGGCAGGATGGCAGAACCACTCGCGCATGGTTGGCAGGGCTCTGCGCTATTGCCCTGAGGAGCTCCGTCTGCCTTGCCATCGTGTTGTAAACGCCAACGGCGGCACTGCTCCCAACTGGCACAATCAGGCAGACTTATTGAAGGCAGAGGGAGTCTGCTTTAAGAAAAACGGTTGCGTGGATTTGAATAAAAGCAGATGGTTAGCTGTATTGGATTAACAAAGTCAAATTATGACTATGTATGCACTTGCATATCCGACAATTATAAGATAACCTCTCTAAGCTTGCAACTTCATAATTTCACAACTTTACTTACAAACTGTAAGTTTCAAAATCAGTCCGATTTTTTGACGAAAAAAGTAAAAAATCTTGACAAACGGAATTTTAATTCTAGAGAAAGATTTTCCGTTTGGCACGAGGTGAAATGTGAAAATCTATTTAATTGTTAATCAATCGGCTTAAACTATGTAAACGAACATAAGGAACGAAAAAGTGAAAGGTGTCCTTTCGCGATGCGAAACGTGGCATATCGCAGTGCGATATGTGGCATATTGCAGTGCCAAAGGTGCCCTTTCACACTGCGAAAGATGCCCTTTGACTTTTTTAACACTTATGAGTCTTGAGACGAAACGTATAATGTCTTGATATTGAATGATTTACCAAAAACAGCGAAAAAGCGCAAAATACTCGCATATTTTGCAACTTCATTTTTCTCGGTCGCAAAATTTTAAGTTATGGGCGGGGTTAGTTAATCAATTTTTTACCCAACTCCGCTCCGAAAATTGCAAGTTTTTCTCTCTGCAAAAAGAACATTCTTGATTTTGCTTACAAATTTAAAGAGAATGCAGAAATACATGAGTATGTCTTGCTATCGTTAAGGCTAAAACAAACTGCAACACAATGCTTTAACGGCAGAAGACAACTCTAAAGACTTCACAAAATATGTTATAAATCAGCATTTCTTCCCCAAACAATCAAAAATAATCATCATTTATTCGTTCATTTCCCTTGAAATGGTTACCTTTGCCACGTTTTTTATAAAAGAGATGGATTTTTATAAAAAGATGTATTTAGTATTTTTAGATGTTTAAAGGAAACAGTAAGAAAATTTTTAGATGAACGTAATTAGAAAAAGTGTTCAGTTGGCAGATGGAAGAACCATCACAATTGAAACAGGAAAAGTGGCGAAGCAAGCAGACGGTTCTGTGATGCTGACAATGAACAACACAGTGCTTCTTGCAACAGTTTGCGCCGCAAAAGATGCAGTACCAGGAACAGATTTCATGCCATTGCAGGTAGACTATCGTGAGCAGTATGCTGCCGCAGGTCGTTTCCCAGGTGGTTTCACCAAGCGCGAAGGCAAACCAGGCGACAACGAGATTCTCACATCGCGACTCGTAGACCGCGTGTTGCGCCCTCTCTTCCCTTCAAACTATCATGCAGAAGTTTATGTAAACATCATGCTCCTCAGCGCCGACGGTGTTGACATGCCTGATGCTTTAGCTGGCTTTGCCGCTTCTGCTGCTCTGGCATGCTCAGATATTCCATTCGAATGTCCTATCTCTGAAGTTCGCGTTGCACGCATCGACGGTGAGTATGTCATCAACCCGACTGCTGCCGACATGAAGCGTGCCGACATGGATATCATGGTAGGTGCTTCGGCAGAGAACATCATGATGGTTGAAGGCGAGATGAAGGAAGTGTCGGAGCAAGACCTTCTGGGAGCGCTCAAGGCTGCAATGGAGGCAATCAAGCCTATGTGCGAATTGCAGGTTGAACTCTCAAAGGAACTCGGCAAAGACGTTAAGCGCGAATACGACCATGAGGTTAACGACGAAGAACTGCGCGAACAAATCAACAAGGAACTCTATCAGAAGGCTTACGACGTAACTAAGCAAGCACTCGAAAAGCAGGAACGCCAGGAGGCTTTCGACCAGATTATCGAACAATTCAAGGAAGAATATAATGCTGCTCACACCGACCTGAGCGAAGAAGAACTCGAAGAGAAGGCTGACCTCATGGCTCGCTACTATCATGACGTTATGCGCGATGCCATGCGCCGTTGCATTCTCGACGAAGGCATACGTCTCGACGGTCGTAAGACTGACGAGATTCGTCCTATCTGGTGCGAGACATCACCACTGCCAATGCCTCACGGAAGCGCATTGTTCACACGCGGTGAGACTCAGAGCCTCACTACATGTACACTCGGAACAAAACTCGACGAAAAACTCGTTGACGACGTTCTCGACAAGAGTTACATGAAATTCCTTCTTCACTACAACTTCCCTCCATTCTGTACAGGCGAAGCAAAGGCTCAGCGCAGCGTAGGCCGTCGTGAGATTGGTCACGGCCACTTGGCTTGGCGTGCTCTGAAGGACATGATTCCAGCCGACTTCCCTTACACAGTTCGTCTTGTTTCACAGATACTTGAGTCAAATGGTTCTTCATCAATGGCTACAGTATGTGCAGGAACAATGGCTCTGATGGATGCAGGTGTGCCAATGAAGAAGCCCGTCAGCGGTATCGCTATGGGACTTATCAAGAATCCAGGAGAAGACAAGTATGCCGTTCTCTCAGACATTCTCGGCGACGAGGACCACTTGGGCGACATGGACTTCAAGACAACTGGTACACGCGACGGTCTGACAGCAACACAGATGGACATCAAGTGCGACGGTCTTTCTTTCGACATTCTCGAAAAAGCCCTCATGCAGGCAAAGGCTGGCCGCGAGCACATCTTGGGCAAGATAACAGAATGTATCGCCGAACCACGCGAAGACCTGAAGCCACATGTTCCACGCATCGAGGCATTCGACATTCCAAAAGACTTTATTGGCGCAGTGATTGGTCCTGGTGGAAAGATTATCCAGCAGATTCAGGAAGACACTAACACAGTCATCACTATCGACGAAGTTGACGGAGTTGGCAAGGTTCAGGTTAGTGCTCCAGACAAAGAGGCAATCACAGCAGCAGTGAAGAAGATTAAGTCAATCGTTGCCATACCAGAAGTTGGCGAAGTATATGAAGGAACCGTAAGAAGTCTCATGCCATACGGATGCTTCGTAGAAATAATGCCAGGCAAAGACGGACTTCTCCACATAAGCGAAATAGACTGGAAACGTCTTGAGACTGTAGAAGAAGCAGGAATCAAAGAGGGCGACAAGATTACCGTTAAGTTGATGGAAATAGACCAGAAGACTGGCAAATACAAACTCTCTCACAAGGTGCTCACTCCAAAACCAGAAGGATATGTTGAGCGCGAGCGCCGTCCTCGCCCAGAGCGTCGCCCACGTCCAGACCGCAACGGAAACCACAATGGCGAGCGCCGTCAGCGTCCAGAGCGTCACGACCGCAACGGAGACAACGGCAAACAGGAACGTTTCAACGACTTCCACGACCCACTGGCAGAGCGTGAGCCACGCGACTTCAACGACTCGCTCGACCACATCTCTGACATCGACTAATATTAAAGTTGACAACTGTCAACCGCATATAAACAATAAGAGCAGCATACACCGCTTGTGGTATGCTGCTCTCTTTTTTGTCTAAACTGATAGACCGCTCTAAGATACACTCTTCAAAAAAGCACGATTGATTGTAAGGTTGATGGATTTAGAATAATATTTCTACTCACTACTAAGATTAGTCGAAACGAGTGTTGCCACAAACCACGCTATGAACACAAAGCGCAAAAGCAACGGACAGGCAACAGGGAACACGGCAAAGACGAATGCTATCTGAACGTGGAGCAAGTGAAATGTCTGCCGCATATTGATATTTTTATTCAAACAAGCCGAATAATAACCGCGCAACCACTCGAAAGGCTGCATCAGAATAGTCATGATTACATTGAAAACACTAACTGCTTCGTTCACTTTCTGACTGTTCATTCTCATTGTAACTTCGTTTTTCATATCTCAATCTCCTTTTGTTTTAATCATGTTATTTGTTAATTCTGCTGCAAAATAATGCGAATCGAGTGCACAAAAGGTTCGTTTTTCAAATAATATCGTTAAATTTGCATGGTTTTTCACAGTCGTTAAGACTTTAACCGCTATTCTATCACAAAAAGAGAACACACAATCATGCTTAAGAGTCATTTCTACGACAACAAGATAGAGGCAGGATGCGACGAGGCAGGCAGAGGCTGTCTGGCTGGCAGTGTATATGCCGCAGCAGTCATCTTGCCCGAAAACTACGAGAACGAACTGCTAAACGACTCAAAGAAACTCACCGAGCCGAAGCGTTATGAGTTGCGGAAAATAATAGAAAGGGATGCTATTGCGTGGGCAGTAGGCATCGTCACAGCCGAAGAGATTGACAAGATAAACATTCTGAATGCTTCCATTCTTGCCATGCACCGAGCCCTCGACAGTCTGAAGACACGCCCTGAGGCAATAATCATCGACGGAAACAAGTTTAAGCCCTACAACGAATTGCCCTACACAACTATCGTGAAGGGCGACGGAAAATATCTGTCTATTGCGGCTGCCTCAATACTTGCCAAGACCTATCGCGACGACTACATGCGCGAGCAAGCCGAGAAATATCCGCAATATGGATGGGAGAAGAACAAAGGATACCCGACGAAGGAGCATCGCGAGGCTATAAAGAAGTATGGAGCATGCCCCATCCACCGCCAGTCGTTCACTCTCCTGCCTGCCGAAGAACTTTTCCTTGACTTCTGATTTTATGTGGTTTGCTGGTCTGATTGGCTTAATATAATTAATAGTATTTATAGAAAGCATAAGACATATTATACAAATAAGACTCATCCGATTAAGTTAACAGACTGAGAATAAATGATTTTAAAATAATAGTCAGCAATCAATTGCCAATTATCAATTAAAAAAATGCGTCACGACAAACTTCAGAGAGAACTCGACCTCATACTGCTCTTAGCCGAGAACCGCACATATACCGTTGAAGAACTTTGCGAAAGGCTCAACGTCTCGCGCCGAAACCTATATTATTATTTCGACTTTCTCCGCTTCAGCAACTTCCGCTTTGAGCGCAGAGGCAGATACTATCACATCGACAGACAGTCGCCTTTCTTCAAGAAACTTTTCGAAATGCTCGACTTCACCGAAGACGAAGCCATCTTTCTGCGACGACTGCTCGAAGGAGCCGACAACAAAAATCCGCAGGTGGAGAGCATAAAGCGCAAACTGGAACGCTTCTACGACTTCGACATCATTCAGAACGTGAAACTGAGAGAACGGCGGTCGCAAAACGTATCAACACTCTACGATGCTATAAAGTTCAGGCAGATTGCTAAAATATGCGGCTACTCATCGCCTCACAGCAAGACCGTCTCCGACAGAATAGTGGAGCCTTTCATGCTGATGAACAACAACAATGAGGTGCGCTGCTTCGAGATTGCATCTAAACAATGTAAGACTTTCAAGTTATCGAGAATGGAACGAGTGGAACTAATCGACCTGCAATGGAGCTATGCCGACCAACACAAGGAGATGTTCACCGACATTTTCATGTTCTCTGATGAGAATCCTAAGACCGTAAGCATGACGCTGGGCAGCCTTTCTGCCAACATCATGCGCGAGGAATATCCGCAGGCAGAACAATACATGACGCTGCAAGAAGATGGACTAACACTGCTTTCAATGCCCGTTTGCAGTTATCTCGGCATCGGCCGCTTTGTACTCGGACTCTACGACGACATCAACGTGATAGGAAACGATGAGTTCAAGGCTTATTTGTCTGACAAAATAAAGTCCTTCAGCAGTCCGTCTTCGTCAAACTCAAACATTGGACCCCAGACCACTTCCCAATAGTAGCCGTCGAAATCAGCAAAATAAGCATGATAGCCTCCCCAGAAAGTCTCTTGCGGTTCTTTCACTATCCTGCCTCCGCTCTTGCGAACCTTCTCAATGACTTCGTCTACCTCCTGCCTTGACCGTACATTATAGGCAAGCGTTATGCCTGCAAATCCGTCAGCAACCTTTGGCGGATTCTGCTCGTCAATGTCGTATGGCAGCAGTTCAAGCGGATAGAGTTCAAACTTTGTTCCATGCGTATTGAAGAAAACTACCTGTGGACTGTCGCCTTTCTCATCGGTTTTGAAACCAAGACCATCGCGGTAAAATCTGACAGCCCTCTGCATATCGCGTACCCCAAGACAAATACAAGTGATTTTATTCATTGCTAAATCTTTTATTTTCTAGTGCAAATATACACCTTATTATATATATATACAACATTCTTCCTTTTGCTTTCTTCCACTAATCTATGATTAAAAACAAATGCACTCAGAACAACTAATCTAACAATATCGTTTTTATTGCAAACAAACCACTATTGTTACATTTTGTTATATTTCAAGCACGAAACATAACATCTTGCTTAAATATGATTGTATTTATGATTATTTTATTATCTTTGCCATGACATTAAACCTTTAAAAAATTATTGCTTATGAGAAAGTTTACTCTAATTATTGCAGCTGTTTTTATCGCAACAACGGCTATGGCGCAAGCAAGACACGCAACAAAAACTACAACTCTTGCACAAACCGCACAACATCTGTATGGCAACAAACAGGCTAAAGCACCAGCAAAAGCAGGCGAAGAACCAATCTTCGACGTTCCCGAAGGCACAGTCTACGAAAATCTCTATGCCACATCAGACGCAATGGGATTAGGCTTTGGCGGTTTCTATTATCAGGATGTCGACGGAGGCATAGGCGGAGTGGTTGAAGGTAGCGACGGCTGTCTTTACATATATGCGCCTATTTCGCAGACTTACATCTGGTTTACCCAACTGCCTTGGCTGAAGGCTGAGAAGAATGCCGACGGCAACTATGTGCTGAAAACTCCGCAGGTCTATGCCTACGACGCTGGCGACCCTTACTATGCATATCGCATGAAATGGGTTGAAGACGAGCAGAAATGCTTTGTTGACGAGGAGAATACCGACATTGTCTTCTCTTGGAACGATGGCGTTCTGACACAACTTGACGACTGCTACATCGGACTTGGCGACGCTGACGGTGAATGGTTCTACATGGCCGACAAGAATATTGTTTATCGCCCGCAGACCGACCAGACAGTTTCCGCTCCTGAAGGACTCAGTCCCGACAACTACTTACTCACTTATCGCAGTTCGGCTAAGAACGAAAGTGCTACGAAAGAACGCATGGTGAACGTTATAATTGACGGCTCCGACATCTATCTTGGCAACATAAACGACAACACACCAGATAGTTACATAAAGGGAAACATAGACAACGGAAAGGCTGTATTTGCCTCAAAGCAGTATATCGGACCTGACGCCTACTACGGAGGACACGCCTATGTGCTTACAGGTAATGCCTTTATTGATGGCGAAGAGGATAGTTCTTTCTTCAACTACAACCTGACCGACAACATCATTTTCGATGTTGACGACGAGGGCAAGACGCTTACGGCTACCTATCCTGCATCAATGATAACCAACATTGGGCCCAACAACCTCTATATCATCAGCGACTACGTTGCCCCAAAACTCACATACGTAGAAGACAAGGCTGCAACTCCTGCCAACCCTATATTCACTGCCGACGACCTAATGAAATTTAATGAGAATAGCGGAATGGGCAAAATGTCGTTTGAGATTGTGCTGAAAGACAATGAAGGCGGAAAACTGAACGAGAACAAGGTGTTCTATAACATTTATCTTGACGACCAGCCTCTGACTTTCACACCTGATGTCTACACAGGACTGACTGAGGAAATGACTGACGTTCCTTACAAATTCCAAGACACAAGCAACTATGACATCTACATTTATGGAGGAAAGCACACTGTCTACTACTACACTAACGACTTCAGCAAGATTGGCGTGCAGACAATCTATCGTGCTGGCGGCGAGGAGCATCGCTCTGATATCGTCTATGTTGACGTAGCCGAACTGGGCATAAACAACATTACTGGCGAGAAAAACGCTAACAAGTGGTATAACCTGAACGGCTTAGAGGTTCAGAGACCTGCTCAAAAGGGCATCTACATCCACAACGGAAAGAAATATGTAGTGAAATAAAAGCGACAAGCTTTCTAAAATGTTTATGGTTAACTAACAATCCTGGCGGCGATGGTTCTTAATGGCTGTCGCCGCCGCTTTTTATCATTTTTTGTTGACAAGCAAATGTACTCGTCAGCATTAACGTTGTGAAAACAACGTGCGATTCTTTCTTTTGCCAAGCCATTTCATTACAAAAAACTTTAACCATAGCAGCAAATTTTAACCGATTGTGATTGACGAGTTAGGCTCGAAGAAATCGGAATGAAAACAAAGAATAAGGCAATAAGACAACTAACAATTATGCAACGACGTCAAAATAGCGATTAACTTCTGATTATAGTATGCTTATCTGAATATGGGAAAAGAAAGAATAATCGCAGAAAGAGCGATTACGGAAAATGAAAAAGGAGATTAAGAAAAGAGAGAAAACTACAACTGTCCCGATTCCACCATAAGCACCACGCGCTCTGTCATGCGGTCAACACCATTCGGGTCGTAGCCTTTCTTGAGCGAAGCACCAAAAGCCCACGCAAAAGCCTGCCAGAAACCAGCACGTATTGGACCCATGAAAGCCTGTATAAGGTCGTAGGTTGACGAGTTGCACTCACGATAAACCAGTTTTATTAGCAGTTTACCCTGCGCATAAGTAAGTTTCTTCATTCTCGGTTTATATTCCTGAGTGATGCTCTTCTCCACTTTTTTCATGTGCTCGTCCTTAGCCTTCTTGTTTGGCAGCGTTTCGAGATATTCGTAGGTTTCAATGATAATCTGATTGGCTTCCTTAGCAATAGGCAGCACCTTCTTCACGTTTGCCACAAGTCTGCTGAACTGTTTTCTCTGCTTCTCGCTCTTAAACTCAGGAACGGGAAACACATACACATTGTTCATCTGCATATACTGGATGCTGTCACCATTGTTTAACACCTTTCCGACTTTCACGGTAGGCACAAACGTTGGGTCGTCCATATTCACCTGTCGGTCTTCTGGATTAACCTTAGCATGGTTGTTCACTTGCGACAACACGAGCGAAGGAAAAAACAACAATGCTGCAAACAAGCAGAAAACAAGTTTCTTCATATCGCTTGCAAAATTACATTTTTTTCCTTGAAAGCAACATTTTCCACCCTAAAATAATGATAAAACGCCTTAAATAAGGAGAAAAAAGGTTACTATTTAGCAAATTGTCAGAAATGAAAAAGATAAGACAAGAAAAATTTGGAGGTAATTTTTATATGGTTTACCTTTGCCCTCGAAAAATGACGAAGATAGTGATTGACGTCTTCTGTCAGAGGAACTTAAAAGCAAACAGTTTCCACAAACCTCCGAAAGGAGACCGACGACAGACATAGAAATTAACTATATATAGACATACTGATTACAACTATACTATTGAAAAAGCTGATATTAAGACCGTAAGGGCTGGAAAAAGCCCGAAATGGAGAAGACATCCCTATACTGAATGGGAAAAATAAAACGCAAGAAGCATAAGGACGCCTTCCCCTACGGCTTAATATAGAATCAGAAAAGAAAGGCTTAAAGAAAATAGTACGAAGAATTGCTATACAACATAACTAAGAATTTCTCTTTTTCATAAGCATATTAAAGTTCATAATTAGGTATTTAGACCAAATTCAGTGACGTGATGTCACAGAGGTTAATAAAAAATTTCTTCATAATAAAGAATCGTTTCATAAGTATAAAACTAAATCTTCAACTATGGAAAGACGAAAGGCTGGCTTGCGAAAAGTCGGCCTTTTTTGTGTTTTTATTTCTTGTATCTAACTTCCAGTTTACATTTTTTACTACCATAGTCAGGTTTTGAGTTATGTATGTTCATAACATTATGCTCCATTTTTTATAATAGATTTAATCCTTTCATCTAATCTATTATGCAATCCAGCAGCACAACACTAAATAACAATAGAAAAGGTTAGCATAAAGAGAGTAACATCAGATATGAAAAGGTTGGTTTTAAAAGTTGTTAAATCACCACTGTATTAGTCGTTTAATTGCAAATATGTATTACAAAATTGCATATTTTGGGTACTTTTGTGCAATAATTAAAAGTAAATGATTACTTTTGCAGAAAATTAAAGAAAGTATACAAAAATACTATGGAACCCATTAAAAATTTTGATGAATTGATTGCTCACCTGTCATCAAAAGGTGAGAAGAAACGCGTTGCCGTTGTATGTGCAACAGACCCTTCAACACAGTATGCTGTTGGAAAGGCACTCGAAGGTGGATTTATCACAGCCACATTCGTTGGAGGCAGAGCAGAGATTGAAGCAAATGCAGAACTCATGGCTCAGAAAGACAACTTCACAATAATGGATGCAACCGACCAAGACGATGCAGCTGCTAAGGCTGTTGCACTCGTAAGAGAAGGTCAGGCAGACGTTCTGATGAAAGGTCTTATCAATACCGACAACATGCTTCGCGCAGTATTGAACAAGGAAACTGGCATTCTGCCAAAAGGCCGAGTACTGACCCACATAGCAGCAGCACAGATTCCAACCTACAAGAAGATTCTTTTCTTCACTGACGCTGCCGTAATTCCTTACCCAACACAGGAACAGCGCATCGAGCAGGTACGCTATGTTGCTGACATGGCACGTTCTTTCGGTGTGGAGGAACCTCGTATCGCCCTCATCCACAGTTCTGAGAAGGTACAGGAAAAGCACTTCCCATTCACTGTTGGATATCCAGAAATAATTGAAATGGCTAACAAAGGCGAGTTCGGCAAATGTATTGTTGACGGACCAACCGACCTGAAATGTGCTTGCAGCATCGAGGCACTGAAGAAGAAAGGCCTCTCTTCTCCTATCAACGGCGAGGCAGACGCTCTCATCTTCCCAGACATTGAGGCAGGTAATGCATTCTATAAGGCTGTAACTCTGTTCTCTCATGCAAGCATGGCGGCAGCCCTGCGCGGTCCTCTTGCTCCAGTTGTGCTGACATCACGCGGCGACAGCAAGGAGTCTAAACTCTACAGTCTGGCTCTTGCTGTAATCACAGCCAACGAGAAATAAAACAACAGAGCGTCTGAAATAATAAAAAAACAACAAATAGATCTATGAAAATTTTAGTCATAAATCCAGGTTCAACATCAACAAAGATTGCAGTTTTCGAAGATGAGAAGCAGGTTTTCAAACTCAGCATCTCTCATTCACTCGAAGAGTTAGCGCAATACAAGAGCATCATCGACCAGTTCGAATTCCGTAAGCAACTCGTTCTTAACGAACTGAAGAACAACAATATCGAACTGAACTTCAATGCTATCATTGGTCGTGGTGGACTGACAAAGCCTCTGGAAGGCGGTGTTTACGAAGTGAACGAACTCATGAAGGAAGACATTCGCACCTCTACTCACTCTCATGCGTGCGACTTAGGTTGCATCATTGCCAGCGACATTGCAAAGGAAATTCCAGGTTGCCGCAGCTTCATTGCCGACCCAGTTGTTGTTGATGAACTCAACGATATGGCTCGCATCAGCGGTTCTCCTCTCTTGCAGCGCGTAAGCATCTGGCACGCTCTTAACCAGAAAGCCATTGCTCGCCGCTTTGCACAAGACCAGGGCAAACGCTACGAAGACCTCAACCTCATCGTATGCCATCTCGGCGGCGGCATTTCAGTTGCTGCTCACGATCATGGACGCGCTGTTGACGTTAACAACGCTCTCGACGGTGAAGGTCCTATGGCTCCAGAACGTGCTGGAACACTTCCTGCAGCCGACCTTGTTCGTCTCTGCTTCAGTGGCAAGTTCAACGAGAAGGAAATCCTATCTCGCATCTCAGGCAAGGAGTCTGGTCTCTCTGCACATCTCGGAACAAACGATATGCGCGAGGTAGAAAACCGCGTGAACGAAGGCGACGAGAAGGCTAAGAAGATTGTTGACGCTATGATCTACCATGTTGCTAAGAGCATTGCTGCTCAAGGCGCAGTATTCTGCGGAAAGGTTGATGCCATCATCATCACTGGCGGAATTGCTCACTGGAAGTATATCGTTGACGAACTGACAAAGCGTGTAAGCTACTTTGCTCCTGTTCATGTATATCCAGGCGAAGACGAACTTGAAGCTCTTGCTCTGAATGCTCTTGCAGTATTGCGTGGCGAGCGCGAGGCTAAAGAATACAAATAATTAGTTCTTAAAGCATAGTGCATGATGCACAGTTTAAACTAAAAAAGATGCTGACATTCAGTTGTCAGCATCTTTTTTGTTATTGCCAATATAAATCAGTAACTTTGCAGCATGAAAAACGACGTAACATTTGTTTCCTTAGGTCCTGGCGACCCTGAGCTGATGACCGTTAAGGCACTGAAACGGCTTAAAGAAGCCGACATAATCTTTCTACCTGCCACTGTTTCGCCTTCGGGAAAGACAACTTCGCGAGCAGGAATCATGGTTGAAAATGATGAAATCAAAGGCGAGCGCCGCTACTTTCCACTCCCCATGTCGAGCGACCGCACAGCAGCAAAGGCAGTCTACGACCAGATGCACGACCAGGCTTTGGCAGCATGGCAGGAAGGAAAGCGCGTGGCTATAGGCGTTGAAGGCGACATGGCAGTCTATGCATCGGTATTCTATGTACTTGAACGGCTAAAGAAAAGCGGTGTCAGCACCGAATGGATTCCAGGCATCTCGTCGTTTATCTGTGCAGCAGCAGAGGCACAACTCTCGCTGGCAAGTCTCGAAGAGCGTCTTACCATAATACCAGGCAACCTGCAAGAAGGTCAGTTGAAGTCGCTGCTCGACAGTGGAAATGTGGTTGTCGTAATGAAATTGTCGCGCTGTGCAGATGTTGTAAAGAACTTCATCGCCAACAATCCGTCGCACGAATACCACTATCTTGAGAATGTAGGAACTCCGTCAGCATATCACACAACCGACCGCGAGACCATAATAAATCGCAAAATCCCCTACTTCTCACTAATTATAATAAGGTAAGATAATCACCCTCAAAATAACATCAGCACACATAGAGCCTGCCAGCAAAGCAGGCTCTATTTTTATATATGCTGTGGTAACCACTGTCATTGAACAAACATTTTGCAAAAAAATCATAAAAAACGGTTGTTTTTTGCAACTCGTACCTTAGGTATAGCATTAATTTTGCAAATGTAATCAGAAAAACAGGCATTATATGAAGAATCAAAACATGAGATTAACTATAGGTGAGTTCTCCAGATTTTGCCATGTAACGGTAAAGACGCTAAAGCACTATGAGAAGTTGGGACTTCTTGTTCCAAACGAGATAGACGAGTGGACACGCTACAGATACTATGAGGTGTCGCAGATGCGTCAGCTAAATGGCATTCTCAGGCTCAAGGCTATGGGGTTCTCTTTAGAGGAAATAAGAGAACTCTTTGACGAGGGCACGCACAAACCGAGCATCACGCAGATAGAAGAAAAGATAATGCAAGTGGAGAGCCAAATAGCTGAACTGCAAAACCGCCTGAAAGCATTGCACAACATGGCAGACTCGCTCAAACACATAGAGGGCATGGAGCGTATTTCAATCCAGCGTTTGCCACCTATAATCGTTGCATCACATCGCCGCATACTGAAATGCAGAAGCAGTCTTACAGAACTCTGCGAGAACATTATCGACCCAGAGCTTCAGCGTATCGGATGCAAACGCACTCAGCCTTACTACTGTTTCGACATTGAACACGAAAAAGAATATAAACCAGAGAACATTGATATAGAATATTGTGTGCAAGTTGACGAAATGGCAAACGACTCTGCACTCATCAAGTTTAAGCAGTTAGAAGAAGTGCCTATGGCTGTGTGCATGAAATGCTACGGTCCATACAAGCAAATTTACGACCAGTTTGCAGAAGCGTTTCGCCATATTGACGAGCATGGGTTTGAGGTAGCTGGACCATACCGCACACAATATGTCGACGGGGAGTGGAACCAGAAAGACCCAAACAAATGGCTGACAATAATACAAGTACCAGTAATAAAGCGATAGATGAAGAAGACTATTGCAGACAGAAATGCCATAGGAGCATGCGGACTCTACTGCGGAGGATGCCGAAAATACAGAAAAGAGAAGTGTTTAGGATGCCATAACAATGAGAAAGCCACATGGTGCAAAATAAGAAAATGCTGCCTTGACAAGGGAATACTCACTTGTGCCGAATGCGACTGCGACGTAAAACATTGCCATATACACAACAATTTCACAGGAAAGCTATTCTCATTGCTTTTCAACAGCAATCGCGCAGCGTGCATCAGCTTCATAAAGCAGTATGGCGAACAGGCGTTTGCTGAGGAAATGACTAAGCATGGAACGATGACAATAAAAAGACAGAAAAGATGAATGAACTTATTAGAAATTTAGACTTACTCCATTCTACAGAGCTGTCTGCCAAAAGAATTAAAAAGAACATTGGACTTCAGAACGACAACGTATTGGAATGGTGCAAAGAGATAATACAAAAAACAGACACTTACATATATATTAAAGGCAAGAACTGGTATGCCGAAACTAACGAGGTAGTCATCACTATCAATGCAAGCAATCTAACCATCATTACAGCTCGTCAATACAAGAGAAGGGCTACTACCAACAAAAAAAATCTTCTTGACGTATTGTCTATTATGGAGAATAACGGTATAAAATACTGGCTTGACGGAGGATGGGGCATTGACATTCTCTACGGAAGGCAGACAAGAAGACATCGCGACATCGACATCGACATTGAAAGCGAGCAGATAGGAAAACTAATCAGACTTCTGCAGCGACATGGATATAAGACAGAGCATAACTTGCTGCCCGTGAGAATAGAAATGTACAGCCTTAAGCATGGATATATAGACATCCACCCTTTAACTTTTTGCTATGACGGAAGCGCAAGACAAGCCTCCCCAGATGGCGGATATTATGAAATCAAAGCCGAGTTTTTTAGTGAGACATTATTTGAAAACAGAGTTATACCGTGCATCTCCATCAATGGACAACTTAAATTCCACTCTGGCTACAAACTGAGAAACAAGGACAAGCACGACATAAACCTTCTAAAAAGAATTGTCGGGCGAGAACGAATCTTTCGTCAGATTACAAGTTAATGAATTGACGGACTGACGAGAGCACCTATTACCTCACGACATCAAGAAAAATACGAATCGAACAAACCTGCTAAGTTAAAATTCAAAAGACTCACAAAGCAAACTGCTTTCAATCTGAAAGCAGTTTTTTATTTCACACCTTTGATTTGAGAAAAACTTGCATTTTTCGGAGCCGAGTTGGGTAAAAAGTTGATTAACTAACCTCGCAAATAACTTAAAAATTCTGGACCGAGAAAAATAAAGTTCCAAAATATGCGAGTATTTTGCGGTTTCTTGTCGTTTTTAGTAAAATGTTAGTAATCAAGACATTATACGTTTCGTCTCAAAACTCATAAGTGTTAAAAAAGTCAAAGGGCATCTTTCGCAGTGTGAAAGGGCACCTTTGGCACTGCAATATGCCACATATCGCACTGTGATATGCCACGTTTCGCATCGCGAAAGGACACCTTTCACTTTTTCATTCCGCACGACTGTTTACATAGTTTAAGCCGATTGATTAACAATTAAACGCTTTTTAGCATTTCGCCTCGTACCAAACGGAAAATCTTTCTCTAGAATCAGAATTCCGTTTGTCAAGATTTTTTACTTTTTTCGTCAAGATTTTGGGCTGATTTTGAAAGTTACAAATTATTAGTAGTAGCTTCGCGAGAAATCCCACAAATCTTTACAAATTAAACAAATCTCTTTTACAACAACTTCACTTTGTCAATGATGCATGTCTTTGTGGCGCAGTGATACCATTCTGAGTAAAGTCCATCGGAACTGAAATTAATAAGCATACCGAATGGCAGGCGCGTCAGGCTCAACTGATTTATATTTGTGAGATTTCTGCCTGTAGGGCACTCCTTATTGGCTCGCTAAATTCCAATTGACAAAGTTCACGTTAAGGCTCTCATAACTCATAACTATCATCCGTAATCCTGATTTAATGTATTTCTTGTTAATGCAGGAAACAAATTTGACTAATCAACAAGCAATGTAAACAGAAAATAACAGGAGAAAAAACATTATTTTATGATTTTATTAGCCAGTTCCGTCTTTTTTCCGTATCTTTGGCGATATATAACAGAAGCAGGCTGATTTTCAGCTACTTCCAATAAGCAACAAACTCTTAAAAACAGAAACAACTATGAAGAAATACACACACGCATGGTTGGCATTCATGGCTATCAAACGCCTTCAGTTTGCCAACATTCCAGAAGACTTAAAAGACGATGCTGCCAGCCTCGTCAAGTGGTTTAAAGACTACAGGGACTTTGTAATAAAAGGTTCGTGGTATCCCGACGAAGTGTTTAAGGACATGAGTACGAGCCACATTCTGAAATACAGACCCGATGAAAACTCTAAAGACGTGTCTTTCCGCAAAATGCCTACAACGCTGAAAAGCTACCAGATGGGGCTGAAATCCGACCTCTACAAGAAGCCATTCACAATAGAGAAAGGCAACCTGGCAGACCGATGCGAGTCGATAGCGCACAGCATTGTAGACAATTTCAAGATTCTCAGAAAGGAGGACAAGGGCTCGCCTATGAGCACTTCGTGCAACCACATAGCCACACGATTTTTCATTCTGAGCCACTACATTGCCGACTGCCACATGCCTCTGCACTGCGATGTGCGTGCTTTCTCAAGTGACGGCAACATTCATGGCTTCATTGAAGACGAATGGGACAAGCAGATAAAGAAGTCGTATCGCGTTGACTTCTCTAACGAGCGATTCTATTACGACCCCGAAGGCTATCCGCTGCACACCTCGCCTACTCCGCTAATAACAGCTGTTGAAGATGAGATTTGCAGCCGCGAGTATTCTCACGCATGGGGCGCAGGATGCAAAAACACCTGGGACTATATGAGCGGCGTCTCCCAATACTCATATCTGCTTGCCTACAGCATGATACCTAAAGAATACGACAACAATAACCTTACGAAGGAAAAGTTTAAGGAACTTGAAGCATGGAAAAGCTTCGACCAATACAGTCAAGCCATCTTTGCCGATGCTGTAGACTCAATATCGCGCATCTGGCTTCACATCTGGATTAGATACAGAGACTGGGCTAAGTTGAGAAAAGAATAGAAACGAATGATTCTGAAAACCTAATGTCGTGCTTAAGCAAGCAAGAACAACGGTTTTCAGAATCTCTTTATAGATAAAAACAAATCAGAAAATTCCGCGAATGCGGTCGTCGAAAGCAGAGAGTGCCGCCTTTGCTCCTTCTCCCATCGCTATTACAATCTGCTTATAGGGCACGGTTGTTACGTCGCCAGCAGCATAGACACCCGTAAGCGAAGTGCGGTTGGTCTCGTCAATTACAATCTCGCCTCGCGGAGTTAGCAGCAACTCATCTTTGAACAAGTCGCTGTTAGGCGAAAGACCTATCTGCACAAATATGCCGTCAAGCATCATGTTGCGCTCAATATCGGTCTTGCGGTCTTTCACGGTTATGCCCGTAATCTTTCCGTTTTCTCCCAGCAAAGCAGTAGTCTGAGTAGAAGTGAACACCTCAACGTTTGTGAGTGTTTTCAGTTTCTGCTGCAACACATCGTCGGCACGCATCTCGTCGGCAAACTCAATCAGCGTAACATGACGGCAGATGCCAGCCAGGTCTATTGCAGCCTCAACACCCGAATTACCTCCGCCTACTACGGCAATGTCCTTACCTTTATAGAAAGGGCCGTCGCAATGCGGGCAGAAGTGTTCTCCATGACCTATATATTTTTCTTCATCGGGCAGTCCGAGCCTGCGCCAACTTGCTCCTGTGGCTATCACTATGGCAGGCGAAAGAAACACCTCTCCGCCACGAACACTCACCGACTTCATCTTTCCACGAAGACTGACTCTTGTTATTTTCCTATTCTCAAAGATGTCAATAGGATAGTTTTCTATATGAGTTTTCATGTCGGCAGCCAGTTGCGTACCTGTAGTTTTCGGCACAGAGATAAGGTTTTCAATGCCAGTAGTCTCAGTGGTTTGTCCGCCTATGCGCTCTGCAACAATAGCCACCTTCAGTCCTTTGCGTGCAGAATAGATGGCAGACGCAGTTCCAGCAGGTCCGCCTCCGACAACCACTACATCGTATTCGTGTTCTGTAATGTTTTCGGTTTCATCGTGTTCTGTTCCGAACTTGTCTTCGAGTTTCTGCAAGAGCGTGCCAAGCTCGCCACGTCCAGTATGGAAAGGCTCGCCATTGACATAGACCGCAGGCACTCCCTGGATGTTGAGGCTGCTTATTTCCGACTGAAACAGCGACCCGTCTATCATCTCATGTGACAGATTAGGATTGATAATAGCCATGACATTGAGAGCCTGAACCACATCTGGACAGTTGGTACAGGTGAGCGAGACGTAGGTCTGAACTGTGAGTTTCCCTTTCAGTCGGCTTATCCGCTCAGCTATTGCCTTGTCGGGAAGATTCTTGCCTTGCCCGTCGGCATTGAGAATGGCAAGCAGCAGCGAGGTAAACTCATGTCCGTTAGGAATGCCTCTGAAACTGACACCAGTATCTTCGGAGTTGCGCAGAATAGTGAACCTGAAGTCTTTTCCATCAGCATATTCCGTAGAAATCTTATCGGATGTTGATGCAAAATCTTCTAAGAACGATGAAAATTCTGCTGCCTTATCGTAGTCGGGGTCACGCTCTATACGCAGCGTAAACTCACTCTTGAGCGAAGCGAGCAATCCCCTTACTTGTTCTAATAAATCTTTTTCCAGCATATCTTTGTTTTTTTTGAGTTGACAAACAGTAATTTAGTTCATAATTCATAGTGCATAGTGCATAGTTATTCTGGATTAAGGAATAATGATTAATGATTAAAGTTATCGTTCCCGTTAAAGTTAAAGTTAAAAAAGCGGCATCTCTCACACGATGGAAGAGGATGCCGCTTTTCTCTGACAGACTTAAAGTTTGCCTACAAGGTCAATGCTCGGTTTCAGTGTCTCTTCTCCTTTTTTCCACTTTGCCGGACAAACCTCGCCATCGTGTGTGGCAACAAATTGTGCAGCCTCAATCTTGCGGACAAGTTCGTCGGCATTGCGGCCTATGCTGTTGTCCTGTATCTCGGCTATCTTGATGAGTCCTTCTGGGTTTACGAGGAACGTGCCGCGATAAGCCATTCCTTCCTCTTCGATATATACACCGAAGCCGCGACTGAGTGTGCCTGTTGGGTCGCCAAGCATGGTGTACTTAATCTTCTTGATTGTGTCAGAAGCATCGTGCCATGCCTTGTGAACAAAGTGAGAGTCGGTGCTAACAGAGAATACTTCCACACCCATGTTCTTCAGCTGTTCATACTTGTCGGCAAGGTCTGCCAACTCGGTTGGGCATACGAAAGTGAAGTCTGCAGGATAGAAGAAGAACAGAGCCCACTTGCCTTCGATGTCTTTATTTGAAACAGTCTTGAAACTTCCGTCTTGGAAAGCCTGTACCTTAAACTCTGGTACTCTTGAATTGATTATTGGTTCCATAATTATTTGTTTTTTTAAGTTTGGTTTATAGTCTTATTTATTGGGGCTAAAGGTTTCTTTAGGTCAGCCCCATTGCTTAATGTTTTCAGTTTACTTCATTCTTGCTTCAACGGCATCCCAGTCTACTATGTCCCAGCAAGCCTCAATGTGGTCTACTCGACGATTCTGATAGTCGAGATAGTAGGCATGCTCCCAAACATCTATTCCGAACAGCGGATTGTTGCCGTTGCGCAAAGGATTGCCTCCGTTAGCCTCCTTTGTTATAACGAGATTATTGTTGGCATCCTGCGACAGCCAAGCCCATCCTGAGCCGAAGAGCGTTGCTGCCGCCTGGGCAAACTGTTTCTTAAACTCCTCGAAACTTCCAAAAGCATCGCAAATGGCATCGGCAAGGAAACCCTTAGGGGCATTGTCTTTGACAGGAGAGCGGAACTGCTGGAAGTAGAGAGCGTGGTTGAGAGTCTGACCAGCATTGTTGAAGAGTGGTCCGTCGGGTGCTTTCTCCACTATTTCCTCTACACTCATATCTGCATATTCCGTGTCTTTAGCAAGGCTTGCAAGAGTGTTTACATAGTTCTGCAAGTGCTTACCATAGTGGAAGTTAATGGTCTGTTCGCTAATAACAGGTTCAAGTGCGTTAGCCTCATAGGGCAATATTGGCATTTGTATTTTCATAATCTTGTTGTTTTTTAAATGGGTTAATATTCTTTTTTCTAATCTCAGGTGTTTTATTATTTCCTCTTTTTCTGTTGCAAAGATAATAACAACATACAAAAACTTCCAACTGATAAAATTTATGAGCCGATAGAAAAAAACTATCAACCTGCGATGAAGCCTTATATATTAACGCTTTCTGAAAGTAATAGGAAAAAATATTTTTGTTATTATATAATAAAAATACATTGGCTTATTATTCAATATCACATATTTTAGTTATATTTGCGACAAAGAAAAAATTATTACCAACCTCTATTTAGTATGACACTACAACAACTCGAATACGTGATGGCAGTTTACAGGTTCCGCCATTTTGCCAAAGCCGCAGACTATTGCGAAGTGACTCAGCCTACACTCAGTTCCATGATTCAGAAACTGGAAGACGAACTGGGAGTGAAAATCTTTGACCGAAGGCAACAGCCCATACAGCCTACTCAGGTAGGGAAACAGGTAATTGAACAGGCATGGAAAGTGCTTCTGCGCGCAGAAAGGCTGAAGAAAACCGTAGAGGAAGAGAAAAAATCGCTGCAAGGCACATTCAACATCGGCGTGCTGCCAACCATTGCGCCCTATCTGATTCCGAATTTCTTTCCGCAACTGATGAATGACTATCCTGAGATGGACGTCAGAATAACAGAAATGAAGACACAAGACATGAAGCGAGCAATGCGACATGGCGACATAGATGCAGGAATACTGGCTCGCGTTGAAGGACTTGAAGACATGGAGTGTCATACGCTCTACTACGAACAATTCTATGCCTACGTCTCAAAAGATGCACCGCTATACGAGAACAGCAGCATAAAGACTACCGACCTGAAGGGCGAAATGCTCTGGCTGCTCGACGAAGGGCACTGCTTCAGAAACCAACTCGTGAAGTTCTGCCAGCTGAAGGCTGCAACCCGAAGCAAACGTGCCTACAACCTGGGCAGCATCGAGACCTTCATGAGAATAGTGGAAAACGGAAAGGGTGTAACGTTCATTCCCGAACTGATTCTCCGTCAGCTCAACGAACAGCAGAAACAACTGGTAAAACCATTCGCCCTGCCTGTGCCTACAAGAGAAATCGTTATGATGACGGAAAAGAACTTCATACGCACCACCCTGCTAAACACCGTGATGGAAAGCATCCGCCTCTCCGTTCCGAAAGAGATGCTAAAACTGAGACAGACTCAGCAAAGGGTGGTGTAAGGGCATACTTCAGCATACTTCAGCAGCAAATTTACTCTCATCAGCATTCATCATGCACATTTCTTCTTGCCAGGGAATGTGCATAAAAAAAGAGTTACCGCTTAACAGCCGCTGCTGTATTGCGATAACTCGTCGAAAAGATAAAAATAAATTATATTTTATGAAACAAACTATTTTCTAATTCTTTTTTTCTTATTTTCTATTACTATTCCCTTATAGTCTGAGCCAACAGGCTGACCACTAAGGTTATAGCGCATGCTATTGCCAGTATTGCCATCAAAAGCTTCTAGTTGGTAAATTAAATTTGGCTCACTTCCTTCATAATCTTTCCATACATAGCCATTGTGGTACATTGGTGTCCATCCTTTGTCTTTAACAGCCTGAACCTGTGTTGTTGTACAAACATTACCTTCATTAGAATCTTTCTCTTTGAAGACTTGGAAATAGTACTGGTCTCCAGAAATGTTCTGTGGCAGGTTGCTAATTAGCATATCCATCTGTTCTCCTTGCAGCTTGTTGCTTCCACAATCTATCAAAACAAGGTCTTCATTACCAGAGATGTCAATAGATTGCAAGTTGTTTTTTTCACACCACAAGTATTTTAGCTTTGTGTTTGCCGAAAGATTAAGATGTGAAAGATTGTTTTCCCTACAAGATAAATTCACAAGAAACTTCATAGCCGAACAATCTAAGTCAGAAAGTTTGTTTTTTGCACAAAACAGTTCAATAATGTCGGCATTGTTTACCAGATTTAGTTCTTCAATCTGGTTTTCATAGCAATATAAGTCTTCCAATTTAGTGTTGTGTGTAACGTCAAGTTCCTGCAAAGAGTTTTTATAGCAATAAAGGAATTGCAAATCTGGACAGTTTGTCAGGTCTATGTTGGTGAGAGAATTCTGGTAACAGTTAAGTTTTTTCAATTTATTACATTTTGACACATTAAGCTCTGTCAGTGAATTTACATTACAGCGCAGCGTCTCAAGTTCTGTGTTTTGCGAAAGGTCTAGTTTTGTAAGTTTATTCTCTGTACATTGTAAAATAATTAATTTCTTATTTTTTGAGACGTCAAGTTCTGTAAGCTCATTTTCACAACAGTTTAGGTTTTCAAGTTCTGTGAAATGCTCAATGCCTTTCAGGGTATATATTTTCATTTCACTCAAGTCCAGTTCTTTTATCTCTGCTATCTCTTCTTCTGAGAGTTCGCTGTCGTTTCCGTAGCTCTGTGCCAGCAGATAGTCTCTGAAATGCTCGTCAGGAAAGTTTATTTCATCTATCAGAATATTATTTTTCATTCCTTCATAAGCATAAGTTTCTCCATCGTCTTCATCTAAATAGAACACTTTCCAGCCTTTTTCATTGGCTTTAGCAACCTGCTGCGCAGTCATCTCGTTGCCATCCTGATTATTTCCCGACTTGAGATACACGATGATTTTACCATCAGACATTTGAGACAGGCCGTCTACAAGCTTTTCCATCTCTGCCTTCTTTATTTGGTTGGAGTAAATATAAAGATTGTTTACAAGAGGATTATTAGCAATGCTGAATGACGTGAACTTGTTTTTTGAGCAATTGATAAAGTCAAGCTTTGCATTCTTTGAGACATCAAGTTTCTCAAGCTGATTGCCTTTGCAGTTAATGAACTCCAGTAGCTGATTGTTTTCAATATTGACTTCTTTCAACTGGTTGTTTGCACAATACAGCAGTTCAAGTGAAGGGTTGTTTGAGAGGTTTAGCTCTGCTATGTTATTGTCATAGCACTTGAGACTTGCCAAATTGCTCTGTGAAGAAACATCAAGTGAAGAAAGCTGATTGCCAGAGCAGTCTATATACACAAGCTCGCTCTCTGACGGAAGATCAAGACTAGCTATCTTATTATTATAGCAATCAAGAGTCCGCAGATTCTTATTGTTTGGCAATTCAAGCGAGGTGAGATTATTATCAAAGCATGAGAGATTTTTCAGATCGACGTTATTATAGAATTCTATTTGCTCAAGCTGATTTCCTGAACAATTCACAGCCTCCAGCTCTTCAGTGTATGGAAACTCCAAATGTGTCAGCTTACAGTCGTTTACCGTTAGGGTTTTGAGCATAACATTACTAGTAATTTCTAAACTGGTCAAATCATTTTTGAAGCAAATCAGCCTCTGTAGCTTAGTATTGGCAGTGAAATCGAGTGCTTGCAGCTTATTGTTTGAACAGTTCAGTGACTGTAGTTCAGTGTTTTTTGAAACATTTAGCAATGACAGCTGATTATTAAAACATTGCAGAGTTACCAGCTTTTCATTCTTTGACAAATCAAGTTCTGTTAGCTGATTATTAGCACAGTTTAGCGTGGTTAGCTCTGTGAAAAACTCTATACCCTTCAGAGTTTCAATTCCATAAGAATTAACATTCAGGGATGTTATTCCGCTAATCTCCTCACTTGTGATTTTACCGTCTTCTCCAAAACTTTGGCTAAGAAGCAACCCTCTGAATTCACCATCTGGGAAATTTACAGAATTAATATCAATGTCTTGAGCCATTATGCTCAAGGCAGCAACAAAAAAAGACAATACAAGTGTAATTTTTCGTTTCATAGGTTATTATTGTTTTAGTTATAGATAAAAGTATTCAGCAATAATATAAATTGCCTAAATTTAAATTTTAGTGCGCTAATGTATGAATAAGTTTTCTAACTACAAACTTTCAACATGAAAATTTAAGAATTTTGCAGCCTTATTATCTTTAGGTAATTGTTTTTCACACAAGCAACAGGCGGTATCAATGCTTACTAAATCCTTGCAAATCGGGTTCTGCTGCCATCTGCTGCACCTCCTCCTCTGCCATGAGAGGATATGGCTTAGACTTGGAGTGGTCTTTCAGCCAAATGGAGTTGAGCGAATATTCTAACATCGTCAGGGTCTTTTCTCTTACACTCGGCTTCAGTTCACACTCCCAGACCGTTATGCTATACCAGCCCATGGCTGACAGCTGGCGCTGCACTTCAACATCGCGCTGCTGGTTGCGCCTTAACTTATTAACCCAATATTCTCGGTTGGCAGCAGGAATCTTGCAGCAGCTGGAGTTTACTATCGTGCCGTTCATGTCAACATAGTGTCCATGCCAGAAGCAGCCGTTAACGAAAATACAAGTACGATACTTTTTCAGTACCAAGTCAGGGTGTCCTGGCAGTCGTGGCGAGTTGAGCCGATAGCGGAAGCCCCTGCTCCACAGCCACCGTCTGACTACCATTTCGGGCTTAGTGTCCTTGCCGTGAATGGCTGCCATGTTCTTATGCCTTTGTTCGCGCGACAGTCTGTCCATAGATTCATTCCATAACGTTGCCCATCGGAGCAACATATTACGAACATCTGCAAATATAGACATATTTATGAGAAATGGCAAACCAACTTCACTTTTTTGAATCTTTAAGATGGCTTATTTCTTCATTTCTGGAATGAAATAACAGCTTCAGTAGGCATTTCAAGCAGAATTATAAACCTGAAGACTCGCCTTCAATTAAAGTGGCTGATATAAATAAACAGCGAAACAGTAGGTTGCTTACACTTTATAACCGCTTTTTGCACCATTCTTAACTACTCAACCATTTTGCCCTCGTTATTTTGCAACTTTTCCCCGATTTACCCCCTCCATAACTTAAAATTTTTCGACCAAGAAAAAAGAAGTTGCAAAATATGCGAGTATTTGGCGACTTCTTGCGATTTTTAGTAAAATCTTAGTAATCAACATCTTATAGATTTCGTCGTAAAACTCATAACTGTTAAAAAAGTCAAAGGGCATCTTTCGCAGTGCGAAAGGGCACCTTTGGCACTGCGATATGCCACGTTTCGCATCGCGAAAGGACACCTTTCACTTTTTCGTTCCGCACAACCGTTTACATTGTTTATAGATATTGATTAACAATTAAACGCTTTTTTACATTCAACCTCGTGCCAAACGGAAAATCTTTTTCTAGAATGAAAGTTTTGATTGACAAAAATTTAAGCCGTTTTTTGTCAAAAAATGGAGCCAGAATTTTGCTTTCAGATTGTAAGCAGGATGTATATAGGAATCGTCTTTAGGAATAAAAAAGGCAAGCATGATAGACAAAAAAAGCAACAACCAACATGCTTGTGTTGTTGCTGCTTCTATATAGGTAGTCAACCTCTATAACACTACTTATTAAGGTGTGCTTATACCGCTTAATTTTCTACTTTGATAACATTGAATTCGTTGTTGAACTTGATGTCAAGCCCGTTAGAGAGTTCAATTTCGTAACCGCTGATTTCGCGCTCAATCTTAACAATAAATACACCTGCATTATAGTTGCTTACTATATAATTGGCTATAGGCGTAGGAACTATAGCAGAAGGAACGGCTCTGGTCTTGCAGTCAACTTCTGTCCAATTACCATTCTCATCAAATTCCAGCTCACTGCCATCGGCAAGTTTTACGTCATAGTGGCGTCCCATCTTCTCTGTATCAAGCTTAACTTGCACAATTTTCATGTCAGGGAAGTACTGATTTAGGAAAGTTTGAGCAGCCGTTGGCAGGTCTTCTGTCTTAACAACCAAATCGTCGTCTGAATCACACGCTGTAAACTGTAGCACTGCTAAGAGGGCTATCAGTAAATACTTCATTTTTCTCATTGTCTTTGTTTTTTTAAAATTATAGATTGATTATATTCTGCTTCAATCGTCAAGACTGACGACCTTGACAGTTTATTGATTTTTTTGCTCACTAAAATTATCTTTAACCATAGATATAGAATGCTGTTTCAATATTAGTCCAGATTTAACAAGACATATCTCAGCCGGTTTGCTTTCTGAGATAGAGACGGCTGCAAAAATAAGGGAATTTATTTCTTGTGGCAAAAAAATATTGTTACATTTTTGTTACGCAACAAAATTGTAACAGTAAGTAACACAAATAAAACTTAGGTAAAGAAAAAAAGGGATGTGCCAACAGATTGACACATCCCAACCAAACTTAAAAAAATTAAACTATGAAAACGAATCCTCACGGATTTTTTTTATTATCTGACTGCTACGCGAAGTGTGTCTGCACCAACACGAACAATGTAGAGTCCGCGTGGGAGAGCTCTCATCATGTAGGCTGCACCAGCATTCTGAGCAACTAGTCTTCCGTCGGCAGTGAATATCTCAACTGTCTTGCCTGTAGCATTTGCAATAGCCACACCACCATCAACAACTTTAACAACGGCTTTGTCGGCAGAACGGTCGGCTATGCTGTTGTGGTCGTCTTTCAGCGTAATGCTGATATTGTCTATAAGGAGCAAACCGCCATACTGATATGGGCTGTAAGCATGGAAACCGAAATAGTAAGCTCCCGAAACAGAAGGAATGATGTCGCTCTTTGTGAATGTCTGACTCTGAGGCTCATTGAGCGTAATCTTGTCGAAAAGAGTCTCATAGGCAGCAACATCAAATCCGCGACCATAGGCAACGCCAAGATAGTCTAAGCAGTTGACATAAGCAGTCTGTGCATCGAACTTCAATTCATACTCCGCATCAGCAAAGAGATAGATAGGAGGTGTAATCAGCCAGTCGTCGGCATCGAGCTCTCTGTTGTAGAAATACTCTGCACGTCCATCGCCTGAATAGTTCTTGCCCCATTCCCATGTCTTGCTGTCGTTGTTTGCATCTACAACTGTGAACAAGTCGAAAGATGAGCCAGAGTTGAAACGCTGGGTATAAGGAACAGCAAGAGGATTGCCGATGACTGCCTTGTTAGAAGGAGCAGCCTCGCCAGTAGCTACGCCCTTGTTTGTTGCAGCCACAGTGAAGTAGACAGGAGCAAGTTCGTTCTGGCTGTACTGATACTTATAGTTTGTGTCTTGAACATTTTCAGCAACCATAACGTCGCCTTCCATGCGGTGGATTACGTATGTGAGTTGGTCTGCCTGAAGGTCTTTGTCGTGAATACCTTTTGCTGGGGCTTTCCATGCTAACGAAACTTCCTTGTTGTCATAGTCATATTCGAAAACAACATCTTCTGGAGCCATTGGAGTGTCAGGACCAACATATACATTGACCTTAGCCTCTGGACTCATGCCTGCTTGATTGCTTACGGTAACAACTATCTCATTGTCTCCAACTTCGGCAGAAATGGTCTGCTCTACTGTTGCACCAACCTCAACGGTGCCTGTTGCTTTTTCTTCGCCATTGGCAGAGATTGTATAGTTAAGTGTACCGCTGATAGGGTCGCCAAGATAGGAAGTTGTAGGTGCAGTGAAAGAAACACTTCCTGTAGTCTCTTCGCCTTCAAACACAGCGCTGAGATTGTCAACTGCTGCTGGAGCATCGTCTGCAGCCTGTGGCTCAGCAATATACATGTTGACGAGAACGGCATTATCTGGAGTGTCAATAACCTTTGTTGCGGCACCAGTCTGCTTGTCGAGTTCGTAGATGGCAGCCTTGTATGCTGTGTTGACAACGTTCCAATAGAGTTTGTTTGTCTTAGGGTCTACAACGGCTGACATAGGCTGAGTAGAAAGATTTTCAATGCCTGTATCACCTACAAGAGAAACATTACCATTAGACTTGTTGATGATGTAGAGGAAACCATCTTGTCCGATACCATAAAGCACTCCATCGTTGTCGCAGGCTATTGCTACCATTGGAGTATTCATCACAGAAATAACTTCACGCGAAGGTTGCTCGTTGGTAAAATCAATTGTTCCGAACTTGCGGTCAACAACCTGCCAGTCAAGGTTGAAGTTGAAGAAAATGCCATAGTTCTTGCCTGTTACAGGGTCGTGAGCAAGACCGCAAGAAGAAATGAAGTTGCGGTCGAGGTCGCTGAGCATCTTATTGTAGTTAAGCGACCAGTCTTCCATGTTGTACTGAACATGGCGAACAATGTAAGACATTCCGCCATAGTCTTCAACAGCAGTAAAGTTGATGCCATCCATCTTGCCGTCTACATAGACTGCGCCACCAAGTGGAGCAAGATTTTTGCTTACACCCTCATTAAGTTGGGTCAGAGCACCACCTTCTTTAAGTTCAAGACTATAAATTCCTTCCTTCGTGTTATCCATAGTCCACGAATCGGCTTTTCTCACACCTGCTATAATAGTAGGTGTGTAGTTGCTTTCCGCCTTCTGCTGAGCAGAAACGGTCTCACCAGTGCTAAGCATAGCTATAGCAATGCTCAGAACCAAGAATAATTTTTTTGTAATCATTTATCTGTTATGTTTATAGTTGTTCGCAAAGAAAGTAATAATCCTTTTTACAGAAAGAATGTTTTCTACTTTTGAAATATATCCTACAAAAGTAATAAACTTATCCCATTCAATAGGCAGAAAACGACAATGTAGTCCAGAATTTATTAGTTTTTAACAGTTAATCAATCATATCTCCTAACCAAAGAAATAAAGAACGCAAAAAAATAAAGAACTAAAAGACTTATGAACTTATAGAATAACAATAATAAACTTATAGAATAACAAATAAAATCATAAAACCACAAAAAAGCGGCGACAGTCACTTAAAGACCAATCGCCGCCTGAATTGTTAGTTATCTATAGACTATTCAGAATGTCTATCACATTTATTTAACAACAAACTTCTTACCATGTACTTGATTTATACCAAAATACTATAAAGCATGCTGTAGGCTTAATAAAAAAACTGCGAGAGGATTTGAAATCCTCAACGCAGTTTCTGAAGAATATAAGAAAAATTATTTTACTAACATTTTCTTTGTCTCGTCGCCACTCTTAACGATGTAGAGTCCGCTACCAAGATTCATGTTCTGAGCTTTGCCGTTGTAAACCAACTGACCTGATGCTGTATAAACCTGAACATTTCCGTTGCCGTTGTTTGTTGTCTTGATTTCCTCAACACCATTGTCGCTGTTGTCTGCACCGTCTACCCAAAGAGCTGAGAATGTGATACGGTCGTCAATCATTGCAAGACGATTAGCTTCACCTGTGTTTATGTCAATCTCATAAAGGCATGTGTCATACTTACCGTTTGTACGCCACTCTTTGTCAGGGAGTTCGCCCCAGCTTCCGTAATCATTGATACCTTTGCCACTGTTGAAGTAACCTACCCAGTACATCTTGCTTGGGTTGTTCTTGTCGAAGCAAGCAGCCTGCTTCTTATACTTAGAGCAGTAACCTGTTGCAGGAAGTGTAGGTTCCCATGTTTCATATTCTTCGCCAGTCTCTGGGTCAATCTTTGTTGTAGCGTTTGCATAGATAACACCAGTAGCGAGGTCAAACTCATAAACCTGAGCACCTGTAAGTTCGTTATTGATGTTGCGCATCTTTCCGTCTTCACCAATATAACCATTTGTACCACCACTTGTCAGAGCAAATGCACGACCTTCAGAGTTGATAGCGAATGTGATGAAGTTATAGTAGTATAAACCCTTAGTGATCAGTTCAACATCCATAGTCTCAAGATTGATTGTACCGATAGCATAACCTGCATCAAGACCTTCACGTCCTTCAAACTGTTCGTCATCATCTACATAATAGTCAGGATCGCTTGTAATATCCTCTTCCATCTGTGCATTAGTTACATAGAACAAACCGTAAACCTTGCCATCAACTGGGTTGTAAGCCATACCTGCTGACTCAAGAACTTTATCTTCAGGGAAGTAAGGATAAGTCTTCAGAAGTTCACCTGTGTTAGCATCCCACTTACGAACAGCAAACATTTCCTCAGGAACTGTTGACTGATAGTCGCGAGAGAATACAGTTGTAATAATACCATCAGTGTAAACAGCACCAGAGTTACCACACATAAGGTTGAAGTTTGTAGCCCAAAGAGCCTTATCATTGTCAGTGAACTTACCATTCTGGTAGAAATCGCTAATATTTACAGCAGGATCCTTAACTGGAGTAGACAGTTTATTGCCGTCCCAAGTCATAGAGTAGATACCTTGATCAACAACAAATATAGCTTTACCTATTTCTGCGTTCCATCCAACATACTGTGAGCCCAAAGTTTCACCATCATCGTGACGATTGTTGTTCAATACACCCTTAATAGTAAGGTTTTGTGCACTTGCTGACATTGCCATTAAAGCTGCAACTGCAAGCATCGCGAATTTGTAAGTTTTTTTCATCTCTTTTTTGTTGTTTTTTAGTCCATTTATGAACATGGACAATTAAAAAATGTTATTATTATATTCTCTTTTATTATGTCCTTTACTCACCTTTTATTTTGCTTGATTATTACAAAACATAAAAAACATCATAAAGAACAGTTTTAATTTCAAACTAAATTCCAACGATTGATTTAAATATTTAACTTCGAATCATTTTTATCTTAATCGCCTCGCAAAGATAAAGGATTATTAATAATATCACAAAAAATTGCATTTCACTTTTGACAAATTGTCTTTTTTGAAAGAAAAACACCGAAAAACAACTGAAAATTTGGCAATTTTAAGGCTTTTTCGTACTTTTGCAAAGAATATAAGAAAATAAAAATACAGCATGAGAATAACTATCAAATTGATAGTTGCATTGCTCTTTATGTTCATTTTTAACATAAAAAGCGATGCAAAAACTAACATTCGCAAACAAGTTGTTAGCAATGAAGCATTGTTAAAGAGGTGTGATATTGCCCGTGACAAGAGCCAGCATGAACTTCTGAACAGACTTTCACTGCAATTATATAAACAAGCGCAAGCCAGCAACGACCTGCGCTGCGAGGCTTTTGCCTTATTCTATTGCGGATTGTCACAACTTTTCTTAGGGCAAGGGGAAGACGGTCTTTCTCTCCTAAACAAATCGGAAGACTTGGCTAAGCAGATTGAGAACGACTCAATCATTGCCTTGACGCTAAACGCTAAGGCTATCTACCATGCCATGTATGCCAACAATCTTTTTATCGCACAGAGCTATTTCCTGCGTTCACTCGAAGCTGCAAACCGAATCAACTATGAGGAACTGCGCGCACGCGTATATGGTAACCTTATTATATTGTCTCATTCAAAGAATGACACCACAGGACTTGAGAACGCTCAGCGCATATACGACTACGGAATAAAGCACAAGAAATACGAATTGCAGTATCTTGGCACTTACTATATTGCCATGTACAACCAACTTAGGGGCAATTTTGACGAGGCAGAAAAGCATCTGCTGGATGCTATCGACATTTTCAAACGCTATCCTTACGAGGACATCCCTTCCGTATACACACTATACTCTCAGGTGATGAGTCAGAAAGGCAACGACAAGAAGGCAGAGCAACTGGCATTAGAAGCCATACGCCTTGCAAAGATTTACCATCAGAAGTCGCTGCTTTCCGATGCTCAACTGCAATATGCTAAGGTTCTTCACAATCTCGGACAATATGAAAAATCAAACGAGATAGTATTTGAGGCACTTGAAGTTATTGAGAATCAGAACAAGACAAGGGAAGTTGACTGCTACCAACTCATAGCAAAGAACTATCAGAAACTTGGGAAAAACGACTTGGCTTTCAACTATATATATCGTGCCAACATGGCTATGGACACTCTCAGCACAGTGAACATGGACCGCCTTATGCACGAGCGTGCAATCATGCTCGACATTGAAAAGAAAGAGCAAGAGGCTATACTGCACGAACAGCGCATAGCCGACCAACGCAGACTCAACATTGTACTGACTGTTGCCGTATTGCTGATGCTTGCACTCCTGTTCTATATTCTCCACCTCTACAACAAACGCAACAGCCTCTACAAGAGCATTGTCAAGCAAAATGCTAAGGCAGCCAAACGCGAGATAGAACTCCAAGACAGACTTCTCTCCACAGAGGAACAACTGGTCACAGCAGAACAGCAACTTGCAACCACTCAAGAACAATCAACAGAGCTGCTGAAAACTCTGAATCAGGTGCGCAAGGAACTAACCGAAAGGGAAAAAGAGGCTAAAGAACGTGAAGAGGAAGCTAACCAACACAGGCAAGCCATCGAAGAGGCTCAGGAGCAGGCACGCAAACAACTTGAACGTCTGGAGCATCGTCTGAAACCGAGAATTGAGGAGGACAAGGCGCAACAACTATACAACAAGCTCTGCCTGCTAATGGAACGCGACCGAATATATACTGACACCCAACTTAATCGTGAGCGTGTGGCAGAGGCTCTCGGCACCAACCGCACATACCTTTCTCAAATCATCAAGGAGAAAAGCGGCATGAGCTACTTGCAGTTCATCAACTCATATAGGATAAACGATGCCATCCGAATACTCTCCGACCGTGAGCAAATAAACTATCCACTCAAACAAATATGCTCCGACTTAGGTTTCAACTCACCAGTTACATTCTACAAACTATTCCAACAAGCTGTAGGCATCACTCCTTCGGTCTATCGAAAACAGTTTGTAGGAATGGCTAAAGAGTAGACAAACGTCAGTCTATTTAATAAGAATGACTAATACATTATTATTTATAATATATACGCGCATGATAGTCTTTGCTACCATGCGCGTTTTTTCATTATTTTCTTTATTTCCCTTATAAGCACCTTCGTTCTTTCAGAACTGAAGATTTTTTAAACAACAAACCAATATACCTGAGAACCGACAGCCTAACCTGCCTAAATAATCGGCAGCGAGATGCCGTTTATCTTCTGATAGACATCAAGAGCATAGACATCGGTCATGCCTGTTATATAGTCAATTACTGCCATCAGACGAGTTTCAAAATCATCCGACTGTATGTCGTATTGGCTCGACACCCTGCCTATGAGTTGCTGAGAGTAGTATCGCTCAGGGTGCAAGGCAGCATTCACCATCACCTGCATCAGCGTTTCCATTATCTTATAACCCGACAATTCCACATCGAGCACTGGCTTGCTGTTGTAGATACGACTGCGTGACAGTTTAGTGCAATACTTATAAGCCTCGCAAGGCAACTCGCTGATATTACCTATCAGGCTGCCCTCGAATGTTCCTTCAAGTATCTCTTTCTCATGCTTCACAAAGGTCTCAACACATTCACGCTCCAACATTCCTATGACACGAGAGCGCATGTAGACTATCTTTTCGTTGTTGTCGGTAATGTTCTCCTCCTTTATGCGCTGAAGTATTCGCTCTTTGCCCTTTTCATTGAAGAATCCGAGCAGAAGGTCGCGCGTTTCCTCAAATGAGAGTATCTTCAGCTTGTGGGCATCTTCTATATCCATCACCTCATAGCAAATGTCGTCGGCAGCCTCAACAAGATAGACCAGCGGGAAGCGTGCCCATCGCTCCTTGCCGTCAGGAGAAGAAATCTTAGGTATGCCCAGTTCTTCTACTATGCGCAGATAGACATTGCGCTCGCTCTTGAAAAAACCAAACTTGTTCTTGCTTGACGCAGCAACTGAAGCAAACGGATATTTCACAATGCTGGCAAGCATGCTGTAAGTCATAACAAAACCGCCCTCGCGACGACCCTTAAATCTATGGGTGAGCAGGCGGAAAGCATTAGCATTTCCGTCGAAACGCGTCATGTCCGACCAGAGTTCTTCCGACATCAGGCCTTTCAGGGCAATGCCTTCTCCCTCAGTGAAATAGGTCTGAATAGCTTTTTCGCCAGAATGTCCGAAAGGAGGATTGCCCAAGTCGTGAGCCAGACAGGCAGCCGAAACTATTGTACCAATCTCCTCAAACAGCGAAGAGCGCAACTCTGGATGAATCTCGCACAAACGACTTGCCACGTCATTGCCCAGCGACATACCAACCGAAGCCACCTCGAGCGAGTGAGTCAGACGGTTATGAACGAAAACGCTGCCAGGCAGAGGAAACACCTGAGTCTTGTTTTGCAGACGGCGGAAAGGAGCAGAGAAAATCAGTCTGTCGTAATCGCGCTTAAACTCCGACCTGTCGTCATAACGGTCGGCATGTCTGTTTTCCTGCCCTAATCGTTTGTTTGTGATGAGTTGCTTCCAGTCCATAGATATCAGTTTGCTTTATATTTCTGCAAATGTAACCATTTTCAGTGAAATAAGCCTACTTATCAACGCAAAATTTGTTTATTTCCACGTTTAATTGTAATTTTGCAGGAAAGAAAAAAGTAAAACAACTATGAGCATACAAGAACTATATCAATTATACAAGCAGCACCCAGTAATTACTACCGACAGCCGAAACTGCCCTGAAGATTCCATCTTCTTTGCACTGAAAGGAGCCTCCTTCGACGGCAACAAGTTTGCGACTCAGGCATTAGCCGACGGTTGCGCCTATGCCGTTATAGACAACATGGAATATATGGTTGACGGAGACGAGAGATACATCTTTGTTGACGACACGCTAAAGACCTTCAAGTTGCTGGCTCGCGAACATCGCCGCCAGTTCAATATCCCTGTCATAGGCATTACTGGCACTAACGGAAAGACCACAACCAAAGAACTGCTGGCTGCGGTGTTAAGTGAGAAGTTCAACGTGATGGCAACTGAAGGCAACTTCAACAACGACGTTGGTGTGCCTAAGACTCTCTTCCGTCTGAACGAGAAACATGAAGTTGCCATAATAGAGATGGGGGCAAGCCATCCTGGCGACATAAAGACTCTGGCAGAGACTGCCGAACCCACATGCGGACTGATTACGAATGTGGGCATGGCTCATTTGCAGGGATTTGGCTCGCTGAAAGGCGTTATAAAGACAAAAAGCGAACTCTACCGCTATCTCAGTTCGAGAGAGGAGTCAACAGTATTCATCAATGCCGACAACGAGATGCTGCTGGAAGTACTGCCCGACAACGTGTGGGTTACTCCCTACTCTGCCAACGAGAAGAACGCTGAAGACTGCATCATAGGCAAGGTTGTGTCTTGCTCGCCATTCCTCTCAATGAAGTGGCACAAACCTCTAAACGAGCTTGCCAACAATGGCGAGGAGATGATGTGGTATCATATCGACACTAAGCTGATTGGAAAATACAACATAGACAACCTGCTCGCTGCCATTGCCGTAGGCGTAAACTTTGGTGTTGAGCCAGAAAAGATCTGCCATGCACTTGCCAACTATGAGCCTAAGAACAACCGCTCACAACTGACAGTGACCGAAAGAAACAAACTCATAGTTGATGCATACAATGCCAACCCAACATCAATGCTTGCAGCACTCGACAACTTCGAACAGATGGAGGTGGAAAACAAGATGGCTATCATAGGTCAGATGAACGAACTCGGCAACAGTTCTGACGAGGAACACCGACGCATTGTGAACCGCATCCGACAGATGAAACTGACAAACGTATGGCTGGTTGGCGAAGCTTATGAACCTATCAAGTGCCACTATCGCAAGTTCAAGAACGTAGAAGAGGTGAAAAATGCCCTAACGGAAAACCCGCCTCATGACTCTTTCATCCTCATAAAAGGCAGCAACGGCATGAAACTCTACGAGCTGCCAGAACTGCTTTAAGCATACTTTGCCTTTAACTGAAAAACAATACTTATTAGCCATGAATAGAACAATCATAAGAACCATAATAGCAGCAATGCTCTTAATTGCTGCATCGGCGGCTTCGGCTCAGTGCACAATGAAGAACACAGCCTTCAAGTCGGGCGAGTCACTGACCTACAACCTCTACTTCAACTGGAAGTTCGTCTGGTATAAGGTTGGCACGGCATCACTCTCAACAACTGAGAGGAAATATCAAGGACACGAAGCCTACCGCACAAGCCTGATTACCCGCTCTAATGGGCGATTAGACAAATACTTCATCATGCGCGACACGCTGCTTACATATATATCTAAGCAACTCGTGCCACTCTACTACCGCAAGGGAGCACACGAGGGCAAACGATATACCGTAGACGAAGTGTGGTACTCCTATCACGACAACCGATGCAAGGTGCGCATGAAACGCCTTCACAACGACAAGAGCATTACTCACAACGAGAAAACGAGCAACGAATGTATATTCGATATGCTCAGCCTCTTCCTCCGTTCACGCAGCCTCAACCCGAAAGGGTGGCAGCGCGGACACCAGATAAAGGTTGAAGTGGCAGGAGGCAGAGACATTTCTCCAGGACTCTTAACCTACAAAGGAATAGAAAACATAAAGGCTGACGACGGAAAAAAATATCGCTGCCTGAAACTCGAATATGCAGAATGGAACAGCAAGAAGAAGAAATATGAGAAACTCTCCTCCTTCTTTGTCACCGACGACCTAAACCACATTCCTATCCGCCTTGACTTCAACCTCCGCTTCGGCTCTGCCAAAGCCTACCTCACAAGCATGAAAGGAATAAGGAACTAAGTTTTCTGAACATCAAGCAAAGAACAAGTGCTTGATGTTCTTTTTATGAAATGCTGTATAATACTCCTCCTGAAATTGGATTTTACGAAATTAATACTAATTTACTTGTAGGAGTCGCTTCGCGAGAAATCTCACTCTAACTTTGCATCAGATTGCGACGATAGTCGCATAAAATAAAAAATAAGAGGAAAGATAATAAATCAAAACTGAAACGATGAAGGATGATACTGACCTTTTCCCATCCCCTACAAGGGAGGGAAGCGGCTGCGCATAAGTAAACTTACAATCTGAAACTTCCAAAATCAGCCCGATTTTTTGACGAAAAAAGTAAAAAATCTTGACAAACGGAATTTTCATTCTAGAGAAGGATTTTCCGTTTGGCACGAGGTGAAATGCTAAAAAGCGTTTAATTGTTAATCAATCGGCTTAAACTATGTAAACGGTCGTACGGAATGAAAAAGTGAAAGGTGTCCTTTCGCGATGCGAAACGTGGCATATCGCAGTGCGATATGTGGCATATTGCAGTGCCAAAGGTGCCCTTTCGCACTGCGAAAGATGCCCTTTGACTTTTTTAACAGTTACGAGTCATGAGACGAAACGTATAATATCTTGATATTGAACGATTTACTAAAAACAACAAGAAGTTGCAAAATACTCGCATATTTTGCAACTTTATTTTTCTCGGTCCAAAATTTTTAAGTTATTTGCGGGTTTAGTTAATCAATTTTTTGCCAAACTCGGCTCCGAAAATTGCACGTTTTCCGCTTGGCAGAGGCAAGAAACGGAAAACTGCTTTCAGATTATAATAACATTAACGGGAACGGGAACATTAAAGACCAAAATAAAGAAATTGCTCCCCTAAGTTAGGGGAGCTGGCACGAAGTGACTGAGGAGTATGTTTCCACCATGCAACAACATCGAGCAGGATTAACCTTAACTATGCACTATGAACTATTTTCATACGCCCCCGCCCCGTTGGGGCACCACCTCTAGCTTAGAGGGGGAACAGCTACTGCCAGAGTCTTTGACAGTCCATAGCTATTCAGTTTACAAGTTAAAGTTGAAAAATCTGAGACATCTTAGGAATCTGTGTGACATTAAAGACTCAAACAAAGAAATTGCTCCCCTAAGTTAGGGGAGCTGGCACGAAGTGACTGAGGAGTATGTTTCCACCATGCAACAACATCGAGCAGGATTAATGATTAAAGTAAAGTTAACGTTATCGTTCACGTTCCCGTTGAATAAATCAGTGTGACATTAAAGACTCAAATAAAGAAATTGCTCCCCTAAGTTAGGGGAGCTGGCACGAAGTGACTGAGGAGTATGTTTCCACCATGCAACGACATCGAGCAGGATTAACCTTAACTATAGCACTATGCACTATTTTCATACGCCCCCGCCCCGTTGGGGCACCCCCTCTAGCTTAGAGGGGGAACAGCTACTGCCAGAGTCTTTGACAGACTATAGTTATTCAGTTTACAAGTTAAAGTTGAAAAATCTGAGACATCTGAGGAATCAGTGTGACATTAAATACTCAAATAAAGAAATTGCTCCCCTAAGTTAGGGGAGCTGGCACGAAGTAACTGAGGAGTGTGTTTTCCACGATGCCGTTGCAGCGTGCAGGATTAATGATTAAAGTAAAGTTAACGTTATCGTTCACGTTCCCGTTGAATAAATCAGTGTGACATTAAAGACTCAAATAAAGAAATTGCTCCCCTAAGTTAGGGGAGCTGGCACGAAGTGACTGAGGAGTATGTTTTCCACGATGCAACGACATCGTGGACGATTAAAGATGAAGGAATAATGATTAAAGTTTCCGTTCCCGTTAACGTTAAAGTTAAAGTTAAGGTTAAAGTTAAAGTTAAAGTTCCCGTTCTCATAACCTTAATCATTATAATTTACTCTTAATCTGCATGATATGTGCATTCAAGGTCTTTGCGCTATTGTCGTTGAACAGCTTTTTGTTGATACTTGCACGATTGTTTGATAATCGCTGAGGTTTCATCTCCAACAGATTCTGTATCTCAGAAGGATTAAATTTCAGTCTTATCAGTATTGAGATTTTCTTTTCTAATACATTAAGTTCACTGCTTTTGTCAAACAGACTAATAAAATTTGGCATATACTGTCTTAGCAACTCAATAACATCATTCCACAGACTGTCGGGAGCTATTCCCCTCTGAGCATAGGAATGAAGACTCCTTACCGCCTCAGAGTAGATTACGGTAGACTCGCTATCCCATGCGTCAAGCTGGTGGCTGCTGCCCTGAATGTTGCCTATTATGCCTTTCAGCTTATCTGCCTCTGCCTGCAACTCTTCCATCTGAATGCTGCTGTAGCGCTGCTGCTCCTCCATCTTGACCTTCAGACGGTCGTAGTCGGCAAGGGCTTTAGCATAAAGCTCATTCAGACGCTGCTCTTTGTACTGCTGCTTTGACTTGCGCCTGTTCATCACATACAGCAGTGCTGACACAACAAACAAAGCAAGGAAGAGGATTATCACAAAACGGTATTTGGACACTCTGGCTTCTTCTGCCTTCTTCTGAGCCAGACGCTCGTACGCACTGTAGTCGTACATGGAGCGTATGTGCTGTATCTTCTCTGTCGACAGGCTTATAACAGACGAGTCGTTTGCCTCGCACCAGGCACGGGCATACTTGGCGATGGAGTCGGCATTGCCTTTGCGCTCATACACGCTGAACAGACCGCGATAAGCCGCCTGTGCATTGTTAAAATTGTCTTTTTTGTCTACAAAGGGAAGCAACTTGCGGAAATAATACTCGGCAGAGTCAAGGCGGCTTACCCCAAGATAGTACATGCCCTTATAAGAATAAAAGTCCTCGTAGCCTGAAGAAACATTGCCGTCGCGGTCAACCAATCCGCTTTTATTCTCAAACAGGTCTATAAGTTCTTTAGCCTTAGAATAGTCTTTCCGCTCCAATAGTATATAGATTGCAGGGAGCCACAGGCTGTGGGCTTCTTTCTCATACCCATATTTTCTAAATAACTTATTTGATTTATAACAGATGCTTATCACACTATCCGTGCATCCCATACTGTACAGAACAGAGCTTCTGCTATAATAACTATATAACATATATAATGTATCTTTACATAACTTTGCATACTTATTCACCAACTTTAGTTCTTCAAGATTCCTGTCTGGAAGCTTTTGGACTGTATATATACCTGAAGTCTGCCCGTGAATGCACATAAGCAGCCGATAGTCTGGGACAGTCAGCTTGGCTGTATCGGCTTTGCCTATAGCCTTCTTGTAGCAATCAAGAGCCATAAGTGGACTTTGCCGGTCACGGTAGACACAGCCTAACAGATAGTAAGACTCCATCTGCTGCCTCATGCTTCCGTGATTGTCATAGTATTCTGCAACGTCCTTCATAATCGTATCGCCGCCTATATCCTCATAGTTCTTATTCTTATAGCTTGTCTCCAGCATTTGAAGGTGCATAAGCTGGCTGCGGGACATGTCAGACCTGCTGGCACTAAGACTGTCAAGCGCAGCTTTGGCTACGGCTAAGTCACCCCTCTCAAGCATCGAGTCTACAGCATTAAGCTGCGGTGTATAGGAACTGTGACTGCTGCAACAGGTGAGAAAAAGCAAAAGAGTAACTACGGCAGAATAAGCTATGCCGCACTTAAGGAAATGTATTGAATAGTTTTTCATAATCGCTAATAAATTGCTTATCTGCTTGCAAAGTTAAGTTTTTTTCTGAAAACCAAAAAGACAACAAGGAAAAATGTTAAGACTAAACTTAAGATTTAAATCGCGATTTAATCAAAATAACATAAAAAAGTAAACATTTTGCCGTCCGTGTAAAATATGTAAAATTGCAGCTAACGCACTGATGGTTAACTGATTATCTAAATTCATCAATTTTGTCATGTAAAATCTGTAATAAAAAAATTTGGAAAAAATAATGGTTCCAACCTATCTTTGCAGACAAATTTAAATCAATAGGAAAATATGGCAATAGGATTAAGAGATTTTAGGCAAGTACACCTGTATGAAAAATAAGACATTCATGATTTCTGCATCATATATGTTCTAAATAAATAATAATCATAAATTAAAACACTCTATATTCTTAGTTTAAAAATTAAAAAAACATGAAAAATAAAAATCATTTTTATCAGTGGTTGCCGTTAATATTCCTAATAATAGCAGACATATATGCTTATACTTCAATAGCCGATTGGAATTTTTCTAAGTATGCCATAACATGTCTGCTAAATGGAGCTATTGTATTCTTCCTTGCTATAAGCATTGTCGGGAGGCATTGGGCTTTCCCTGTAACGACACTTAAATATGATATATACATAATTGGGGCTTTTCTTATGCTCATTGGAATTACTGGTGTATATGAATTTATTATATTAGGCATTATCCCAATAGCAGATATACCACGTTATGTATACGAAACAAGAACAGTAGAACATGAAGAATACAGCATCTCCAAAATTAAGACGTGGCATATATTTTTAGAAGTCATGATTCTGCTATTTGCATTGATTTACACCACAGTAGTGGTAATTAAGGAGATGGATTTCTATAGTCCGTATATATATATTGCAGGAATTGCAGCAGTAATTTGCGGAGAGCTGTATATATTGCTTATAGAAAGAGATACTGATGAGAGCAGATTACCATGGTCTGCTCCTGTAATAATCATTCCTTTTGCCATAATTATGAAAGATTATTTACGCCCAGAGCATATAACCATTGTATATACATCTTTAGCAGCATCATTATTGTTAAGCATCCTTGATGTTTATATAAATAATAATATACTTGGGATTTACGCAATAAACAGAAAATGGAAACAAAGGAATATATAATTGCGCAAATTGATATATTAGTAATAATAAATATTTTCAAATAATTAAAAACCATGAATTTAAAAAAACATCTATTTGTCTGTTTGTTTGCATTTGCAGCTATATGCGCAAATGCACAGGAAATTAAGTATGGAGTAACGGCAGGAGTTAACATTAATACACTTACTACAAATGCCAATAAAGAAAGGACTGGATTTCATGTTGGATTCAAAACTGAAATTGATTTCAATAAAAAGCTATATGTAAATGCTGGATTGATGCTTACTTCTAAGCCTTGGGGTGATTTGGGAATAACCACACCAGCATGGAACAAGACGGATTTTTGGAATGCAACTCCTTACTATCTTGAAATTCCTGTTCATGTTGGATATAAACTGCCTGTGGCAAAGAATGTAAAAATATTTGCTGAGGCAGGACCATATATGGCAATTGGATTATTTGGATCTGGCAAATATACAGAAAAACAATATGATGAAGGCTTTAAGAATCTGATAGAATCAAAAACGCATGATTTAGAAGACCCATTTAAGCATAACTACCAAAAACGCTTTGACTGGGGTCTCGGAGGGAACATCGGCGTTGAACTGTTCAACCACTATCAGCTGTCTGTTGGATACGACTGGGGGCTGAAAGAGATTTTAGGCAAGAACACCAGCATGAAAAATAAGACATTCATGATTTCTGCATCATACTTGTTCTGATAACTAACTTAAATAAATCTATATTTCAAAGAGGACACTTTCTGAAAAAAAAGAAAGATGCCCTCTTTTTTGAGTTCTTCACTATTAATTAATTCATTCTCAAAAGAATTAAATTCGCAAGGAAAGCATTGGCGGTTATTTTTATTTTCTTTTACTTTGCGATACAATCTAAATTATGAACACACATGAGAATTAATTAGAGTTAACACACAAGCAGCAAGTCTTAAAATTTGGGGCTTATGCGAAATAATTCTGTTTTAATTCATTATAAAGACAAAATATTTCATTTAATTTGCATCAGTTTTTTTTAATAATATACTATTAAACCTTTAAAGATTCTTTTTATTATGAAATCATTTTTACTTACAATCGCAGCCTTGTTCTGCTATGCTGTTTCAAATGCTCAGAACAACGCCTTAGCCATTGACGATTTTGTTACTACTGTTGCCGTAATCGGAACGGATGCAACCATCAACGTAGCCGTTACTTACGAAGGTGAAGAAACGGTCAAGGATTTTGACTACACTATTTCGTCGCCAGCTTTTGAAGATGAGACTTTCCACTACATCCTAAAAGAACCTTTATACAAAAGCCGAATACCAGTTTTCTTAAACCTGCCTTTCAAGAGCGGAACCATTGCCAGAATGGAAGATGTCTCTATAACAATAACGAAGGTAAATGGTGTTGAGAATGAGATAGGCAACGACAAAAACGTATCAAAAGGCAAACTGATTTCTATTATAGCAGATTCTCCACACAAAGTCGTTATGGAAGAGTTTACGGCAACATGGTGCGCAAACTGTCCAAGAGGAATTGTGGCTATGGAGAAACTCCAACGCCTATACCCCGACAATTTCATCGGTATTGCCATTCACTGCGACGATGTTATGTCGGCTAATGGCTTCAATTCTCTATTGAAGCAGGTTGAAGCCATTCCATTCTGCTTTGTAAACAGACGCTATAAATGCGACCCATATTGGGGATATACCTATGGGGGAAGGTTTGCTACAAAAGAATTATTTGACGTCTGCCTTAATCAGCCAACTGAGGCTGCCTTGCAAATAAGGTCGGCAATATGGAATGAAGACAGCACGAGCATTTCAATTACCACAGATGCAACTTTCCAGTATGACAACGAAAACGCTCCTTATGCCTTAGGTTTTGTCTTGACAGAAGACTATGTCAGCGGTCCTGGCTCGAAATGGAATCAGGCAAACAATCTGATGACAGACCTTGAGTTTATGCTGGATGAAGATTTCCATAAGTTCTATTATGGCGACAGCTATATCAAAAATATGGAATATATGCACGTTGCAGTAGGAGGATGGAAAACTGGAAATGGCTATGAAGGAAGCATACAGTCGCCTGTTGTTGCAGGTGAAACACAAACATTCAACAAGACTCTTGACATTTCTGCAGTTAAACAAATACAAAACAAAAAGAACCTAAAAGTCATCGCGCTTCTCATCGATACAGAACGAGACAGAATTGTAAATGCAGACCAGACGCTGATAAGCGAAGAAGATGTCGCTGCCATCTTGCCGAAAACGACAGACAGCACCAGAAAAGTGGAAAGCATATATGGCATAGACGGGAGCAGAAGAAACTCTCTCTCACGCGGCGTAAACATTGTGAGACACTCAGACGGAACCACAAAAACTATCCTAAAAAAATAAACATGTCAAACATTTTAAATTAAAGAGATGAAAAAAATTCTATTTTTAATGGTGGCTTTTGCAATTCCTTTCATTGCAAAGGCACAAGAGGAAGATGATCCTATTCCTGAAAAAGTAGTTAATCTTGAAAATGTCGTTGCAGGACATCTGCAAGAATTGTTGGAGGCTGACGACATGGAACAGATTACAGACCTTACTATTAGTGGCGAGCTGAATGGTTCAGACATTGCTTGCCTGAAAAGAATAAGCAGAAAGCCCAGCCAATACGATTATGAACAAGCAGGGGGGGTGCTTAGCAAACTCAATCTTTCTAAAGCCAGAATTGTTGAAGGTGGCGAAGCCTATGGATATGATAACGACTATGGTGGAACTGGTGAAGAATTCTATACAGAGAACGACGTGATAGGACCTTTTATGTTCTATGGATGCAACCTTCTTGAAAGCCTTGTTCTGCCAGAGTCAACAAAGAAAATAGGCAACAACGCATTTGAGAACTTGGAGAAGATAAAGAACCTTATCATTCCTGATAATGTTACGTACATAGGTGAATCTGCATTCCGCCAATGCAAGAAACTACAGAATATTGCTTTGCCTGACAACATAACAGAGATAAGACCTTACACCTTCTCTGGCTGTGAAAACTTGCAGACAGTAAAGTTTCCTGCTAACCTCATAACAATAGGCGAAATGTCTTTCTTAAGCTGTAAGGCTTTAGAACAAGTGATTCTCCCCCCAAAACTTGAAACAATAGGAATGAGCGCTTTTGTCAACTGTGAACTTATCAGTAAAATATCTATCCCATCAAGCATTAAAGAACTGAAAAGAACTGCGTTTGGAAATTGCACCAATACTCAGGAAATTTATTCTTATGCTCAGAATCCACCTACTTGCGGAGATAATGTCTTTATGAACATTGATACTGAAAACTGCAAACTCTATGTACCAGCAAACACTACTGACATATATAAGGCAAACAGTACTTTCGAACCTTTTATAAACATTATAGAGATGGGCGAAACTCTGCAACTTGACGAAAACGGCATCAACTCTGGAAAACTCTATAGAAATGAGAACAAGACCTTGAACGTAGAACTGAAGAGAACTTTCAAGGCTGGGGAGTGGAGCTCCATCTGCCTGCCGTTCTCTCTCAGCAACAGTCAGATGAAGCAATACTTCGGAGAAGATGTCGTGCTGAAGGAACTTGACAGATTTGGAAGCGTTGAGAACGGAGAACCAGAAATGTCACTCGTAATGAAGGATGCAGAGAGCATTGCAGCAGGAAACCCTTACATCATAAAGACAAGCGTTGACACAGACGTACTCCTCTTCGAGAACATCACAATAGAGAAGTCGCTCACTAATCAGGTTGTGCCTGAAGGCAAACTGTACTGCGTATTCGCTGGAACATTCAACCTGACAGACATGCTCAGCAGCGGAAATTATCTTGTAAATCCTGACGGAACTTTGACGATAGCACCTACATATTCTGAGGAGCTACAGGAGTTTAACGTGCCTGGATTCAGCGCATACTTCATGATGCCTGACGAATGGTTTGAGAAGGAGGTTACACTCATTTTGGATACAAAGCCCGATGTAGAAACTCTGCAACTCGACGAAAACGGCATCAACTCTGGAAAACTCTATAGAAATGAGAACAAGACCTTGAACGTAGAACTGAAGAGAACTTTCAAGGCTGGGGAGTGGAGCTCCATCTGCCTGCCGTTCTCTCTCAGCAACAGTCAGATGAAGCAATACTTCGGAGAAGATGTCGTGCTGAAGGAACTTGACAGATTTGGAAGCGTTGAGAACGGAGAACCAGAAATGTCACTCGTAATGAAGGATGCAGAGAGCATTGCAGCAGGAAACCCTTACATCATAAAGACAAGCGTTGACACAGACGTACTCCTCTTCGAGAACATCACAATAGAGAAGTCGCTCACTAATCAGGTTGTGCCTGAAGGCAAACTGTACTGCGTATTCGCTGGAACATTCAACCTGACAGACATGCTAAGCAGTGGAAATTATCTTGTAAATCCTGACGGAACTTTGACGATAGCACCTACATATTCTGAGGAACTACAGGAGTTTAACGTGCCTGGATTCAGCGCATACTTCATGATGCCTGACGAATGGTTTGAGAAGGAGGTTACACTCATTCTTGATAAGATTGAGACTTCTATCAACACCATAAAGACAACTGAAAGCAATAAGTATTTCAACCTTCAAGGACATGAAATGGGTACAGACAGCAGAAAGCTCCCTAAGGGCATCTATATAAACAATGGTAAGAAGATTGTGATTAAATAACAATTACGAATCTTACAGACCATAACTTTAAGGCTCTTTCCGTACCAGTCGTAAAACACTTGGCATGGAAAGAGCCTTCTCTGTATAGGCAACCTCTGAAGCCTATCAGTTTGTTGTTGCGTATTTTATAAGAGAATATTAGACTTTTAAGGCTAAAGACTATATATTTACTAGTCAGTCACGCAATTTATATAAGCCATAAGGACTATTAAACCATGAGCATCGGGGCCATACTAACTTACTACCTGAACAACTAAGGGCTAAAAACGCGTTGCCAGCCAACACATCAAAATATCTATTCGTAAACCAATTATCAACTATACACTATATCGTATCCTAACAACAAGAAAAACATAAAAAAGCGTCCGCACTACAAAAGATGTAATGCGGACGCTAATGTCTAATTATATGCTTAAAATGCTATAATCTTTCTGATTATTTTGCTTCAGCAGTCTCAGTCTCTTCGCTGATTTTCTTACCCATTGTGAGATAAGCAACAGGAGCAGCGATGAAGAGGGAAGAAAGTGTACCGAAAACTACACCAAGTATCATGGCGAATGAGAAACTGCGGATGCTCTCTCCACCGAAGAAGAAGATACAGAGCAACACGATGAGTGTTGAAACTGATGTGTTGACGGTACGAGCCAGTGTCTGGTTCAGAGAACTGTTGAACAATGACTGACGGTCGCGCTTGCGGAAGAGTTTCAAGTTCTCACGTACACGGTCGAAGACAACCACCTTGTCGTTGATAGAGTAACCGATAACGGTAAGGATGGCACCGATGAAGGTCTGGTCGATTTCGAGTGAGAATGGAACGATTCCCCAAAGCATTGAATAGAATCCGATAACGATAAGGGTATCGAATGCCAGTGCTACGATAGAACCTACAGAGAAGGCTACATTGCGGAAGCGGAGCAGGATATACAAGAATATTGCTATCAATGCTACGATTACTGAGATGATTGCCTTGTGGGTTACATCCTTAGCGATAGAAGGACCTACCTTTGTAGAACTGATGATAGAGCCACCGTTGCGAACATCTGGGTCTTTGAATGTCTTTAGGTCTTTCTGAGTTACGAGACCTGCCTTAGAGAGTGCGTTGAAGAGTTTCTCTTCTGCCTCGTCGTCAACAGTAAGACTGTTTGACTCAATCTTATAGTTAGTTGAAACACGTATAGTCTGTCCGTCGGTACCGAGAGCGAGAGCACTTGCTGTATAGCCGTCGAACTCAGCACGCAATGCTTCGTTGACCTGCTCAGGCTGAACTGGTTTCTCGAACTTAACAACATAGTTGCGACCACCAGTGAAGTCGATGCTTCGGCTGAGACCTCTGAAGAAGAAGAAGCAGATGAAGATTAAGGCTCCAATGCCCCAGATGGTGAATGTCTTGCGATACATTGACATGAAGTTTACTTTCATGTTCTGCATCAGATTCTTAGAAACTGGAGTATAGAATACGAGGTTGCGCCACTTGTCTTTCTTCAACTGGTTCTCGTAGATGATACGTGTAAGGAACACTGCTGTGAAGAATGAGCAGCAGATACCGATTATCAACGTAACAGCGAAACCACGAACAGGACCTGTACCGATAACGGCAAGAATGATACCTGTGATTATACTGGTCAGGTTAGAGTCGAAGATGGCAGAGAAGGCGTTGCTATAACCAGCCTGCAGAGCCTGCTTGACATTCTTTCCTGCGCGCATCTCCTCACGAGTACGCTCGTAGATGAGCACATTGGCGTCGACAGCCATACCGAGAGCAAGCACGATACCGGCAATACCTGGCATTGTGAGTGCAGACTGGAAGGATGCCATGATACCAAATGTGAAGAAGAGGTTGATGAGCAATGCGCAGTTAGCAATCATACCAGGTATGAAGTTGTACATCACTACCATGTAAATCATCAAGATGATGAAGGCGAAGATGAAAGAGATTATACCTTGCTTGATTGACTGAGCACCGAGTGAAGGACCTACTACTTCTTCCTGAACGATGCGAACAGGAGCTTTCATACGACCAGACTTCAGAGTGTTTGCCAAGTCTTTTGTATCTTCAACGGTGAAACTACCAGATATTTCTGAGTTACCGCCTGTGATTTCTGTATTTACGTTAGGTGCGCTATAAACGAGTCCATCGAGAACGATAGCAACAGGTTTACCTACATTTGCACGGGTAAGTGCAGCCCAACGACGTGCACCGTCGTCGTTCATTGACATGCTTACAGTAGGTTTACCAGTCAACTGGTTGAAGTCGTCGCGTGCAGACTCAACAACATCACCCTCTAATGGAGCGCGTCCGTCGGCTGTAGTAATCTTGAGAGCATAAAGCTCGAAGATGCGCTTGTTGTTCTTGATGAAGTCAGATGGTTTAGCACCCCAGCAGAGTTTCACGTCAGAAGGAAGAATCTGCTTAGCAACATCAGAACGTAGCATCTTGTTGATTTCTGCTGTGTCGCGCATGTTGGCAAGACCAACGATGCAACCGCTTGCGTAGCGGCTGTCGAGCATAGAGAAGAGAGGATTGAGTTTCTTCTCTGCCTCCAACTGAGCTTCAGCATTCTTCTTGCTGTCTGCCTTCTTGTTCAATACTAGGTCAGCCTTGTTGTCGGCAGCCTTAACTTCTTTGCTGTCTGCCTTCTCTTCTGTAGCAGTAGAGTCTTTAGGCTCATCGTTGCCAGCCAGACGAGTATTGATTTGTGAAAGATAACCTGTGATTTCCTGTGCATTATATGTCTCCCAGAATTCGAGGTTGGCACTACCTTGCAACAGTTTACGCATACGCTCTGGGTCTTTCACACCAGGCATTTCAACCATAATGCGTCCCTGCTGTCCTTCAAGCATCTGAATGTTAGGCTGAACAACACCGAACTGGTCGATACGGTTAGTGATGACATTCTTAGCATCAGCCACAGATTCAGCAACCTTCTCGCGCAATATTTTCTCCACTTCGGCATCGTTGCTTGTAGTTTTTACTTCAGCAAGCTGCTGAGTAGCAAAGATTTCAGCAAGGTGATGACCAGGAGCATTGCGCTGGTAAGCCTTCACGAATAGGGTAATAAAGTCACTCTGTGTCTTCTCCTCTTCAGCTCTTGCTTCTTTAATAGCCTTAACGAAAGCAGGGTCTTTCTTGTTGCCTGCAAGGTTTTCAACCAAGTCAGGAACAGAAACTTCGAGGATGACGTTCATACCGCCTTTAAGGTCAAGTCCGAGACCAACCTGAGTTTCCAAACATTTTTGGTAAGAATAGATTCCAAGATACTTCACAGAGTCTTTGTAGTCCTGCTGTGCAATTGGATCTTTAATCTTAGCCGCCTGGCTGTCATAGTATGAAGTGGCAACCGAGAACGACAAATAGAAAATGCTTGCTAACGTCAATAAGACGGCAGTAAAAAGTACAATTCCTTTGTTTTGCATTTTAATTTATGTTTTTATGTTTATATTCTTTCGTATTGCAGAACTGCATCTATAAGCAGATGTGCATCTGGACATCGTAAGGCAAATACAGAAAAGTTCCTTACTGCAAATGCTGGCATAAGTCAGCAGGCGCATTTCTGCCCATTTATAGTATATTATAGCGTGCAAAGATAGAAATTTTTATTTATATACGAAAGAAAAGTGTTTCATTATTTCTTATTTTTTATTGTTTTAGGCGCTTTTTCAAGTTACAACTGATTGGATAGTGGTCGGAGACTGTTATTTTCTTATCAACCTTACAGTTATAGGGCTGCCAGTCTGACGAGCAGAGTATGTGGTCTATCCTTACGAAGATGCCGCCTCGCTGATATGTGAATCCTGTGCCGTTGCCGCTTTCTCGGTAACAATCAGTAAGTTTTCGGCTTAGCACTCTGCGCGTGTAAGAATTAGGATGGTCGTTGAAGTCGCCGCAGAGAATTATGCTTTTTATTCCGCAAGATTCGATATAACGGGCAACACTGTCAACTTGCGGGGCGCGGATTTTGGCAGCCTTGGCAAGTTTCTCTAGCAGATATTTTGACTCCCGCTCAGCACTGTCGCGCTTCATCTCGCCTTTGACAAGCTGGCGGAAATTAGTCTTTTCCTCTTGTGATAGCCTGTTTGACTCAAAATGATTGTTGATAACAAGAACAGTATCGCCGCCGATAAGCAGTTTATAGGCAATGCTAAGGTTGCTCTGCGATACATAGCGGATGCGTTCACGATGAATTATTGGAAACTTGCTATAGATGGTTAGCACGTCGGCTTTCTTTGCAATACGCGCTGTGTCGGTATAAGGATATAGCTTTCTGAGTCTGCTCTTAGGATTTTCGTCCAATATATCGCGCGAACCAGTTTCTTGCAGGCAGACTATATCGGCATTGCTTTTTACGATATAATCAATGATGGGGTTGTCTTGAGCTTCGTCGTCTTCATATAGGTCGTGCATCATGACGTTGTAACTCAGAATCTTAATAGTGCTGTCGGGTATCTGCTTTTTGCTGTTTACAGGAGAATAGGTGCGTATCGGCGAATAGCACAAAAGAAATCCTGCAAATGGAATAAGCAGATAGCGAGGCTTGAAAAAAATCCAGAAAACAAAAAAGACAAGGTTAAGAAACAAAGCAATGGGAAAGAAAAGACTGAGCACGCTTATATACGGATGGTTTGCAGGCTGCACCATATCGATGTTGCCAAGCAGAAGCATAATGATTATTATTGCAACATTTATTCCTGCAATAATATTCAGGGTCCAGTTCCCTATTCGCTTTATATTTCTGAAAAACATATTATTTTCTTAGGAGTTAAGAGTTGTAAAGGATTTAAGACAATATTTTTTATCTTTGCAATGCTTTGATGTTGTTCTTAACTCCTTTACAACTTCAACTCCTTAATAGTCTCCTAAATCCTTTAACTCCTAATTAAGTTTACTCTGGTCGAAGAGTCGTTTTTTCTCCTCATCAGTAAGTGAGTCGTATCCGCTCTTTCTTATCTTGTCGAGAATGACATCAATCTCGTCTTCCTTGCGCTTTTTGCGGGCATTGTAGTTCCAGTCTGTCTCTGGACGCTCCTCAACTTCCTCTGGCTCTTGCGGTGCAGCCTGACGATGAGAACGCTGTTCCCACTTGTCTCGCATATTATCGAAGAACTGGCGTCCCACTCCACGTCCGTAACGGGCATCAAGTTCGGGATGACGTCGCCAATAACGAATGAGGAAGAAACCGAAAATCATACCGCCAAGATGGGCAAAATGAGCCACTCCACTATTGGTTGTGCTCAATGCCGACAACAATTCGATGACAACATAAAACATCACAAACCACTTAGCCTTTATAGGGATAGGCAATGGGAAAATAAAGATTCTCTCCTCTGGGAATATCATTCCGAAGGCAAGCAGAATACCATAGATTGCTCCAGAAGCACCTACGGTAGTCATTGCGTTAAGAATATTAGCCTCATAATCTGACAAATGGAAAAGATGAGAAATAGGGAATTTGTCAGCATTCATCGTGTAGATCTCAACAAACTGAGCCAGTTCCTGAATTAGTCCTGCACCGATTCCGCACACCATATAATATATTATAAAGCGTTTCGGTCCCCATACTCTCTCTATCACACATCCAAACATCCAGAGGGCAAACATATTAAAGAACAAATGGTCCCACCCTCCGTGCATGAACATATAGGTTACAAGTTGATAAATCTGGAAATCCTGAGCGAGGAAGAAATGCAGTCCGAATATATCATTCAGATTTATTCCTCGTGCAGAAAGAACATAGTAAGCAAGGAATGCTATTACATTTATAATCAGCAGATTCTTTGTTATTGTTGGAATATTGCGCATAATGTCATTTTTTAGTATTATCAAAAACCAGCGCAAAAATACTAAAAATATCCGTTACTTTGTATAAAAAGACTTATTTAGACCTTTTTTTTCGTTTTTTTCATCACTTTTTTCTCATTTTTGTTTGATTTATGAAACGAAACGAGTATATTTGCCACAAAATTAGATAATTATCCCAAAATTAAACTTTAATAAAATCACAGAATTATGAACAAAACAGAATTAATTGAGAAGATCGCAGCTGGTACAGGTTTAACTAAAGCTGATTCAAAGAAGGCATTAGAAGCTACAGTTAGTGCTATTAAGGAAGCTCTCGTTGCAGGCGACAAGGTTGCCCTCATCGGCTTCGGTACATTTGCAGTTAACGAGCGTCCAGCGCGCGAAGGTATCAATCCAGCTACAAAGGCTAAGATCAAGATCGCAGCTAAGAAAGTTGCTAAGTTCAAGGCTGGTGCTGACCTTAACGATGCTCTAAACTAATATCTGGATTTTCTAACCAGATCATTCTGGAGATTTTTCCGAAATCAATAAGCGGATGTGTCACTCGAAAGAAGACATATCCGCTTTACTTTTTGCTTATATCTGAATATATACTTATCTATAACTTATTGGCAAAGGAGCCTTTTATTTTCTATTCCACACAACATAAGAGCGAGAACACTCTCTATGAGTATCCTCGCTCTTATGTTGTCCAAGGCGGATTCGAACCACCACAAACAGAACCAAAACCTGTTGTGCTACCATTACACCATTGGACAATCAACATAGAAAATTCTATTTGCGGCTGCAAAGGTAGTGCTTTTTTACATCACCACCAAATTTTCAGACCACTTTTTCCTCATTTTTTAGTTTAGCGGGTTCCCTATAGAATCCATTATACATGGAAACTAAAGAAAACCCGCAAACATTCATTAATTATGAAAAGACACTGTCTGCAACTACCTAATATCACATCAAAATTGCAGACTCATTCTAACTTATTTCACCGTAATAAGGAAATAATTCTTCTTTCCTTTCTGAGCCAAGAGATATTTACCGTCGATAAGGTCGTCGGCTGTTACAAGACGGTCGAAAGCAGAGATTTTCTCCTTGTTCAGAGATACTCCTCCACCCTGCACCATCTTTCTGCATTCACCTCTGCTTGGGAACACTTTCACATCGTCGCGAGTAAACAACTCAACAAATGGTTTTCCGAGTTCTTCCTTCGGCAAATCGAAATGTGGGACTCCTTCAAATATGTCTAAGAATGTCTGCTCGTCAATCTTTGCGAGTGCATCCTTAGTCGACTTGCCAAAGAGTATGTTAGAAGCCTCAATAGCCATCTCCAAGTCTTCGCGAGAGTGAACCATAGTGGTTACTTCCTCTGCCAGTCTCTTTTGCAGGATACGTCTGCCTGGATCTTCCTTGTGCTCAGCAACAAGAGTGTCGATGGTCTCTTTGTCGAGCGATGTGAAAATCTTTATGTAGCGTTCTGCATCGTCATCGCTCACATTGAGCCAGAACTGATAGAACTTATAAGGAGTTGTGCGGTTGCGGTCGAGCCATATATTTCCGCTCTCAGTCTTTCCGAACTTCTTTCCGTCGGCCTTGGTAATGAGCGGACAGGTGAGTGCAAAAGCCTCAGTCTCTGAACCGAGAGTGCGGCGGATCAGTTCTGTACCAGTAGTCATGTTGCCCCACTGGTCGTTGCCTCCAAGCTGAAGCTTGCAGCCCTTGTGTTCGTAAAGATAAAGGAAATCGTAGCCCTGTAAGAGCTGATATGTAAATTCAGTGAAAGAAAGTCCGTCGCGTGCAGTACCGTTAAGACGCTGCTGTACGCTTTCTTTCGCCATCATATAGTTCACCGTGATATGCTTGCCAACTACGCGTGCAAAATCTAAGAATGTGAAATCCTTCATCCAGTCGTAGTTGTTAACCATCTCAGCCTTGTTTGGCTCGGTGCCTTCGAAGTCGAGGAACTTAGCCACCTGCTTCTTTATGGCCTCCTGATTGTGGTAGAGAGTCTCTGCATCGAGCAGGTTTCTCTCCTGACTCTTGCCAGAAGGGTCTCCAATCATACCAGTAGCCCCGCCAACAAGAATAATAGGTTTGTGTCCGCAGCGCTGCAGATGTCTCAACATCATGATGCCGCAGAGGTGTCCTATGTGCAGAGAGTCGGCAGTAGGGTCGGTGCCAAGATAGGCAGTAACCATTTCACGCTGCAGTAATTCTTCTGTTCCTGGCATGATTTGGGCAAGCATGCCGCGCCATTTAAGTTCTTCTACAAAGTTTTTTTTCATCGTAATATGTCTTACTTTGTTAAAATATATGATGATTGGGGGTATAGCTTAAGGAAACTACGGAACAGGGTCGTAGCCTGAACCACCCCACGGGTTGCATCTTAATATCCGCTTTATTGCCAGCCACAGCCCCTTGAAAGGTCCGTATTTGGCTATTGCCTGTCGTGCATATTCCGAACAAGTTGGAGTAAATCGGCAAGAGGATGGTGTGAAAGGTGAGATAAACATCTGATAGAAGCGTATCGGAAGAATAAGTATCAGCGACGAGATGCGCTTCAGCATTTCCAATATGTTAGTCGGTTTACTCATAGTTTCTCCCCTACTCGCTTTAGCAGGTTGACCACCCTCTGCGACACTTCTGGTGAGGGTAACAGCCTGTCTTCGCTCCAGATGAAGGCAATGATGAGCGACTTATTGCCAAGTGCATCAACCTTTTCTGTCAGATAATGCTTATTCAGCCTGTAGGCTTCGCGCACCTGCCGCTTTATGCGGTTTCGCTTTACGGCACGCTTAAAGTAACGCTTAGGGACACTGACAAGCAGTTGTACTGGCGACTCACCTTCCGAACGGTCTTTCAGTCTGTAGACTATGCGCAGGGGGTGAGCAGCAAGCGAGCGGCTTCCTCCTCCAAAAAGCTGTTCTATGAGCGAACGGCTTTTCAGGCGTTCACTTCTTTCGAGCCCGTTATGTGCATTGCCAGCACTCATTGTGAGTTTATTTTTTTTGCTTAGCAAGAAAGGCCTTCAGCGCACCAGTCATAGAAGGATATTCTGAAGTAGGAGCCTCAAGGTTCAACTTCAGCTTGTGGTCGTTCACTTCCTTTGCCGTAGCAGGTCCGAAGGCTGCAATCTTCACCTTGCCTTGCTTGAAGTCGGGGAAATTCTTAACCAGCGAGCGCACTCCTGTAGGACTGAAGAAGATAAGCATATCATAGTCGAATGTATCTACTTCTTCTTGTGTGAAGTCGTTGCTCACGGTTCTATACATCACGCATTCTGTATGTTGCAGTTTCTTAGAGTCGAGAAGTTTCTTCACGTCGTCGTTGTGCACATCGCTCAGCGGAACGAGATACTTCTCAGTCTTGTGCTTAACCATCTGTGGGAGAAGGTCAACAATCTTTCCAGTATTACCGAAGAACACCTTGCGTTTGCGATATTGCACATATTTCTGGATGTAGAGTGCAATCTGCTCTGTCACACAGAAGTATTTCATGGTTTCTGGAATATCTACGCGCAATACCTTAGCCAATGTGAAGAAATTGTCTATTGCATGACGCGAAGTGAAAATAATAGCAGTGTAGTTGAGAATATTTATCTTCTGCTGACGGAATTCCTTTGCAGACAATCCTTCAACTTTAATGAAAGGACGGAACACCAATTCAACGCCAAATTCTCTGGCAATGTCGTAGTAAGGAGACTTCTCACTTGATGGTGTCGGTTGGGATACCAAAATTTTCTTTATCATTCGGTCTTCTAGTAATTGATTTTTAAATAATCATTAAGCTGCATCAATGTTCCGAGTAACATTACTAATGGAGCTATTTCAAGGGCGCAAAAGTACAAAATATTTTGCAAAAAACCGCCAAAATGACGAAAAAAGATAATTTTACACTTATAGAACACAAATAATTCAACTATACCTATTACTATAAAGGTGTAGATTATAGCACTTTTTATCGGCAAGCCAAAATATAAAATCAGCAACACGAGAGGGAAAAGCAGAAGACCTTCCATAGCGGCTATGAAAAGCATCGACTTGTTCCACTGCTGATTGGCTCGCGGCTCGAAGAATACCCAGTTAACAAAGTTGTAGAGCAGAAAGCGGACAAGAAAATATCCGATTATCACTCCAAAATAGATTATAAGCAACTGATACTGAGACGACAAGATAAACGTGTCGGCTACGGCTTCGAGTGTATAGAAGAAATATATCAAAGAGAAATTGAGGGCAGTCAGAGCAACAAGGAATAACTGGAAGCGCACTTCGTTTGAAGTCTCGGTTATTCCTGTTGTGCGCTCGCTCTTCGGGGTGAAGAAGAAGTTCTTTGCCTGACGAGCAATGAACTTGCGCGAGTTGCTTATGGAAATCACAGCAAGGATGAAGCAGCCAATGAGCAGACCAGTTATTACGTTGTCGCCGCTCATGGTGTATGGCACAGGGTCGGCAGCCACACCAAACCGGTCGTGTCCTGGCGCTGAATAGCTCATCGTGTCGGTAAAGAGGTATGGGTTGCGATAGTGAGCCACGTCGCCCAGCCTTTGGTCTGGCCTTATCCTTGTTCCTGGAGTTATGCCTATCGTGTCAGGTCGCTGATTGTAAATACGCTTGCCTGGCTGGAAGTTGGCTTGCACGGCAGAGTCTTGCTGCTCTGGAGTAGCATTAGCAGGCAACTGGTTAAGCACCTGCCAAACCGTCTTAGGCTTGGCTGGCTTAGCCTTTACTACAGAGTCCGAATGAAAACTGTATTCCTGTTCTACTTCTAAAGAATCCGACTGTTGAACAAGCATCTTTTAACCTTATAACCTCAAAACCCTACGACTTTACTTAATTCCAAACTCCTTCTTTATGTCGTCTACTCGGTCGAGCTTCTCCCATGTGAAGAGTTCCACTTTGACAGTGCGAGTAGGATGATAGTGGCTTGTGAAAGTCTTCTCCACCACCTCGTTCTTTCGTCCCATGTGTCCGTAGGCAGCAGTCTCAAGATACATAGGCTGGCGCAGTTTCAGCGACTTCTCTATTGCCTTCGGGCGAAGGTCGAAGAGGTGACTTATCTTTTCAGCTATCTCTCCGTCAGACATGTTGACATGCTTCTTGCCGTAGGTGTTTACATATATATTGACAGGCTCTGCCACGCCAATAGCATAGCTTATCTGAACGAGCATCTCGTCAGCCACGCCCGCTGCAACCATGTTCTTTGCGATGTGGCGGGCAGCATAGGCAGCAGAGCGGTCAACCTTAGAAGAGTCTTTGCCTGAGAAAGCTCCGCCTCCATGTGCGCCTTTTCCTCCGTAGGTGTCCACAATTATCTTTCTGCCCGTCAGTCCTGTGTCGCCATGAGGACCGCCAATGACAAACTTTCCAGTAGGGTTAACGAAATATTTTATGTCGTCGTTGAACAGCGCAAGCACTTTCTCTGAGTGTATCTGCTGCTTAACTCTCGGAATGAGTATGTTGATGACGTCTGCCTTAATCTGCTGCAACATGCGCTCATCATCGCTGTCAAACTCGTCGTGCTGTGTAGATACAACAATGGTGTCGATGCGCTGAGGAATACCCTCATCGCTATATTCCACCGTAACCTGACTCTTTGAGTCTGGACGAAGATACTTCATCTCCTTGCCTTCACGGCGAATCTCTGCCAGTGTGTGCATGATGAGGTGAGCCAAGTCGAGCGAAACAGGCATGTAACTCTCCGTCTCGTTTGTAGCATAGCCGAACATCATGCCCTGATCGCCTGCACCCTGATTTTCATCTTCCTCGCGGTCAACGCCACGATTGATGTCGGCACTCTGCTCGTGAATAGCTGTCAGTATTCCGCATGAGTCGCCATCAAACTGATATTCCGACTTTGTATATCCTATGTTCTTTATTGTGCGACGTGCAATAGTCTGCAAGTCGATATATGCTTCAGAGCGCACCTCACCCATTATGACAACCTGTCCTGTTGTCACAAATGTCTCTATAGCCGTGCGCGCATGGTCGTCATAAGCCAGGAACTGGTCTAACAACGCATCGCTTATCTGGTCACAGACTTTGTCTGGATGACCTTCGGAAACCGACTCCGATGAAAATAAATAAGGCATAACGTCTTCTCCTTTTCTGTTCTGTTATATATATATAATAATGTGTTTACTTAAAAACCAATTGGTGTATTGGGGTGCAAAGTTACGATTAAACGAGCAAAGAACCAAACAAAAATTGCTGAAAGTCAATCTTCTCGCCAGTTTCTTGACTTTACGGCATATTTGTCTGGCGCTTTATATTGCCAACCCAGCTTCCGCAAACTCCATTTTCGTAAGGCATTAAAGGTTATAAAGTCGCTCTGCATAGAGGCCATGAGGCGAAGAGTTGTTTAGTAGACAAGTTAAAGTTATCGTTAAAGTTAAAGTTATCGTATGAAAGAATTTTTACACCTTTGTGGTCGGAAATATCTGTTATCATTCCGACCATAATTTATAGATACAATCAATGGAGAATGCTGTAGTACAACAGATTAGAAAAAGGATTCCTCATTTCTCACTTACAAGCATGTTCAACAGCAGAAATACTGTTGAACATGCTTCATTTACTCTTAAAGTTATGAAATTATCAGTACGGAATTATCTTTAATTCATTAAATATCACTATATTTGCGAACACTAAAGAGTTTTTAGACTATGGCTGACCAGATGAAAACAAAAGACATAGCTTTGGTACTGTCAAGTGGTGGTGCCAGAGGTTTAGCCCATATCGGTGCGATTGAGGAATTGGAATCGCATGGATATCATATTTCCTCTATCGCAGGATGCTCAATGGGAGCATTAATTGGTGGAGTCTATGCAGCAGGCAAACTGAAAGAGTTCCGCGAATGGATGAAAACTATAGACAGGAAGAAAATGATAGAACTGACGGATTTCTCCTTTTCTATCAATCACTTGGCAAAAGGCACTCGTATCATTGAAGCCATCATGGAGTTTGTTCCTGATATAGCTATTGAGGACTTACCCGTTCCCTATTGTGCTGTAGCTACTGACTTGAAGGCTGGCCGTGAAGTTGTATTTAACAAGGGCAGTTTATTTGAGGCAATCCGCGCCAGTATTTCCATGCCGTCATTCTATAAGCCCGTTCAGCGTGACGGAATGGTGTTGATAGATGGAGGCATACTTAACCCAATTCCTTTGAATCGTGTAAAAAGGCAGAAGAAAGACATATTGGTTGGTATTGATGTAAGTGGACATGATTATAAAGCTCAATGGGATGAAATGCACCGTCTGACTGAAAAGCATAAGCACGACACGTCTCTGAAATCAAAGATTCTCGACATGCTCATTCCAGACAATATTGAGTTCAATTATTATACAATGCTTTCTCGAACCAGTTCACTGATGATACGCCAAAATTCCATCCTGATGGCAAAACTGATGAAGCCAGACATCCTTGTAGATATTCAGATGAACCGATATGGAACCTTTGACTTTGACAAGTCTGAAAAGCTGGTTGCCATTGGCAAACAGAAGACATTGCATGCAATCGAAAAATACGAATCCGTCAAAGAAATATGATGTTCCTACCATTATCGGAAGTGATGCTCATATCTCATTCCAAATAGCAGACTACTACAGGCTTTATCCGCTGTTGGCAGAAACCGATTTCCCAGATGAACTTATCATGAACTACTGGCAAAAACATTTTTTCGAGTATTTGGGATTGCAATAAATAACAATTGACATACCCCATTATTTGAAGTTCCGACATGCAAATTTTCAGGCATAGGCTTTTTATGGTGCAACAAATAGTCATGTCACTAAATACATAATATAGAAGATTAACAGTAGACAAGTTAAAGTTCCCGTTATCGTTAAGGTTCCCGTTAAACAAATCTGTGTGCGATTAAATACTCAAATAAAGTAATTGCTCCCCTAAGTTAGGGGAGCTGTCACGAAGTGACTGAGGAGTATGTTTCCACCATGCAACTGCATCGTGGATGATTAATGTCACACAGATGCCACAGATGTCTCAGATTTTTTAACGTTAAGGTTAAAGTTCTCGTTCCCGTTAAGGTTAAAGTTAAAGTTAAGGTTAAAGTTCTCGTTCCCGTTCTCAACACCCATAACTTTCTCTTAAATGTTGTTTTGTGAGTATAATCGCTGAGAATGTCTGTAAATAAGAAACATATTCGGGCGGAAACTGCATCATTTCATCAGTTTCCGCCCGAAATAAAATTACTGAACTGAGTTAAATTCTTATGGCTTTGTGATAATATCCCACAACTCATCGTAGTTTTTTACCACATCGTATGTGACGTGACTATCTGAAATTGTGGCGAAGTGCCGACTTGCACATTCTATCTTTACGCTTTCGGCTCGACGGTAGTCTTTTAGACTATCCTTGTCGTAGCCTTTCGTTTCAGCCACAAAGTAGATGTGCTTGATGTCGCTGCCCTCATGGAATACCACGGCCCAGTCTGGATTATAGTGACCGACAGGCGTATTGATATAGAAGCCATTGGGAAGTTTCGTGTAGACAGCAACCTCATTATGCGATTCCAACTGATTAGCGAAGTCCATCTCAATGCCTTTTGAGTCAACTACCACAAGGTCGTAGAGAGACTTGTGCGACTTCAAGGCGTTCACACCCTAGCGACCTTTCAGAGCCGATGCTTCTGTTTAATCATGTAAATCACACAGGTTCCATATTTATCCATTCGCTTTGCTCATCGGTAATTAAATGTTTTGTCTTTAACAACAACCAGCCACGGTCTTAGACCGATGCCATGATTACCACATTCAGCTTCTATACTGCCTCAAAAACTCTATCACAGCCTCATGCTGCCGCTGTTGCTGCACCATCCACTCGTTATACTCATTCAATAACCGCATGAAATGCTCCGTATTTTCTTGTCTATCAATAGCAGAACACATCCTCTCTGCTATCTGCGGAGGAAAATTGTTTCTAATAATCGTTTTCTGCGTCTCATTAGAAACCTTCTTCACTACTATATTGTATAAATCTTGTATTGTTATCATTTCCTTAATTATGAGCCATAATTGCCTTCGTTTGTTCTGCTGGCAAATATAGTGCTATATTTTGCTTACCGAATATTGATTCTTATTTTACCTTGCAAAGGTACACATTTTTGATTGAGAAGATGGCATAAAATCATTGTTTCACGCATAATTTAAGCAAATTTAGTCTAAAGAAATGCTGTGATATAACAAAAAGAAACGATTTGTGCTGAAAAATGACTACCTTTTTACCCACGAATCAGATAATTGGCGAATATGGCAACGAACAAGCATTCCAATCTAAAGGAAGGGCTGGACCTGAAATTCTTCGACTTGTGAAACGGCTTTATCGAATATCTGCGGGAGTGCTGAATGGAGCACAGAATGGGACATGGAACATTGTCATAACAATTTAATACGCTTTATTCCGGCATCTCAGAAAAAAGCGGTAACTTTGCGCCCAAAATAATTATCTGTATCATTCACAACTATAGAGCATTTATGAAAATACTTGTTGTAGATGACGAACTAGACATCTGCGAGATACTCCAATATAATCTTGAGACGGAGGGATACGAGGTGGCTGCCGTCAACTCTGCTGAGGAGGCACTGACGCTGGATCTGACGGAATACGCACTGATTCTTCTTGATGTGATGATGGAGAATATGTCGGGATTCCAGATGGCGCATAAGATGAAAGAGAATCCTGCCACGGCGCAGATTCCCATCATCTTCATTACGGCACTCGATGGGGAGAATCACATGGTAAAAGGGCTCAATATCGGTGCTGATGATTATATTGTCAAACCCCTGAGCATGAAGACCGTGAAGGCAAGGGTCAATGCGGTGCTCAGGCGGGTATATCCGCATGGAATACGAGACAGAATATCGGCAGAGACGATTTGCTATGAGGGTATTGTGCTTGATTTAAAAGCAAAGACTGTCAGCCTTGACCATCAGGAACTGCCTTGTACGAAATTGGAGTTTGAGTTACTTTCTTTCCTGCTTCAGCATCCAGGCGTGGTGTATTCACGCGAGGATTTGCTGAAATACTGCTGGCCGATGGATGCGTGCGTGCTTGACCGCACGGTGGATGTCAACATTACCAGGCTACGCAAGAAACTGGGGCCCTACGGAAAACAGATTAAAACACGTGTAGGCTATGGTTACTGTTTCGAGAAGTAGCGTTTTTCAGCGAAACCTGTTGCTGAGCATCGGTGGTATATTCCTGCTTTTCGCTATTTGCTTCTGCATCTATCAGTATCAGCGTGAAAAGGAGTATAAAATAGACATCCTTCATTCGCGTCTGCAGATGTATAACTACGACATCATGCAGGTGCTGGGCGAGGACGGCATCACCAGTAGGCACCAGTTTCTAAGCTATGTGAGGCAACATCCTCTGAAGGGTCTCCGTGTCTCCGTCATCGACAGACAAGGACGGGTGCTCCTTGACAGCAACGAGCCTCATCCTGACTCATTAGACAATCATCTTGGGCGAACTGAAATTCAGCAGGCACTGCGCGATGGCAATGGCTTCGACCTCAAGCGCACGTCGCAGTCCACCCACGAGACCTATTTCTACTCCGCCACACGCTTCAAGCGCGTCATCGTGCGCACCGCCGTTCCTTATTCTGCTGAGTTGACGCAATCGCTACGGGCAGACAACACCTATATCTATTTTTCCATAGCCTTGACCTTGCTTCTGGGAAGCGTGCTATATATCAGCACACGCCGCATCAGCCGACATATAGGCTATCTGCGCGAGTTTGCCATCAAGGCTGAGAATGGAGAGCCACTAGATCATGAGTTGGAACGGAATCTTCCCGATGACGAGTTGGGTGACATCAGCCACACCATCATCATGCTCTACTGGAAGTTGCGACATGCCGAGGAAGACAAGGCTCGGCTAAAGCGACAACTCACGCAGAATGCCGCCCACGAACTGAAGACGCCCGCCATGAGCATCCACGGCTATCTGGAGAGCATCCTCGACAATCCCGACATGCCTGAGGATAAGAAGAAGCATTTCCTGGAGCGCTGCTATGCCCAGAGCGAGCGTATGAACAAGCTGCTGCTTGACATGAGTGCGCTCACACGGCTCGACGAGATGGATGCCAATCACTTCCGCAATAGTGAGGAATACCAGCAGGTGGACGTGGTGCAGATTGTTCGCAGCATCCTCGACGACACAGCCCTTGCGCTCCAGGAAAAAGGGATCACACCACGCTTGAAGATGCCCCCGCAAGTCATTATAGCCGCTGACGCCAGCCTTATCTATAGCATCTTCCGCAACCTCATAGACAATGTCATAGCCTACGCTACGGATGCATCTCTCGTTGAAATCACCTGTAAACCTGTAGCCCATGAAGATTACCGATTATATGAGTTCTCTGTGAGCGACAATGGTTCAGGGGTAGAGCCCCAACACTTGGAACATATTTTCGAACGCTTCTACCGTGTAGATAAGGGGCGCAGCCGCAAACTCGGCGGCACAGGTCTCGGCCTTGCCATCGTCAAGAATGCCGTAACCGTCCACGGCGGCACCGTAACGGCCTTCCCCACTCCCGGCGGTGGACTGACTGTCAGGTTCACCCTTCAGAAGTGATATGGATAAAGAAAAAGAAGAAAGAATGGAATCAAAATCACCAAAAGAAATACAAGTCGAAGAGAAAATAACCGAATTGGTTACAAAGATTGTGGACGGCCAGACATCTGGCGATGACTTACCTATGAGGCTGTGGAATAGTCTTCGGAACAATCAGGAAATAGTCGCTATACAAAATTATGCCAACATGGTGTCAATAGGACGTCTGGGGTTGAATGACCACGGGCCTGTTCATATGAAGACTGTATGCCGCAATGCCTTGAAGATGCTGAGTATATTACATACTGCAGGAATGCAGACAAGTTTAGAAAAGGAAAACATCGGGACGTTTGCCGACAGTATAGCGGCGGTAATGCTTGCCTCGCTTCTTCATGACAGCGGAATGACAATAGGAAGGAAAGGGCATGAACTGTATTCTGGCATCATATCCTATTCTATTATTGAAAAGGTATTGTCGCAACTCCTTCCAGAAGACGGTGATATTCTGAGGCGTACTATCATTCGTTCCATCGCAATAGAAGGCATCATCGGACACATGGCTACACATCCCATCCATTCCGTTGAGGCTGGTATCATTCTTATTGCAGACGGTTGTGATATGACAAAAGGACGTGCCCGCATTCCTTTGGAAATACCATCAAAACCGACTGAAGGCGATATCCACAAGTATTCTGCAAACTCTATCGAAAAGGTTAAAATAGGGCGGGGGAATGAACGTCCCTTGAAGATTGAGATACACATGAGGGCAGAGGTAGGCTTCTTCCAAGTCGAGGAAGTCCTGATTCCCAAGATTCAGTCGAGTCCTGCCAAGAGCATGTTAGAGTTGTATGCAGGAGTTGAGGGTGAAGAAATGAAACGATATTTGTAATATTAAATCTATAATGTCGTTTCACGGTTATTGCAATCTCATGACATTGTGAGGTTGCAATAATTCTTTATTACCCTTGCAATACGTCTGTAATATCCAGGCTGTACTTTTGCAGCGTCAACGGAGGGCAAACCATATTCCTCGTTGACACAGAAGTATGGAAAAAGAAAAAGGTGTACATTCAATTATTTGTGAAAGTAGCTGTATTATTCACAAAATTGCAATATCATTTTTAATATTCATATTATTGGAATATAGACGTAATAACTCTGTAATCCCAATTTCGCAATTTTGCAGCGTCATTTGGAAAGGCAAACCAAAACTTCCTTATGATGAGTAATGAAAAAAAAGAAAAAAAGTACATTGTTTGTATTATTCTGTCTATGTGCAGTGAAGATGGGTGCACAAGAGCTTACTTTAGAGGAGCGTCTCACTCAGATTGAACAAGAACTACAACGGCAAACGGAGAATCAAAAATTTATGCCACAGATACATGGCATACTCCGAGGTAAGTATGAGTATGAGCCAGATCTTAACGCCAGTCGTTTTGAGGTGCGCAATGCCAGATTATCGGTTGATGGCAATATGCCGTTAAAAAGCAGTTACAAACTCGAGGTGGATCTTTGTGATGAATCTGCCATCAAGATGAAGGATGCGTGGGTACGTGTGAGTCCAATCAGCACCCTTCGCATCACACTTGGTCAGCAACGAATGCCTTTCTCCATCGATGCTCATCGAAATCCGTCGGCACAATTCTTTGCGAATCGTTCATTCATTGCCAAACAGGTAGGCGATATGCGTGATGTGGGAGCTGCTGTTGGCTACGATATTATAAATATGGAGAATTGTAAGAAACTCTCAGTTGATGCTGGTATTTACAATGGTTCCAACCTTGACAATCAGAAAACGGCTTGGTTTACATCTCCCGCATACTCTGCTCGTATTCAATATTTCCCAATCAAGGGCTTGGCACTCATTCCAAGTGTTCAGCACCAACTCATTGCAGGTCGCAATGCGTCCTATACGTCTGTTGACTTTGGTGCATACTACGAATTCTCAGGCTTCCATTTTGAAGCAGAATATCTACATAAGTTCTATGCTAAAGATGCCTTTGACGATTGTAACGCCATAGATGCGATGGCTATTTACAAGATACCTGTTAAGAAAGGTTATCTGGGTGGTGTTAGCTATCTTCTCCGTTACGATTACATGGACAATCATAGTGATGGAAAGAAGGGATTTGATGAGGGTACCACTCGACTTTTGCAATCTGATGCTCAGCGTCATCGACTCACAGCAGGAGTCACCTTTCATGTAGCCAATAAGTACTTTCCCACCGACATCCGTCTCAACTACGAGAATTATTGGTATCCTAATGGAGGTACCCCCAAGGAGAGCGAGCAGGACAAACTCGTAGCTGAACTGATGATTAGATTTTAATGAACACTAAAAGAAAGAAATATGAGTATATTTAATCTGTTTACAAAGTGCAAAGATTCTGCCCTTCCCGGCCAGGGACAATGCATTATTATTGATGCTGACGAGATGGAAGAGTCTCGTTCCGTCTCCTTTTATGAAGAAGACGAGGATTGTGACGATGATGATGACGACGATTAAGAAATTGAAAATAAAATGGAAAACAAAATTAAAAGTATAATAATAGCAACTCTCCTCCTCATTATGCCTTCCATCAGTTTTGCCGGTATAGTGAAAGGCAAAATTATAGAGCAAGGTACCAACGAGCCTCTTACTGGGGCAACCATCTTAACGAATGACGGACAAGGAACTTCCGCTGACATTGATGGAAACTACTCGTTGAAATTAAAGAATGGTACCTATACGTTGACTGTGCGATTCATTGGTTTCAAGACCATGATAAAAGAGGATGTTAAGGTGACAGGAGATGAATTGATAATAGATTTCGTGCTTGAGCCCAACAATACCACGCTTGGCGAGGTAACGGTCAGCTCAACACTGCGCCACAACACCGATGCATCCACCACTCGCGAGCAGAAAGAGGCACACGTCACAATGACGGGCGTGAGCGAGCAGCACATCAAACGGACACAGGACAAGGATGCAGGTGAGGTGATACGACGCATACCTGGTGTGAGCATCATCGACGAGAAGTTCGTGATGGTGCGAGGGCTCTCACAACGATATAATAATGTGTGGCTGAATGGTGCCGCTGTACCTTCGAGCGAAGCCGACCAACGCGCATTCTCGTTCGATATTATCCCATCATCACAACTTGACAATATGATGGTGGTTAAGTCGTCTGCACCTGAATATCCGGCTGACTTCTCGGGAGGCTTCATTCTGGTCAATACGAAAGATGTACCGAGCGAGAACAAGACGGAAATCTCGTTAGGGACATCGTGGAATACTTCATCTCATTTCCGTCAATTCCTCTCTGCCAAGGAAAACGACTGGCATACACAATCATCTTCTCCAGTCGGGGACATCAGTGCTTCGGCAAGCACAGCACAACGATGGCGTACAGACAAAGGACAGACATGGGCACTCGTGACCAGCGTCAATTTCACACAGCAATACCGTACACTGTACGACATGGAAAACAATCTCTTTGGTGCTTACGATGTGACACACAATCGCTCCAACTACCTGCGCCAAATGATTGACCAGCAGTTCAACCTTAACCGCCGACTTGGTGCCTTGCTCAACCTTACCTACCTCTCCGCCTCAGGGCGCAACCGATTCGAATTGAAACAGATTCTCAATCACTTGGGTAAGGATCGTTACACGGATCGTGATGGCTTTGATGCGCAGGGCGACCATGTGCGTCAGGCAGAGTATTATCGCCAGCGAAGGCTCACCTATAATGTTCAGTTGGATGGCAAACATACACCATCAGAAGCAGACAAACTTAATTGGAGCCTTGGCTATGCATACGCCAATCGTCATCTACCCAACCGTCGACGGTACAGCATGACGGAAGAAGAATGCTTCGTGATAGACAACCTGAACGACTTCAATCGTGAGACTTCCCAACTTGATGAGCACATTCTTTCGGCAGCTGCCAACTGGGAGCACGAATTTTCTTTCGGCTCGTTCACGCCCTCCCTCTTTGCCGGTGCGTATGCCGAGCATCGTCGTAGAGCTTATGAAACGCGTCAATGGACGTTGCAGTATGAGGGTGGGCAGTTGCCCGGGTCACTTAATGGTCGGGATACGGAGACGGGCCTGCCAATCATCTTGACCATGGACAATGGCGCGACAGGCTCACTAACCAATACGATAGGCATCAGTCAGTATGAACTCATCGACTGGAGCAACAACTATTCAGCTCGAAGCACACAGGGCAGCGGCTATGTGAGCGTGAAACTTCCCATCCGAAAGTTTGATGTATATGGTGGTGTTCGATTTGAGCATGTACGTACGGAACTAATCTCCAACACCCGTCGTCAGGAGCCATCGCCTCTTTCTACATTCTATGACTACAACGACCTCTTCGCATCGCTCAATCTTTCCTACCACCTTACTGACAAGCAGCAGGTGCGTCTGGCATACGGTCGCACGACCAACCGCCCTGAGTTTCGCGAACTATCTTCCAGTGTCTATTACGACTTCGACCTTGCCAGCAACGTGCAGGGCAATCACAATCTACTGCCCGCATATATTAATAACCTCGACCTCGGTTGGGAATGGTATCCTCATGCGGGTGAGGTGGTAAACCTCTTACTCTTCTATAAGCACTTCCGCAACCCTATCGAGTGGACGTATACCGTGGCAGGTGGCACTGACCTCGTATATTCCTATCTCAACGCTGAGGGAGCCGACAACTATGGCATCGAACTCGACATTCGTAAGCAGCTGGATTTCATGCGTCTGCCTTTTCTCTCTTTATCACTTAATGCCTCATGGATCAAGAGCAACGTAACTTTTCCTGAGGGAAGCAAAGAAGAATCGCGCCCGATGCAAGGACAGTCACCTTATTTGGTCAATGTTGGTCTTTTCTTCAACAGCAACCAAATCCCCAACAAAGCAAAGAGGACGCAAGGATGGACGGCTTCCATGCTCTACAATGTGATTGGCAAACGCCTGATTGGCGTAGGACGTAGTGTGGGAACTGGTACTACAGAGGTACGTGTGCCCGACAGTTACGAAATGCCTCGTCACCAGCTCGACTTCAACATAGCCAAGCGCCTCGGTCACTTCGATTTTCGTCTCTCCATTCGTGATCTTCTGGCACAAAAGGTACAACTCAAGCAGTTTGAAATGACCCCACAGGGAGAAGTCGAACAGATTACACGATCCTATCGCCCTGGACGAAACATACAATTATCCGCAAGTTTTCAGTTCTAAAAATCTTGCAGTATTACAATTTGGTTACGAAACAAAATCGTAGCATGATCGTAGCAGGGTAGAAACATCATGTGGATACCTTTGCAATGTAATTCGGAAAGGCCGAGTTGCATGACGTAATAACAAACAATATTAACAATGAAGAAGAAAGTTTTTCTTTCGGTGGCAATGATGGCCACCACGCTGGCAATGACCATGGTGTCATGCAGCAAAGACGATGACGTGAACAATGGTAATGAGATTCAAACTGACTATGTATGGGGTACGGATGGTAGTATCAAGACATGCGACCACCTCACTTTCACAGCAGACGGCAAGGATGACGCTAATGGAACCATTATCGGTAATGGTGATAAGGAATTTGTCTTTACAGGAAAGCAGACGCTGAAGAAAGGTGTCTATCTGATGAAGGGATGGATATACGTGGCAGATGGTGCCGAACTAACCATCGAACCAGGCACTGTTATCAAAGGAGAGAAGGCTTCTGCCGCTTCGCTTATTGTGGAGCCAGGTGGCAAACTCTACGCCAAGGGTACAGAGTCAGCTCCTATTGTCTTTACTTCAGCAGAGGCAAAGGGCAACCGTAAGCCTGGCGATTGGGGAGGATTAATCATCTGCGGACGCGGTACAAATAATAAAGGTGTGCTCGGTCAGCAGATAGAGGGTGGTCCTCGCACGAAGCACGGTGGCAACGATGCCAATGACAATAGCGGTATACTCTCATACGTTCGTGTAGAATTTGCAGGTTATCCTTTCCAGAAGGATAAGGAAATCAACGCTTTGACATTGGGCAGCGTAGGTGCTGGCACACAGATTGACCACGTGCAGGTAAGCTACACCAACGATGATTCTTTCGAGTGGTTTGGTGGTAATGTGAACTGCCGCTATCTCGTTGCCTACAATGGTTGGGATGATGAGTTTGATACGGACAACGGTTACAATGGTAAGGTACAGTATGCGCTCTCCATCCGCAACCCTCGCATTGCCGACACCTCGCAGTCAAATGGTTTTGAGAGCGATAACGATGCCGACGGTTCACTCACCGAGCCTTTTACTTCTGCCGTTTTCTCAAACGTGACCTTCATTGGTCCAATGGGACGTGATGGTTTTGAAAATACACCCGATTATATCAACGGTGGTAACGTCTTCCCACAGAATGGTTCCGCCCTCGGCAAGTTCCAAAGTGCCATGCAGATTCGTCGCAGCAGCCGACTGGCATGCTTCAACTCCGTGGCTGTCGGCTATCCTGTTGGCTTGATTGTGGATGCAGAAAAGGGTAACACACAGGAAGTGGCAAAGACTGGCAACCTGAAACTACAGAACATTTTCTTTGCCGGCATGGGCGTGACGGGTAGTGATGCTAACAAACGCTACGAGGACAATCTCTACGATGCTGTGCAGAAGAGTGTGATTGACGCCAATCAAGAGTCTTACAGCAGCACCTTCTTCAAGTCGCAGACGGGCAACAAGGTATTCCAGAGCATCTCCGACTTGATGCTCACCTCGGGCATCTATTCTGGTGTACAGTACCTTCCACAGAGCGGTTCGCCATTGCTAGGAGCTGCCAGCTTCACCGACGTTTTGCTCTCTTCATGGTTCGAGAAAGTCAGCTACATCGGCGCCTTCGGAAACAATGACAACTGGCTCCGTGGCTGGACAGAGTTTGACCCACAGAATGCTGAGTACTAATCTGTTCAGAATATAATATCATTTAGTTACGCGTGTATGGTCTTTCCTTTATGGAAATGGCCATACACTTTTATCCATTTTTATATGCTTATGCAAAACAAATCACAAAAGGAAATCATACTTGAAGAAAAAATTCAGAAACTGGTTGCTGACATCGTGGAGCATTCGGACATTGACGACAATCTACCTGTCCGCATGATGAAGCAGCTATTGGAGAATGAAGAAATAAAGGCAATCCAGGATTATGCGAACACGGTGTCCATCACTCGCCTAGGATTGAACGACCATGGCCCTGTTCATATGCGTACCGTATGTCATAACGCACTGAAGATGCTTAGCATATTGCATGACGCAGGGGTGGAGACGAGCCTACAAAAGGAACACTCTGGCAGCTTTGCTGACAGTGTTGTTGCCGTAATGATTGCCGCGTTACTACATGATGCCGGTATGACTATCGGCCGGAAAGACCACGAACTTTACTCTGGTATTATCTCCTATCAGATTATAACAGATGTCCTGCAGAAGAATCTTCCCGAGGATACGATGCGCAGAACCATCATCCGCTCAATGGCAATGGAAGGCATACTTGGACACATGGCTACGCACTCCATTCATTCCATTGAGGCAGGATTGATACTCATTGCCGACGGCTGTGACATGACCAAGGGGCGTGCCAGAATTGCTCTTGAAATCCCAACCAAACCCACAGAAGGCGACATCCACAAATACTCAGCCAACTCTATCGAAAAGGTTCGCATAACACGAGGAATAGAGCATCCAATAAAGATTGAAGTCCTCATGAAGTCCGAGGTAGGACTTTTTCAGGTAGAAGGCGTACTTATGCCTAAGATACAGTCAAGTCCATCCAAGCACCTGGTGGAACTCTATGCCTGTGTAGAAGGGCAAGAAACAAAAAGGTATCTGTAGTTATTACAATCTTATTACGCTATTGTTACGCCCGCGTTACAATCCTATTATAACCGGTGCTGTAACCTATCCGTTATACGAATGAAATGTTTTTGTAACAAGCTCAGTTTACCTTTGCAATGTCAATCACTAACGGTTGGCTAAATCATTTATGGATAAAGAAAAAGCAAAAAGAATTCAGAGAATCTTTAATTGGGTGAGATTTGTCATCCTAGTGTTGTTTCTCACATTTATTTTCATCGGATTATCATAACGACCTTTTAATTAAAGATGAATACATTATTTCTCGGAATAGTTATATTCCTTATTGTGCTGGCAGTTTTTGACCTAGTAGTCGGAGTCAGCAACGATGCAGTAAACTTCCTGAACTCTGCCATCGGTGCCAAGGTGGCGAGGTACAGGACGGTGGTGACGGTGGCGGCAATCGGTGTGTTTGCTGGAGCGGCGCTGAGCAATGGCATGATGGACGTGGCACGACACGGCATCATGACACCGGCCTATTTCTCGTTCTATGACGTGATGTGTGTCTTCTTGGCGGTGATGGTGACAGACGTGGTGCTGCTCGATGTATTCAACACATTAGGTATGCCGACATCCACCACCGTCAGTCTGGTTTTTGAATTGCTCGGAGGTGCCTTTGCCATCGCCTTAATACAGATATCGGGTGGCGCTACGACAGAAAGCGGCGTCCTGCTCACATTAGGTGATTTGCTCAATACGGAGAAAGCCATCTCGGTCATCCTCGGCATATTCCTGTCTGTAGCTATCGCATTCGTGCTCGGAACCATCGTACAATGGATAGCACGTGTCGTTTTCACCTTTACCTTTCGCGTCAACGGAAGAACAACGGACCAGTCTGGTAAGATGGGCGGCAGGCTCTCCTCGTCGTTGAAGATTGGCATTTTCGGTGGACTGTCGGTGACAGCCATCGTCTGGTTCCTGCTTATCAAAGGACTGAAGGGAAGTACACTGATGACTCCCGAGGTGAATGAGATGATTAGTCAGAACACATGGTTGATTATCGGTGGCAGCATGGCAGTATTCTCAGTGCTGATGACGCTGCTGAGTGCCATGAAACTACCCGTACTGAAGTTCGTGGTGCTGCTGGGTACCTTTGCCCTGGCTATGGCGTTTGCTGGTAACGACCTCGTGAACTTTGTGGGTGTGCCGCTGACGGGACTTGAAGCCTGGCAGGACTACACTGCCAACGGCAATGGCGACGCGCAGGGCTTTATGATGCGGTCGCTGATGGAGAGTGCCCATACGCCTGCGCCCTATCTCATTGCGGCAGGCGTGGTGATGGTGCTTGCCCTCATCTTCTCGAAGAAGGCGCAGAACGTGGTAAAGACGTCGGTGGACCTCTCGCGTCAGGACGGGGGCGATGAGATGTTTGGTTCGAGCCGAGTGGCACGGACGCTGGTGCGCACATCGAGAAGCATGGCAGGCAGCCTGGCGATGGCGGTGCCTCCTTGTGTGTCGCGCTGGGTTGACTCGCGTTTCAATGCTGATGCAGCGGTGCTGAAGCCGGGAGCCGCTTTCGATGAAATTCGCGCCGCCGTCAATCTGGTGCTTGCCGGTGCATTGGTGGCATTGGGTACGTCGCTCAAACTGCCGCTGTCCACCACCTACGTCACCTTCATGGTAGCTATGGGAACGTCGCTTGCCGACCGTGCATGGGGGCGCGAGAGTGCCGTGTTCCGCATTACGGGTGTGCTGTCTGTCATCGGCGGGTGGTTCATCACGGCCGGCGTGGCCTTCATCTTGTGTTTCCTTGTAACTGTCGCCCTATTCTTCGGGTCATTTGTGGCAATGGCGGTTGCCATCGCATTGGCCATCTTCCTGCTCGTTCGCAGTAACATGAAATATCGAAAGCATACGAAGGAGGGTGAGGCCGACAAATTATTCACAAGAATCGTGCATTGCGGCGACAAGGAAGAATGCTGGACATTGCTCCGAGAATATGTGAACCAGACTATCAAGGACCATGTCCGTATGGTAACAGATGATTACGAGACACTGACCACGGCTTTCTTCTGCGAGGATTACCGCCATCTGAAACATGTCACTACAGAAGTGGAGAATCAACGCAAGGAGCTGAAACGCCAGCGCCGTAAGCAGATTATCGCCTTGCGCCGTTTAGACCCGATAGTGAGTGTGGAAAAAAGCACATGGTATTTCCTTATCGTCAATTCCCTCTCTCAGATGTACTATTGCTTGAAGCGCATGGGTGAATCATGCCGGGAGCATGTCGGCAACAATTTCAGTCCCGTCCCCTGCGAGTATGCCAACGAGTTCCTCGTCTTACGAAATGAGATTATGCGCTTGTACCTTCGGCCTCTCGAGAGTGAGGGGGCATCCCAAATACGTAATGATGCAGCCGTACTTCAATCATCACTTTCCGATTATCGCAAACGCATCATTCATGACATCCAGACCAGACAACTCAACATCGAAGCCATGACCGTTTTCCTGAGTGTTGTCCAAGAGTCCCAAGAACTCCTCAGCGCCCTTCGCCATCTGATTAGGGGGGAGGGCAAGATTGGAGAATGACCGTATAATATCAATCAAAAAAGGCAACGACATCGCCCACTTCGGTCGAGAGTCGTTGTCTTTGCTATATGCTTTTGTTCAAAGACCTTTAGGCACTAAGCCCAATTGCGTCGTGACGACGAGACGGGACTGCTCGTTACAGGAGGTATTCTTCGAGGTTGTATTATTGGATCCAGTGGAAATACACATAGAAAGCTATCTCTATGGCAATCGTTATGATTGACAGCAGGGATAGTGAGCCGACAATGTAGAACAGTTTCGTGGAAATCCATACCCCCTCGTTGTTTTTCACTATGTCTGTGAGTCGTTGGCTATGCTTCTGCCAACTCTCTTCCTGCTGCCTGTGATGGTCGTCAAGTGTCTGTTTCTCCTGTCCCAGCCATTGGGTATGACTGTCATGGAGTTGTTTCAGACTTTCGTCATCAAGCCTCGTTTTGACTGGTGTCTGTTGTGCCTTGACGATGGCACCGCAAATACCTGTAATGGCGTTATCTTGCGCTTCGTGGCTGGCAACCTCCGCATGGTTTTTTTTAGCAAGCGTTCTGCATCATGCTGTATGGCGAGTATGTCTGTCTGCGCGTCATCAATGGCATTCAATGTTTCATGTAAAGGTTCCACCATCGCTGAATGTTGTTTCAAAATGTCAATACAGATATTCTTCGCAATCATCGTCGCCAATGCTTCTGGATTACGATATTCGCCAATTCTCATTCGCATCTGCCACAGTCGGAGGTAGGTCTCCTGCACGGCATCCTCAGCATCGTAGGCCATCTCATGCCGGTCGAAAAACGACTGGCATAAAGTCAACAATCTGGGTCTTGTATCTTTGACTATATTTAGGAAATCCTGTGTCTCCATTTCGGGCATATCTGCAATAAAGACGAATGACAAGGGTAAAAGTAAACTAAAAAATGGCAGTCATTGGAATTTTTATACCAACTGACTGCCTATACATTGAAACAAATACGTCTGAGACTATGCCTTGAATAGGTCTTCTGACGTGATGCTGTTGTGTATCTCACTCCAATATCCAGTGTGGGCAATCCCTGACACAGTGACCATAGTAAGGCTTACAGATTTCTTACATCCTGTTTCGGCGATGAAACGCTCCGCCTTATAGTGCAAGCTATCTGCATCGTCTTTAGTCACAGTATATTCGTTATGTGAGAATTTCATCTCACAGATATTCACCATATTGTCTGCCCTGTCTATGAGCATGTCTATCTGTGCACCTTTCCTCCCGTCAGCACTCGGTCCCACTCGCCATGCAAATACGTTTGTCACTACTCCGCTGATGCCAAGAGCCATTTTGATTTGGCGAATATGCTGGAAACACAGACGCTCAAAAGCCAAACCGACCCATGCTGACCGTAGGCTTGACAGATAATTGTGGCTCCAGAATTGCTCATCGTTGGCAGTGTTGTGCTTCACGAACTTCAGATAGAACAGCGTGTAGTTGTCAATCAGACGAAACGTTGCCTGGTTCTTTAGCCCATACGTTGGAATCTTGCGGATAAAGCCGCATTCCTCCAGGTCTTCCAGCATACGGCTCGTCCGTCCATTTTCTTCCAGCTCGCATTGCTTCACCAACTCGTCGCGTGTCATTCCAGAGCCGTATTTGCCAAGTTCTATTACGATTCTGACATATTTCTCCGGGTTACGGAACAAAGAGTCGTAAAGTTCGTTGAATTCATAACGGAGTTTGCCTTCTTCTGCAAAAATAAGTTTGTCAACATTCTGCGCTACACTCTGCCCCCGTGTCAAAAGTGACCAATAGAAAGGCACTCCTCCGAACACCATGTAGTATTCCAACAGGTCGTAGTGCGAGGCCTGAATCTTCTTGGCCCTCATATATTGTTCGCACTCATGGAGCGTGAAGGGCATGACAGGCAATCGATATGTCACACGATTGTGCAACCCTCCGTGATTCTTCAGCACCTTGTTGATAATCCACGATGTTGCCGATCCACAGATGATTAACAGCACATCCTTACGAGCCGAAGCGAAGTTGTTCCAGAAATACTCAATGGCTGATACAAAATTGGAGCGCGGCGTGTCCATCCAAGGAATTTCGTCAATAAACACCACTTTCTTCTTCTCTTTACTCTTGCGAATGAGCTGGCGCAGTAAGGAAAACGCCTCCATCCAATCCTCGGGAATCTTCACTTTTCCCATTCCGGCATCCGCCAGTGAATCACGGAAAGCGCGAAGCTGCACCCGCATATTGCCTTTTGCTACTCCCGAATGCTCAAACGTGAAGGTGTAGTTGAAAGTCTCCCGCACTAGGAATGTCTTGCCCACCCTGCGACGGCCATACACTACGGCAAACTCCGAATACTCCGACTCGTATGCCTCATGTAGTTCTCTCTGCTCTTTGTCTCTGCCTATAATCATAATATATCTGATTTTTGAGTGCAAAGATACAAAATAATCCCTTATAAAGTGTCGAAACTTGTAATTATTTTGCTATTTTCGACATTTTTGACGAATCTTTAGGTTGGTAGCACCATTATGTGTCTTATTCCGGCAACCCTTATTGAATAATGAGTAATGAGTGAGTCCTTGTTATCCGGGGCAGTCGCATTGATTGGATCATTTATAGGTAAATATTTCAGTTCGCAACTTTTACTTAAAAATCGCTAAAACACTAAACATCAATACATTGGAGTTTCCAGATTATTTGTTACTTATGTGTTACCTTTATGTAGTTGTGCTTTTTATATATCTGTAAATTAATTAGATATACAAATGACAAATGTACCACTTCTAAAAGAAAAAGAACTCCCATTGCAGTGTCTCGACAGGCGACCAAACCTTTTGTTACACTACGAGGGAGGTCTATTATGTTTTTGCCTATCGGCTTCTGGGTCTTTGTCGAGTAATATCCATTCGTCTCTTACAAAGAGACGGATATATAAGTGCAAAGATACTATTTTTGGTTCATCCCCGAATTGCGTTGGCAAGTTTATATAGTAGTATAGAAAAAGCCGCCAATTCATTATCTTTGTGGTTCCCCAACCATATTAGATATGAACGGCAGCTTATTATATCAGGCAT
>Ga0256405_10000748_pt1 | contig 102320 bp, 82 predicted proteins | sample RumenRJG_02DNA_FD_189096 | JGI IMG/M metagenome (GOLD analysis project Ga0256405, IMG submission 189096) | Bovine rumen microbial communities from Lethbridge, Alberta, Canada - RJG_02 | ecosystem: Host-associated > Mammals > Digestive system > Stomach > Rumen | place: Canada: Alberta...
TGACGGTTATGTCGATGTACATTTTTCGCGATTTCCGACTCGAAAATTGCACAAAAACAGCTGTTTATGCAATTTTACGGCATTATTTGACAAAAAATGTACATCGCTGTGCTATCAGAGAACGACTGAAAGTCACAGTGCACTATGACGGTTACTGTGATTTTTCTGCGATATGAGGTCAAAGACTCCGAAAAAATACAGCATTTTGAGACGACGCCTGTTCATTAAGGAACAATTATCACCACGATGATCAGCAATTTGAAAGGAAGTTCTGGAGCATCTTCTTGCCTTCAGGCGTGAGGATGGATTCTGGATGGAACTGAACTCCGTATATCGGATACTCCTTGTGCTGCACGGCCATGACTTCGCCGTCATCGGCAACGGCAGTGATCTGGAGGCATTCGGGAATAGTCTCCCTGTCAGCAGCAAGTGAGTGGTAGCGCGCAACCTTTGTGCGGTCGCCTATTCCCCTGAACACCGGACAATAAGAATAAAGTCCGACATCAGACTGTTTGCCGTGCATCAGGTGCTCGGCATAGGTTATGGTTGCACCATATGCCTTGCAGATTGCCTGGTGGCCGAGGCATACGCCGAGGATCGGGATGTCGTGAATGGATGCAGCAACGTCTACGATTATGCCTGCATCTTCCGGTCTTCCGGGACCGGGTGACAGGATGATATGGTCAGGTGCCAGAGCCCTGATCTCATCTACTGTCATCTCGTCATTGCGGATCACCTTTATGTCGGGATTGATCTCGCCGATCAGCTGGTAAAGGTTATATGAAAAACTGTCGTAGTTATCTATAAGAAGAATCATCGTTTATACCTCCTGCGCAAGCGTCAGTGAATTGAGGACTGCCCTTGCTTTGTTGAGGCACTCTTCATATTCCTTCTCAGGGACTGAATCTGCTACTATTCCGGCACCGCTTCTTACGAAGACCTTGCCGTTCTTCTTGTAAGCAATGCGGATCGCGATGCATGTATCCATGTTGCCGGTAAAATCGATGTAGCCGATTGCACCGCCGTAGATACCGCGCTTGTTGTTCTCGAGATCACCGATAAGCTGGCATGCACGGATCTTGGGCGCGCCGGAAAGTGTTCCTGCAGGAAGCACTGCCTCGATAGCATCAAGGGCATCGTAGCCTTCGGCGATGTCGCCGCGGACCGTGGAACCGATATGCATTACATGTGAGTATCGCTCAATGCTCCTTAACTTCTCGACCTCAACGGTACCGAACTTACTGATCTTGCCCAGGTCGTTACGGCCGAGATCCACGAGCATGTTGTGCTCGGCAAGTTCCTTCTCATCTGCAAGGAGCTCTGCTTCAAGTCTTCTGTCCTCTTCTTCGGTCTTGCCTCTCGGGCGTGTGCCTGCAAGCGGGAATGTGTGGAGAACGCCGTCTTCAAGCTTAACCAGTGTCTCAGGAGAAGCACCTGCAACCTCTACGTCAGTTCCCGCAAAATAGAACATGTAAGGAGACGGATTGATGGTTCTTAAGATCCTGTATGTGTTAAGAAGGCTCCCTTCAAAAGATGCTGAAAGTCTGTTGGACAGAACGATCTGGAAGATATCGCCTTCATAAATGTGGCGTTTCGCCTTCTCAACCATCGCACAGTACTCTTCTTTGGAGAACAGAGGAGTTACTTCCGAGAGCAGCTTTCCGTCGTTCTCTTCAGCCTTCACGCCATTTCTTACAAGGTCTGCCAGAGCTTCCAGTTCTTCGGTTGCCTCTTTGTATCCCTCATCGATGTCCTTAAGAGACATGTTGGTGATGAAGATGAGTTTTTGTCTTACGTGGTCGAATGCTATGACCTTGTCGAAAAGCATGAGGTCAACGTCTTTGAAATTCTCAGTGTCGATTACGTCACGCTTTGCCGTAGGCTCAGCGTATCCCAGATAGTCGTAGGAGAAATAACCTACAAGACCGCCCGTAAATGAGGGAAGGTATGGAAGTCTGGGGCTTCTGAAATGAGACATGATCTCTCTTATGATCTTTGAAGGATCGTCAGTCTTCTCGGTCTTATCGCCGTAGGTGATCTCGCCGTTGATGCATGTGATCTCAAGCTTGGGGTCAAATCCTAAGAAAGTATATCTTCCCCACTTCTCGTCTGCCTGTGCAGACTCGAGCATATAAGCATGAGTCGATGCATTCTTAAGGATACGGATCGTCTCGATGGGGGTCGTAAAGTCAGACAATATCTCGCAGCTTACGGGCACGACATCGTACTTGCCGGTTTTGGCTAATTCTCTGACCTCTTCTACAGACGGCACTACTTTCATGGTTGTCACCTCCGGTTTTTTTCGCTTTGCCGGAAGGCAATAAAATACGCCCTTCGACAAAAGATCTTCTATCTTCTGTCAAGGACGAATAATGATCTTATCCGCGGTGCCACCTTGATTCACGGGCTTTGCCCATGCGCTTAGCAAGATACCAACATATCTCCGGCAATTTACGTATGCCTTACGTCGCAATATACTTGGGGATCACCCTTTCCTTCGCGCCCTCCGAAGTCCATTCGCCAAAAACTCCTTGTGTCCGGATCTCACCATCCCGGACTCTCTTTGACAGGTGTGTCTGAAGCTACTCACTCTCCGTCAACGGTTTGATTAAATTGAGATAAAAATACTATATGAATAGTGGGTTGTCAATTGCAAATATAAAAACGGGGAATCTCTGTTATGAGACACCCCGCTTTGTAAGTTACTATTAATCAGATCCGGTTAAGGAATGTATGTCAAACGAACGCTGTCGAGCTGACCCTTCTGGAAGTCAAACTGATAGCAGCTGTCATTGAAATATCTCTCTGATTCGTGTGTGTAACGGAATGTATCAGAGATATAATCACCATCCTCATAGTGGAAGGGCTCTTCGGTGGGCTCACCGGAGTTAGCCTTGAGCTGGTCAATTGTAAGATTGAGAGGGAAATCGAAAGAAATAACACTCTGCTCATCTTTGATGCTGAATGAGATCTCGTGAACAAAGCAATCCTTTGCAGCCTTGCCGTCCTCTGTATCGTTCATGAAGTAAACTCTTGCGTAGTAGTAGTCGCCGATGACGATCCTGAAGGTCTCAGACTCGCTGTTTGACTTAACGTTGTTGCCTGCATTCTGAAGGTCCTCAGAATCGAAAGGTACGCCTGCATCAATCATCTGCTGAAGTGTTGTCTTACCGAGTGTGAACTTCTGGCCGTTTACGTAGAAGTTCATCTCATCAAAGTTAACATAAGTCTTTCCGCTGGGATCAACAGGTGTTGTAGCAGCAGTATCAGAACCACTTGTCTCTGAACCTGCAGCAGAAGTCTCAGATGCAGCTGTTGTAGCAGCAGTTGTTGCTTCTGTTGTTGTCTCAGATGTCTCTGAAGTCTCTGTGACAGCTACAGGCTCTGTCTCTGTAGCCTCGGGATGCTCTTCTGCATCGAACTCGAATTCCTCAGGATTCTTAGCGTTCCATGTAACAGTTACTTCGAGTGAGCCGTCCTTTGAGATCAATACCCACTCTGCTTCCTTCTGGTCCTTGGAGATCTCTTCTGAATCTACCTTGAAGTCCATGTCATACTCTTCAGCAGCAGCCTTCTTAACGTCGCTCTTTGAAGGTACTTCAACCTTCTTACCGCATGCAGCGATGCTGAGCATCATAGAAAGACCAAGCACAAGAGCCAATACTTTCTTAAACATTGAATTATCCTCCTTGCATATAGCACGCTTTCCTTATTTAGTAATAATGATTATTGAGAATAATATTATTACCTTATAAAAGCTTTTTTATCTTATAACCAAAACCTCAACCCGTGTACTTGTCAAATGCAATAAAAAAGCACCACCTTTAACGGTGGTGCTTGTTGAGATTAAACCTCAGTAATTATCAGTAGATCAGATATCTGCAAAGGCCTGCGTTTACTGAATACTCAGGATTGCAATCACCAAGAGATGTGTTCCATGCTTCATAGTTAGCATTGATGATCTCGTTTCTAGCTGCAGACTCATATGAAGTTCTTGAAGCTTCGAAGTAGTAAACATATACACTCTTAGAGTCATCGGAAACGATCATGGTGATATCTCCCTGCTTGCGGCTTTCATCGAAAAGCCATTCGCCTGCAGTCTTTGTAGCGGTATTTGTACCCTCGCCTTCAGCAGGAAGGAAATCTGTCGGTGTTGCTGCATCTGTATAACCGCCATTGATGATAACATCAGAATTGGTGGAGTTGTTCTTAACTACATTGTAGAAAGAGAGCGGATCCATACCCTGTGTGCAGTATGTCTGAGCGTCAGCGATCGTTTGGTTAACTGCTGCAGAGATCTCTTCAGGTGTCGACTCTGTTGTAACGCCTGTGCTGATGGCAAACATTCTGTAAGATACAACCTGGTCTTCAGGGAGGTGCTTGTCTGCGATGTAAACAACATATACGCCGAAATCAGTCTCGATAGTCTTTACATCACCGGCCTTGTTGTCGCTGAAGATGAATGCTCTTACGTCAGGTGACATATAAGAAGCGCTAGAGTATGTAAGATCTTCTGTGAATGTCGGGTCAGCGCCGTCCTCATATTCAGCAAGAGCGGTATCATCGCCCTTATCCTTGAGATAGTCCATAACAGCCTGTCTGAAGGAAGCAGAATCCTTTGCTGCATTAGCGATCTTGTTAGCTGCAGCTACGCACTTATCGAAATCTACTACCTGACCTGCATCATCCTTATCAGCCGGTACATAGTATGAGTTGTAATCATAAACGTAATACTTATCAGGTGTCTCGTTGTATTTTGCCTGTACCTGCTCATCTGTAGGAACAATTGCTGGGTCGAACTGACGAAGGTAGTTACCATATTCCTGAGCAAGAACCTCACGGGCCTGGAAGTCGATATAAAGTCTTCTTGTCATGCCTGTTCCGTACATGGACTGAAGATACTTGTTACCGGAAGGATAACCATACATCATTGAATAAAGATCCAAAGTTTCGAGGTTCTTTGCAGCAAGTTCACGTGCCTTGGAATACTGCATGAAGCCGCTCTGCTGTGCCGAACGCTCAACGAGAGCAAGAAGCTTCATCTGGTTTGCAGTTTCTCTCAGGAGCCAGTCTCTGTAAGTCTCACCTGTTGAAGGATCGTAAATATCATCAAGGTGATCTTCAGATACCATGCCATACTGTGAGTATGAGTCATAGACTTCTCTGAAATGGAAGTTGGTCTCAAGAACAGAGAAGTTCTTTACAGTCTTTGTTGTACCGTCGGAAAGAGTCTCTGTGATTCCGACACCGGTAAGGGTCTGAGGGAGTACGCCGGAAATATATGTAAAGAAGCAAACGATGATAAGAACGATAGCTACGATTACTACCATCATTCCGCCAGAAACAATTGTCTTGTTCGCCTTTTTTCCGGACTTGGAGGTCTTTGCCATTTTGCCTGCCCACCTTATATATTATTATTTAAAATTAAAAAGCACCAAGTATTATAATTCGGAGCCCTTGATAATGCAAGGAAGTTGCTCCGGAACCTCAATAACGTAGTCGGGTCCCAAACTGTCTAATTCCTCCCTGGGCATCTTTGTCCAGCCCACAAGGGCAAAATCAGCTCCGGCATCGTGTGCCGAAAGAACATCAGGGATAGCATCCCCTACATAAAGGACACGGCTCATGTCCGTGATCCCCGCTCTTCTTGCAGCCTCGATAAGCGGGTCGCCGTGTGGTTTTGCGCGCTCTGTTGCCTCCCTGAACACCTTGACGTCAAAAAATCCTTCCAGTTCAAGAAGGTCGATCGTTATCATGGCGGAAGACTCGCGCTTGGACGTGACTATGCCCTGTTTTACGCCGGAAGTCCTGATTTTCGCAAGGAAATCGTAAACGCCGGGAAAGATCGGGATGGCATTTTCCTTAAGTCTTGCACAGTTGATCTCAAGATAAGTCTTAACGAGTTTGTCGCGTGTCTCGTCATCGTGCATGGAGAATGTGTCGCCCAGAGGCCTTCCGATATAGCTTTGAAGATCGTCATCAGATCTGTCGGTGCCGCCAAGCACCACATCGTATGCCTTTTTATAGCATTCCATTATGAGCGGGATGGAGTCCCAGAGCGTTCCGTCAAGATCGTATAAAACGAGGTCGTACTTACTCATCGCCCTTTGCACCTTCATCCTTGCCTTCCTCTTCAGGTTCGGCAACGGGATTGATGTGGATCAGGACTTTGGCGATGGCATTCTCCTCGACCTTCAACACCTTGATCCTAAGGTTCTTGTAATTAACGACAGGATGCTCCGTCTCTTCGGGAACACGGTCAAGCTGTGATATGACAAGGCCTGCGATCGTGTCGTATTCATCATTTGTAAGCTCAATGTCAAGAACGTCCTCAAGGTCGCTTAAGGTCATGTCTCCCCTGACGATATAATCGCCGTTTGAGAGCTTGACGAACTCGTCTCCCTCATCGTCAAACTCGTCCGTAATATTGCCTACGAGCTCCTCTAACATATCCTCGATAGTGGCTATGCCCATCGTTCCGCCGTACTCGTCAACGATAACGGCCATCTGCATGCCGCAGTTCTTCATCTCACCGAAGAGAGAAGAGATCTTACGTGTCTCGTGAACGATGAGAGGTTCTCTTATGAACTTCTCGAGCTTGAAAGGCTTATCCTCAGTGGGAGGCATAATGCCGATAAGGTCCTTGATGTGAAGGATGCCGATGATGTCATCGATCGTATCCTTGTAAACAGGAATTCTCGTAAACTTCTCTTCCCTTGCAACGCGCATGACCTCGTCGTAATCCGCGTCGATGGGCAGCGAGATGATCTTCTTTCTGTGTGTCATGATCTCCGACACTTCCTTGTCGTTGAACTCGAAAACGTTCTCGATCATCTCTTTTTCAGTATCCTCGATGTTGCCTGATTCGGAACCGACGTCTACCATCATGCGGATCTCTTCCTCAGTAACCGGCTTATCGGTCTGGTTGGGATCAATCTTGAAAAGCATGAGGATGAAGTTCGTAGACTTTGTAAGGAACCATACAAACGGCTTTAAGACCGCGCCGATGAACTTAACGATATTGGCAGCGGCAAAAGCCCACTTTTCAGGATAGTTCTGGGCAATGCGCTTGGGAACGAGCTCACCCAAAACAAGTGAGAAATAGGAAAGGACCAGCGTTATGACGACGGTCCACAAGGATTCCATCCAGGGATGGATCGACTCGGGATCGGCCCAAAGCGCCAGTTTGGAAGCAAAACTGTTGGCAGCAAAAGCGGACGATAAGAATCCGGCAAGCGTAACGCCTACCTGGATCGTCGCAAGGAAGCTTCCGGGGTTATCAAGGAACTTGATAACGCGCAAAGCCTTCTTGTCGCCGTCTTCGGCAAGCTTATGCATCTTCGCGTCATTAAGCGAGATGACTGCCATCTCGGTGCCTGAGAAAAAGGCGTTGACGAGAACGAAGAATAAGACCAGTAAAATGCTTAGCAGTGTGTCCATTATTTCATTCCGTTAAGAAGGTCGATCAGTGTCTGTCTTACGACCTGGTGGTCTGCCTTGCCCTTGAGGGCACGCATGGACTGGCCGATAAGGAACGTCAGATTCTTCTCTTCTCCTGCGAGATAGCCTGATACTGCCTTCTCGTTGCTTGCTATGATCTCCTTGATAACAGGCTCGATGGCACTGGTGTCAGATACCATTGCAAGACCGTTGTCGGCGATATACTTCTCAGGGTCAGTGCCGTTAAGGAATGCTTCTTCAAGAGCCTTCTGGCCTGACTTTCTGTTGATCTTGTTCTCATTTACGAGGTTAATGATCTTACCCATTACCTTGCCGTCGAAGTCGATATCACTTGCTAAGACCTTGGCATCCTTGGCAATCTTAAGAAGGTCTGTCATGAGCCAGTTGGAGCAGTCCTTAGGGTTAGGGCATACTTTGCATGCCGACTCGAAAACCTTTACGAGAGCAGGAGTCCCTGTGATGATCTCTGCATCATATTCAGGCAGGCCCAGCTCTCTTACATATCTCTCGCGCTTTGCATCAGCAAACTCGGGAAGCTCGGCTTTAACCTTTGCGAGGAACTCGTCAGAAATGTTGATAGGCATGAGGTCAGGGTCCGGGAAATACTTGTAATCCTGGGCATTTTCCTTGGAACGCATGGAGTATGTGTACTCCTGCTCGTCATCCCAGCGTCTTGTCTCCTGGACAACCTTGCCGCCTTCTTCGATGAGGTCGATCTGTCTGTCGCGCTCGTATTCGATTGCGCGCTCTATGGCCTTAAGAGATGCGATGTTCTTCATCTCAGTTCTTGTGCCGAATTCCTTCTGTCCTCTGGGACGTACGGAAAGGTTAACGTCAGCTCTCATGGAACCTTCCTGCATCTTGCAGTCGGAGATTCCGAGATACTGCATCGTGTCTCTTAACTTTTCGAGATATGCGATAACCTCTTCACCGCTTCTGAAATCAGGCTCTGAAACGATCTCAAGGAGCGGAACGCCGCAGCGGTTGAAGTCAACCATGGTCATGCCCGTAACGGGATCGTGTACGAGCTTGCCGGCATCCTCTTCCATGTGGATCTCATGGATGCCGATGGACTTCATGCCCTGTGATGTCTTGATGTCGACATGGCCGTTCCTGCAGATCGGATAGTAAAGCTGTGATATCTGATATGCCTTGGGAAGGTCGGGATAGAAATAATTCTTACGGTCGAACTTGTTGTTTCTTGTGATCTCGCAGTTGAGCGCGAGTCCTGCCTTTACGGCATACTCGACTACCTGCTTGTTGAGCGTGGGAAGCGTGCCCGGCATACCGGAACATACTTCGCAAACGTGTGTATTGGGCTCGCCTCCGAATTTGGCAGAGCATCCGCAGAAGATCTTTGATTCTGTCGAGAGCTCGCAGTGTACTTCGAGGCCTATTACCATCTCATAATCCTGCATGTTATCAGCCCTCCCCTCTTAAGACTTCTTCAGGGATCTGGTTCTCGAACCCCTGGTCAGCTGTAGCCTTCTGGTAAGCAGAAGCCACGCCTGTAACCGTCTGTTCTGCAAATCTGTTGCCCATGATCTGAAGGCCTACGGGAAGTCCTTCAGAAGTGAAACCGCAGGGCACGGACATTGCGGGGATGCCGACGATGTTGATGAGTACCGTGCAGATATCGCCCAGGTACATCTTCAAAGGATCCGAAAGGCTCTCGCCCTTCTTCAATGCTGCCGTGGGCGCAACAGGTCCCAGGACCGCATCGTATTTTGTGAATGCCTCATCGAAAGCCTGCTTGATGAGGTTCTTAACTCTCAATGCCTTGTTGTAGTAAGCATCGTAATAGCCTGATGACAAAACGAAGTTGCCGAGCATGATCCTTCTCTTGACCTCAAGTCCGAATCCTTCGCTTCTGGACTTGATGTAGAGCTGGCCTAAGTCTTCAATGCCTTCAGGTCTGTAGCCGTACTTAACACCGTCATATCTGGACAGGTTGGAGCATGCCTCAGCGCAGCAGATGATGTAGTAAGTCGGGATCGCATACTTGATGATGGGCATTGAAAATGTCTCAACAGTAGCACCCTTGGACTTAAGGACTTCCACTGCATCGAGAACTGCCTTCTTAACGTCAGCGTCGATACCGTCACCCAGGTATTCTTCCGGAATACCGAACTTCTTGCCCTCAAGGCTGTAATTCTCAACGGCATTAAGGTCGATCTTCTCTGATTCAAGGGAAGACTGGTCCTTCTGGTCTTTTCCGCTGATAACGTTGTAAACGGCAGCGATGTCTTCTGCTTTTCTAGCGATCGGTCCGATCTGGTCCAGAGAAGAAGCGAAAGCAACAAGACCGTATCTGGATACGGAACCGTATGTAGGCTTAAGGCCTGTAACACCGCAGAATGAAGCGGGCTGTCTTATGGATCCGCCTGTATCGGAACCAAGCGCAACAGGCGCAAGAGCAGCAGCTACGCAGGCAGCAGAACCGCCTGATGAACCGCCCGGTACCCTGTCCTTATCCCACGGATTGGATGTGGCGCCGAAATAGCTCGTCTCTGTTGTGGAACCCATGGCGAATTCGTCCATGTTTGTCTTGCCGAGGATGACCATTCCTGCATCTTCGATCTTGCGGATTACTTCAGCATCGTAGGGAGGAACAAAATTGCCGAGCATCTTGGATGCGCAGGTCGTCTTGATCCCCTTCGTGCAGATATTGTCTTTTATCGCGATCGGAACACCTGCAAGAGGGCCTGTAAGCGTTCCCGCCTTGATGGCTTCGTCAGCCTTTTGAGCCTTTGCGAGAGCTTCATCACGTATCACGGTGATATATGTCTTGTATTCACCGTCTGTCTTTTCGATTGCGTCGAGGAAAGCCTTTGTCGCCTGGTAAGAGGTGATCTTTCCTTCCTTGATCGCTGAGCCTATCTCAAGGGCTCCTAATTTACGGATCTCAATATCAGTCATATGCACACCCCTTAATCAAAGGTCTTCGGCACGAGGATCGTACCGTCCTTTGTCTCGGGTGCGTTGCTTAAGACCGCATCCCTCATATCTTCATTTACGATGACGTCTTCACGGGTTACGTTCGATACGCCTGCAGCATGGCTTAAAGGCTCAACGCCTTCAGTATCAAGCTCATTTAACTGGTCGAAATAACCTAAGATGTCACCTAAGGCTTTCTGTGTCTTTTCTTCATCTTCAGGGCTCAGTTCGAGTCTTCCGAGATTCTCGAGATACTGAACCAGATCCTTGGTAATCTCCATGAAATTACACTCCTAATACAAATTTCGATAATACTGCAATCATAGAATTTTATCATGCCCTTATTTTTAAGTAAATAAAAGAGCTGTCCCACTTTTGTGAAACAGCCCTTGAATTTCAAGAAGTTTTATCAATTACTCGTCATCTTCCTCTTCTTCGTCATCTTCGTCGTATTCTTCTTCATCGTCCCCGTCGTCTTCCTCATAACGCTTTTTCGAAGACTTGGGCTTATCAGCTGCCTTATTCTTTGAATTTGAAGGCTTGGAAGAATTCTTTGAAGAAGATTTGCCGCGTGAACCGGTATCCTTGTTCTTCTTCATCGCATTTACGATCAGAATGACGATCACCGCTGCGATGGCAACTCCTGCAAGAGTAAAGAATACGACAATGAGAACGTCCGTAGTGGTCATGGAACTGACCTTAACATCAGTTGAATGAAGATTGTGGGTTCCCGCATTGATCTCGTCGAGAAGTGACTGGCTGAGCTTCTGCAGAGCAATCTGGTCCAGATCGGCTTTTTCCTGCTCCTGTGTTCCGAGATAACCTACAACGAAGTAGCCGTATTCAGGAGCATAGATAATATCGAGTTCGCCAACCGTTCTTCCTTCTTCGTATGCCCACTCTTCAAACTTGGGAACCATTCTGCCTCTTGGAACGAGAATATCACCCTGGTCATAAACAGTACCTGCCTGCTGTGCATTCTGGGCAAGTCCTGTAAGGTCATCAATGGTGGAGCAGGCATTCTTCATGGCTGTAGCAGTCTCAAGAGCCTTGTCCTTTGTTGCCTGATCGGATGTCTCGGGCGCATAGAAAAGCGCATATCTTAAATAAGGAACGAACTCCTCTTCATCAGAGAATACATAATTCTCGCAATATATTTTGGAATATGCATCAGCAAGATAGTATCTCTCAAGGATCGTTCTGAATGCGGCTTCAGTATTTCCCGGCCCGTAATAAGCCTGAAGATAGTCGTCAAGAGTCTGGCCTGCAGGTGCCGCATAATTTGTCTTCATATCATTGAGCGAAGTGTCGATTGTTGCCTTTATTTCATCAGTAACAGTCACGCCCTCTGCCTCGGCACGTGACAACAATATGCATGTGCTCTCGAGAGAGTTTTCCGCATAATTGATGAAATAATCACCATAAGTAGCATAACCCGGTTCGGTGCAAGCTGCGGAAAGGTCAAGGTATCCCTTTGCATTTGCAGGGAAATAACCATACATGGCATATGTACTGAGATCGAGATAAGCATTTATAAAGTAGAAATTGGATTCCTGTATGGATATCGGCTTATCGTCAAAGTAATACTGTTTATCGAGATACTGGGGCAGCTGCTCACCGTAGTTGTTTATTAACGGCTGATATGTTGCTGAAGCGACTGATACGGTTGCGGTATTGCTGCAACCTGAAAATACAGCCAGGATCATAACTGTAAGTAGGATAAATGCACCGATTTTTTTCATTTTAATTTTCCTTTGTCCTCATGTGAAATATTGGTATAGTCTACTACATCAACACATAGAAAGTCATCAATAGCGCGAAAACTGACACAAAGATCAGTCTTCATTGTCCTCATCGTCTTCATTGCCATCTTCTTCAGATTCATCATCTTCTTCAGATCCGTCTACACTATCTTCCCCGCTGTCTTTTTTGGTCTCATCCGCATTGTCATCCAGATCATCATCAGGATCTTTACGTGATACACCCGAAGATTTAATGCGGTTGTTCACTGCCGAATAAATAAGCACGGCAATGATCGCAGCTATTGCAACACCTGCCAGCGTAAAGAAGACTACTACCAGAACATCTGCTGTCTTCGTTGAACCATTCTGCTGGGGCTGGGCAACAGGAGCAGATGCTTCGGTAGCTTCAGTATTCATAACAGTCTCTTCTGTACCATCGTCAGTCAGCTCGATCTCCGGTACCGGAGTTGCAGTAGGTGCTGCAGGAGCCGGAAGGTATTCATCATCAGTGTGGAAATCGTGGACTCCACTGTTTGCCTCTTCAAGTGCAATGTTGGTAAGGTCCTTCATTGCAATGTCCGTAAGAAGACCGGATATCTGCTTTTCCGTTCTGATATAGCCTATGACGAAATATCCGAAATCAGGCGAATAAATGATGTCAAGCTCGCCGTCAGTCCTGTTATCATCATATGCCCAATCCTCAAAATTCTTATCAAGCTGGCCCTTGGTGACGAGAATATCGCCATAATCAAGAACTTCGCCGTTCTTATAAGCAGTCTCGGCAAGGCCGATAAGATCGCTGATGCTTCCGCAGGCATCTTTCATGGCTTTTGCGGCAGTATAGGCATCCGTCAAGGAGGCCTGGTCAGTATCTTTAGGCTGGAAAAGAGCATATCTCACATAGGGAACATAAGTGATCTGATCCTTTATTCCGAGATAACCGATGACATAGTAACCTACAGAAGGTTCGTAGATTACTTCAATATCGCCCTCTTTCCTTTCTTCTTCAAAAGTCCAGTCCCAAAGCCCCGGATATTCACCGAGTTCGCTGGCAAATGCCGCACTGTCGCCCTGCTCGCGGACAATACCATTCTCATAAGCAGACTGCGCCAGTGTTTTAAGCTCAGAAAGGCTATTGCATGAATTCTTCATATCCATTGCGGACTGGTATGCCTGATCTTTGGTATCCTGATCAGCTGATACGGGGGCATAGAAAAGAGCATATCTGATGTAGGGAGTGCGGATCTGATCGTCAGAGAACGGGTACTCCTCGCAGTATTTATCGGAATACGCATCGGCAAGATAATACCTTTCCAGTATCTTTCTGAATGTCGCCTCATCAGTTCCCGGACCATAGTAAAGCTGCAGATAATCGTCGAGTGACATCCCGGCATTTGCAGCACTTCCATACCTGATATTGTCCAGCATGTTATCGATCGCAAGCTTGGTATCCTCTGAAAGCGGTATGTCATTTGCCCGTGCATAGGAGCACAGTGTCAAAGACATCTCGAGGGCATTTTCCGCATATTTGACGAAGTAGTCACCATAAGTGCCGTAGTCATCGATCTCGACCTCGAGCTCGGCAGCCAGATCAATGCCTCCGGAAGGTGTCACCGGATAATAACCCATATTTGCATCGCTGCTGAGTTCAAGGAAAGCATTAATGAAATAGAAGTTCGATTCCTGCAAAGAGACCGGCTCACCATCAAAGTAATACTGATGGTTAAGATAGCCCATCAGCTGGTTGCCATAAACCTCCTCAAAAGTTTTCGGTTCCTCAGGAGTGACAGGATCTTGCGCATACGTTTCAGAAGGCAAAGTAATTGCTGCTGACGTCTCAACGGTAGCAACCGTGTTGCCGGTTTCAGATATTGTTTTTCCGCATCCCGAAAACAAAGATGCGGCAAATATGCCTAAAAGGATTATCGATCCTGTTTTTCTTATATTCATTTGGTTTTTCCTGTTATCTTTTATTTTCGAAAGGCTGCCTCAACCGGGAGACAGCCTCTGTAATTACGTGAATTCCTTGTTAAATACGGTTACTCACCGTCATCTTCATCGTTTTCATCGACTTCATCGTCTTCATCAGACTCTGATGCATCTGTCTTAGACTCATCATCTTCTTCATCGTCAAACGCTTCGGATTTATCAGGAGCATTCTTGCTCTTCTTCACTGCCGCAACAATGAGAAGGACTACAACAGCCGCAATCGCTACGCCCGCAAGTGTATACAATACGACAGCGATAACATCATTTGTTTTCGCTGTGCTAAGCGGAGCAGTGTTGCCCGACGGAGTCGTGGGGCTTGTCGCATTGGGATCAAATGAGACCTGTGCTGAGGGTTCAGTCTGAGCCGTTTCCGGTACAGGTGTAGCCGTGGGAGCTGCAGGAGCTGCGCTGAAAGGCTCATCAGTATGGAAATCATATGTATTTGCTTCGATGTCAGCTCTGATCTCACCTATAAGAGCCTCAGTCGCTTTCTCCCTGTCCGGAGTTGTACCGAGGTAACCGACAACAAAGTAACCTAAATCGGGCTCAACAACGATATCGATATCACCTGCAGAACGGCTTTCTGACCATGCCCATTCCTCAAGATTTACAGGGAACTGTTCAAGAGGGATAGCAAGATCGCCGTAATCCAGATTGGTGCCGGCTGCCTTGGCCTCTTCAGCAAGTGTGGGAAGCTTTTCAATGTCGTTCTCACATGCATCCTTCAGCTGTGAAGCTGCATCGGAAGCGGCGTCTCTGATCTCCTGCTCATCTGCTTCGGTCGCAGGGAAAAAGACGTATCTTATCTGCGGGAGAGTCGCATCATAATTCGCGCAGTACTGATTTGCATATTCATTTGAAAGATAATCTACCTCCCAGATCTTCTTGAAAGAAGCCTCATCAATGTCGGGACCCAGGCTGATCTTGAGATAGTCTTCGAGAGATATATTGAGCTGAGCCACGTAATTTCTGTAATCTTCGACAAGCTTATCGATCTGTGCATAAGATTCATCTGTAAGAGTGATTCCTTCAGCTTCGGCACGCATGCACAAAATGCATTTGCTCTGAATGGTTTCCTCAGCCTGTCTGACTAAATAATCACCATAAGTTGCAAATTCTTCACCGGGATATTCAGCCGCAAGATCAACAAATCCATAGGTGGTTAACGGGGCACCGTTGGAACCTGCGGACTCACCTAATACGTTGAATGTCTCCATGAAATAGTAGTTGGATTCCCACATGGGAACAGGCTCGCCATTGAAGTAATACTGATGGTTAAGATAATTCGTGATCTGATTACCGTAAACATCTTCCATTGACTCAGGGATCTCGGGTTCTATCTCAGCAGGTGCAGTTTCAGAAGGCGGAGTCTCTACGGGTGCAGTTGTTAATGCAGTTGGATCGGAAACGATAACCGTTGTTTCTTCAGCAGGTTGTGAGCATCCTGCAAATAGGGAAGCTGCAACAGCTGCCGTGAGGATTAATGTTCCGGTTTTTTTCATCTTCATGTAGTTGTTATCCTTTTGTAGTCTTGCATGCATGCAGCGATCGTGTCATCCATGTCATAGTACTTGTATTTACCGAGTCTTCCGCCGAATATAACGTTGCCGTCAGCTTCGGAGAGTTCTTCGTACTTCTTGTAAAGCTCATTATTCCTGTCGTTATTGAGCGGATAGTATGGCTCATCGCCGGGTTTCCAGTCGGCAGGATACTCATGGGTAATAACTGTTCCCTTGCCTTTTCCGAACTCGAAATGCTTGTGCTCCAAGATCCTCGTGAACGGCGTCTCGGCATCGGTATAGTTGACTACCGCATTGCCCTGGAAGTCGTCAGTATCAGGCAGATATTCCGTCTCAAACCTCAGACTTCTGTACTCGAGCTTGCCCAGGGTGTAATTATAATACTCATCTATCATTCCCGTATAGATGATTTTCGAGGCAATATTGCCTAAAGAATCCCTCTCTTTAAGGAAATCTGTGCCCAATCTTACCTCAATTCCGTCAAGCATATTCTCGATCCACTTTGTGTATCCGCCGATCGGAATGCCCTGGTAATTGTCGTTGAAATAGTTGTTATCGTAAGTAAGTCTTACGGGAAGTCTCTTGATGATAAACGCCGGGAGCTCGGTGGCTTTCCTGCCCCACTGCTTCTCGGTATAACCCTTTACGAGCTTGTTATAGATATCGGGACCGATAAGCGATATCGCCTGTTCTTCAAGGTTTTTAGGCTCGTCGACCTTGCCCATGGCGATCTGCTCATCGAGCTTTGCCCTAGCTTCTTTAGGAGTTACGACACCCCACATCTTGTTGAACGTATACATGTTGAAAGGCATCGAATAGAGCTCGCCCTTGTAGTTTGCAACGACCATGTTGGTGTAGCGGTTGAAATCGGCGAACTTATTTGCAAATTCCCACACTTCCTTATCGCTCGTGTGGAAAATATGAGCACCGTATTTGTGGACATTTATGCCGTGAACGTCCTCGGTATAGACATTGCCCGCAACATTGGGCCTTCTGTCGATAACAAGGCACTTATAACCGTCATCAGTTGCAAGACGCGCAAAGGTCGCGCCGTAAAGTCCTGCTCCTACAATGAGGAAATCATATTCGCTCATCAGAAAGCCTCCCGTTCCTAAAGTCGTGATAATAATATACTATTTTGCCGGGATTGCCTAAAATGAGCGGTTTATTCCTCCCTGAACTCACTTGCGGCTTTGAGAAATTCCGTATATTTTTCAGGTGTCTTAACCGTCTCTGCAAACGTCTGGTGCGGATACCACTTTGCCATCATCGCAAAACCCATATATGGCTCGCCCAGGGCTTCACAGTCCTTCGCGATCGCATCAGTAAGGGCTTTCTGTCCCATTATCTGATTGAGCTTCCACATAGGGCCGCACTTCAGCTCCTCCGAACAGTCGGCTATGTAAATACTTCCTGCCGGGATCAAATCCTCACACCCCTTAAGGCTCAGGAACAGGTCATAATTACCACCCTCGACCAGGAATTTATTAAGTTCCTCATCGAAATATGAGAGCTCATTCTTATCGAAGGAAATGGTCACCTCAGCTTCACTCTTTGCCTTAACCATTGGCTTTGCAAATCCGGCAAGTTCAAGAGGTGCCCTTGCTGTTCTGGGCTTTGTTTTAGAAACATAGAGCTGTACTACAGCCTTGCCGTCCATGTCACTCTTGTTTTTCAGGCTGAACGTGACGCTGAACTTGTCCCCTTTCCGCTTTCCGAAAATATCCCCTGCCTCAAACTTCGAATACGAAAGCCCGTATCCGAACGGATAAAGCGGCTTGATCTTCCGCTTGAGATAACCCTTGTATCCCACGTAGATGCCTTCGCCGTAATTGCATGTAATGTTATCCGGATAGCAAAGATACGAGGGCGTATCCTCATATCTGACAGGAAATGTGCAGGGCAGCGCGCCTGAAGGGTTTACCTTACCGGTAAGGATATCCGCCATTGCCTTTGATCCCATCATACCCGGATAGAACACTGCGAAAACGGAATCAACAACCGTCTCCAGTCCTTCAAGTTCAACGGGACCCGGCACGTTAAGGATCAGGCAGATTTTTCCCCTGCCCTTGTTTTTAGCGAGCTTCTTTATCACGGATACCGTCTTCTTATTCATCTTCAGGTCAGGCCTGTCGGAACTCTCACCCGAATTGACCGTCTCAATTACTATCGCCGTAGCGCCTTTCCTGAAAGCTTCGATATCGTCTTTAAGGACATGTTTTTCACCTAAAATTGCAGCCAGTTCTCTGGACAGGAACGTCGTTCTGTCAGTCTTTACTTCGGCACTTCCCCATCCTGAATCCTGGAAACGGTCAGGGCCGAAGAATACGACTTTCGCATTCTTCTTAAGCGGCAGGCTTCCGTTATTCTTGAGCATTACAATGCCTTCGCATGCTGCCTTGTAAGCCGCCTTGTCGCCTGTCTTCACATACTTGGAAGTCGTCAGGCCTTCCGGTGCTTTTACGCTGCCGAATCTGTCGATCAGCTCAAGGAGTCTTAGTGCAGCCTCATCAAGATCTTTGATCTTCAGTCTTCCGTCCTTGACCGCCTTAACAATATCCGAAGGATCAAAAGGACCGGGCATAAAAAGATCCTGTCCTGCAGCTTCAGCATCTCCTGCCCTTTCACGGCAGGCACCCCAGTCAGTCATGGTAACGCCCTTATAGCCCCATTCTTTCCTAAGGACATCCTTAAGAAGCCAGGGATTTTCATGGCAATGAGTTCCGTTTACAGAGTTATATGCACTCATGAGAGTAGTTGCAACCTTGCTGCAAGCTTCAAATGCAGGGAAATACACTTCTCGGAGCGCTCTCATGCTTACGAGCTCATCTATATTGGTTCTGTTGATCTCAAGATTGTTGCACGCAAAGTGCTTAACATTCGAAGCGATGCCCTGTGACTCAACGCCTTTGCACATCTCCGGTGCAAGAGTTTTCGCAAGGAACGGATCTTCTGAATAACCTTCAAAGAATCTTCCGTTCCTGGGTTCTCTTAAGATATTGCAGTTTGGCGTGCCCAGAAGGACTCCTATGCGATATACGGCCGCTTCCATGGCAAGTGCCTTGCCTGTCTCATAAACAACCTTGGGATTCCATGTTGAAGCAAGAAGGATTCCGGGAGGATATGAACCTGGCGCGGCATCGATCCCGCACCTGTATTCGGTCATGGCAGCGTTGATCCTGTCTCTTATGGCCTTCTCTTTTTTCGTAAACTTTTCGGGCTCATAGAAATTGAAAAAGACATGCATGCCGGCAACAGGGTCTTCATCCTTTGGCGGCTCTCTGAAAAGTCTCTGGAAAAAGTGCTGGTGGTTAATGCCCGTACCGCCGTCTTGCATACTCAGCTCAGGAACATATCCGGCGGCAGACTGGAACCCTCCGATAATGAAATCAGACGATCCGCAAAGGAGTCTGGCTTTGTCTTCAACGGTCATGGCTTTAAGAAATTTCTTTGTATTCATATTCCGCCTCATTAAGTCTTATCACTGCCTAACCCAACACGATTTAACTATAACATAGCTTTTCCATTGTTCCGGAATATGAGATATAAAAGGCCGCCTCCTGATCAAGAGACAGCCCTTTGCGATTGACTGATAAATATTTAACTTATGAATTTGTAAGGATAGCAAACTTGAGTGTTGCCTGAACTGCTACCTTGCCGTTGACTGTTGCAACAGCTTCGCCAAGACCTACGGGGCCCTTTACGGCAGTGATCTTTGTCTCAAGTCTTGCTGTGTCGCCCGGAACGATAGGCTGCTTGAACTTGCACTTGTCGATGCCTGCGAAAACAGCGATCTTGCCCTTGAACTCTTCCTGGGAGAGGATCGCAACAGCACCTGCCTGGGCAAGAGCTTCAACTGTGAGAACACCCGGAACGATAGGCATCTCAGGGAAGTGTCCTCTGAAGAAATACTCATCATAAGTGAAGTTCTTATAAGCGATGCAGAATTTACCCGGCTCATAATCCTCAACCCTGTCGATGAGAAGGAAAGGATGTCTGTGGGGGATGATCTTCATGATCTCTGTTGTGGTAAGTGCATTTGCCATAATGTGGATCCTCCGTAATTATTCAGCAAACTTCTTGACTATCATGGAAGCGTTGTGACCGCCGAATCCCAAGTTGTTTGTCATAGCGTATGTTATATCACGATTCTTAGGTTCGATAAATGTGTAATCGAGATCCATCTCGCCTTCAGATTCCTTGGAACCTGCCGTAACGTGTACATAAGAATCCTGGATTGCCTTAATGCAAGTGATGAGCTCGATGCCGCCTGCACCGCCCAGAGCGTGACCGATCATGGACTTTGTGGAGTTGATGGATACATTCTTGATGTCTTCCTTGAATGCATACTTCATTGCACGTGTCTCGAAAAGATCGTTGTGGTGAGTTGATGTACCGTGAGCATTGATGTAATCCATCTGGGAAGGTGTGATGCCTGCTTCCTGCATTGCGATGATCATTGCCATGCCTGCGCCTGAACCGTCTTCAGCAGGTGATGTGATGTGGTATGCGTCGCATGTTGCACCGTATCCGACGATCTCTGCAAGAATGTTTGCACCTCTTGCCTTGGCGTGCTCATAAGACTCGATAACGATTACGCCTGAACCTTCACCGATTACGAAGCCGTCTCTGTCCTTGTCGAACGGTCTTGAAGCTGTCTCAGGATCTTCGTTTGTTGAAAGAGCTGTAAGAGCTGCGAATCCCTGAATACCTGTCTTGCATACAGCTGCTTCGCATCCGCCTGTGATCATGACGTCTGCATCACCGTACTTAACTGCCTTGAAAGCATCACCGATAGAATGAAGACCTGTAGCACATGCTGTAACAACGCATGTGTTGATTCCCTTCATTCCGTACTGGATAGCGATGTTTGCTGATGCCATATTAGCGATCATCAAAGGGATGTACATAGGAGCGATCTTGCCGGACTTCTCAAATCTGATCTGCTCCCTCTCGTGAGCCTGCATTGATCCGATACCGGAGCTTACGATGACACCTACTCTGTAGGGATCTTCCTTCTCCATGTCGAGGCCTGCCTGCTCGATTGCTTCCTTAGCTGCTGCCAGTGCATAGTGAGCGAAAGGTTCCATACGCTTCATAGTCTTGAAGTCCATATAATCTGTAGCTTCAAAACCCTTAACTTCACATGCGAGCTTTACCTTAGCATTGCTTGCATCAAACTTTGTAATCGGCGCGGTAGCTGCCTTTCCTTTCTTAAGACCTTCCCAGAAAGTCTCTACGCTGTTACCAAGAGGTGTGATTGCACCCATACCGGTTACTACGACTCTGTTTGCCATTTACTTAATTCTCCGTTAGTTTTTATTTTCGAGGTGCTCCCCAAAAGCACCTGGATTACATATGCATTCCGCCGTCTACGGAAAGAACCTGACCTGTGATGTAAGAAGCATCTTCAGAGCAGAGGAAGTTAACTGCGTTAGCGATATCCTCAGGCTGTCCGTATCTCTTAAGAGGGATCATCTCAAAAATTGCTTCCTTCTGCTTGTCTGTAAGAACAGCAGTCATGGGTGTCTCAACATATCCGGGAGCGATTGCGTTAAATGTGATGTTTCTTGAAGCGAACTCTCTTGCGCATGACTTTGTAACGCCTACGATTCCTGCCTTTGAAGCGGAATAGTTGACCTGTCCTGCCTGGCCTTCAAGACCTACGATGGAAGAAATGCTTACGACTCTTCCTTCTCTCTTCTTCATCATGATAGGTGCAGTGTGCTTGATGAAGTTGAATGTACCCTTAAGGTTAACTGCGATAACGTCATCGAAATTCTGCTCTGTCATCTTGATGAGAAGAGTATCTCTTGTGATACCTGCGTTATTAACGAGGATGTAGATTCCGCCGAAGTCTTCGTTGATCTGTGCTACTGTCTCGCCGACTTTCTCAAAATCAGCAACGTTGCACTGATATGCCTTAGCATCAACGCCGAGTGCCTTTACCTCTTCCTCAGCTTCCTTGCTGTTTTCGAGGGGGCATGCATCAACGATTGCGATGTTATAGCCGCTCTTAGCAAGCTTGATTGCGATAGCCTTACCGATGCCTCTTGAAGCGCCTGTAACGATTGCTGTTTTTCTTGTGTTCTCTGACATGATCTGTACCTCCTTGAATCAGCCGAGCTTTTCCTTCAATGTTTCAATGTCTTCAGGTGTAGCAACACCGATTACCTTAATGGAAGGAACCGTCTTTCTGACGAATCCTGCGATCGTCTTTCCGGGACCTACTTCGATGATCGTGTCGACACCCATCTTCTCGAGCTCATAGAGTGTCTGCTCCCACTTTACGGGGCTGTAGACCTGCTTCTCAAGAAGATCCTTGATCTGTGCCTTGTCTTCTATCTTTGCTGCGCTTGCATTTGCGAAATAAGGAATCTTGAGATCCTTCATCTCAACGTTTGCAAGTTCTTTGCCGAGTTCCTCGCCTGCTACCTTGAGGAGAGGTGAGTGGAAAGGTCCTGATACATTAAGCTCAACGACCTTTTTAGCGCCTGCTTCAGAAAGCTTGGGCATAGCCTCGTGAACTGCTTCCTTCTTGCCTGTGATTACGATCTGGCCGGGGCAGTTAAAGTTAGCAGGCCATACGTTTTCGATCGTATTTGTAACTGCTTCAACCTGCTCCTGTGTAAGACCGATTACGGCTGCCATTGTGCCCACGCCTGCGGGGACAGCATTGGACATGAGTCTTCCTCTGATCCTCGTAAGTCTTACTGCGTCTTCGAATCCGAGTGCGCCTGCAACATAGAGGCTGCAGTATTCACCGAGTGAAAGGCCTGCAGTTACGTCGGGCTTGATGCCTGCCTTGAGGAGCGCATCAGTGATGATGCAGCACGCCGTAACAAGTGCGGGCTGTGTATATTCTGTGATGTTGATGTCTTCATTCTCCTCGAAAAGGAGCTTGTTCATGTCGATGCCAGAAGCTTCAGAAGCTTTAGCCACCATATCAGCGTAAGCGCTGTCTGCCTTAACAAAACCTTCGGCCATTCCAACGTGCTGTACGCCCTGGCCCGGATAACAAAATGCGATACTCATTATGCTTCAAGTTTCCTTCCTAAAAGCTTGTCAGCCTCCTCGAACATCGTCTCAACGATGACCTTGGCAGGTCTGATCTCACTGACAAGACCTGCGATCTGTCCTGCCATGAATGTTCCTTCCTTAACGTCGCCTTCGACAACAGCCTTACGGAGACTTCCTACTGTAAGTCCTTCGAGCTCCTCGAAAGTAACGCCGCTCTGCTCCATCTCAAGATACTTGTTGGAAAGAGCGTTTCTGATCTGTCTTACAGGATGGCCGTAAGATCTGCCGGTAACTCTTGTTGAGTTATCCTTTGCCTTGATGACCATGTCCTTGTAGTTCTGGTGAACGTTTACCTCGTCGCATGCACAGAAAACTGTTCCGCACTGAACGCCCTCGGCACCGAGCATGAAAGCTGCCGCAACGCCTCTGCCGTCTGCGATACCGCCTGCTGCGATAACGGGGATCGATACTGCATCAACGACCTGGGGAACCAGTGTCATTGTCGTAGCTTCACCGATGTGTCCGCCGGACTCTGTGCCCTCAGCGATAACGGCGTCAGCACCGCACTGCTGCATTCTCTTTGCGAGAGCAACACCTGCAACTACAGGAACAACGATGATGCCTGCCTCTTTCCACATCTCCATATACTTCTCAGGTGAACCTGCACCTGTAGTAACTACCTTAACCTTCTCTTCTGCGATGACCTTAGCGATCTCAGGAGCTCTGGGGTTCATGAGCATAAGGTTTACGCCGAACGGCTTATCTGTTGCTTCACGGCACTTCTTGATCTGGTCACGGAGCCAGTTCTCATCTGCACCGCCGACACCGATGATGCCGAGACCGCCTGCTTCGGATACAGCAGCTGCGATGTGCCAGTCAGCTACCCATGCCATACCACCCTGGAAGATGGGGTACTTGATACCGATCAAATCTGTGATTCTTGTCATGTCCTTTATCTCCTTTATATTTTCGAGAATGGATTAGTAAACAATGTAGTTTGCATCCCATGTAAGACCTGCGCCGAAGCTTGCAAGAACAAGCTTCATGCCGGGCTTGAGTCTGCCGTCCTGCTTCATCTCCCAAAGGAGGATCGGGATGCTTGCAGATGAGATGTTTCCGTAATTCATGATGTTCATCGGGAACTTGTCACGTGAGATACCGAGCTTCTTTGCAGTAGCCTCGATGATCCTTGCGTTAGCCTGGTGCAGGATGAAGTAATCGATCTCTTCAAGGTCGAAGCTGTACTTTTCTGCAAGATCCTTGATGATCTGCGGAACTTCAGTAACAGCAAACTTGAATACTTCCCTTCCCTGCATTGCGAAAGAAGTTAATTCCTTGAAGCCTTCCTCTTCCCATCTGTCGGGCTGTCTTGCAGCCTGGCATGTGAGGCAGTCTCCCCTGTAGCCTGAAGATCTCATGATGAACTCATTGCGCTTGATGTCTTCAGCCTTAAGAACTGCGGCACCTGCGCCGTCGCCAAAGAGGATGCATGTTCCTCTGTCTTCAAAGTTTGCGAAGTTTGAATTGCACTCAGTACCGATTACGAGAGCGAGCTTGGAATTGCCTGTCTCGATGAAGCTCTGAACCGTATTGTATGCAACGATGAATCCGGGGCATGCGCATACTACGTCAAAGCATCCGCAGTTCTCTGATACACCGAGCTCTCTTTGTACGATGCATGATAAAGCAGGAATAACACTGTCTGATGTTGTGGAAGCGGTAACGATAAAATCGATATCCTTAGGATCGATCCCTGCATCCTCAACGGCCTTTCTTGCAGCCTCGACAGCCATCGTTGACGGCTTCTCAGTAACGTGGTCTGCGATATGTCTTTCCTTTATTCCTGTACGCTCGGTGATCCACTCATCGCTTGTATCCAGGATCTTGGCGAAATCGTCATTGGTTACGACTTTCTTCGGGATGTAAGATCCGAGTCCGATAATTCTGCCTGTCATTATTAGAACCTCTTATTCTGCCCTGCCCGGGAAACTATATTTGGGCATAGTTGTCCTCAGGCTAATTAGTTTGATTGTCAAAGTATTCCACAAACAGACAGTCTTGTCAAGTTCTTTGATTGTCAAAGAACTTTGTCAAAGCCTTGATTTTCGCGGATTTTAAAAGGGTTAAAAGACCGTAATTACTGCTTGACGTTGATAAACGGCCCCTTACTTCGGAACATTCTTCATATGTATAAATAACCTGAACTTCAACTGTTCCGTCCCGGACAGAAATCCACATACGGCTCTTTCCCCTCGCTCGGATTCGAAAAATACGGCTAAAAATACGGGGCAGCCGTATCAGCAGCCGTATTTCAGCCTGATTTTTACTGAAAAATACGGGTAAGAATACGGCATAGCCGCATATCTTGCCGTATTTATAAATCAATTACAAAGAATTTTCGAAAATAAAAAAGCCGGACACTTTAGTCCGGCATCTCTATCTCCAAAATAAATCAGATCATTTTTCGAATCTGCTTGCAGCCCAGCCGCCCTCATTCAGGTGGGAGCTTGTAAGCGTAGCAAATCCTTCAGGTGACAAGAGCGGGATCTGAAGTTTCCTGATCGTCTCGGGATCGAGCTTAAAGCCGTTGGCGCAGTATTCCGCACCAGCCTTCTTAAGATCGTCCATGTAGACTCTGATCTGTCTTTTAGCTTTTCCGGTCATGAAGACCTCGCCCATCGGACAAAGGATTGCAGTATATCTGTCCCTGCCGCCGCAGATAAGATCGTACTGTGCCAGGAGTGCCGGATAAACGGGCTCAAGTTCAACATAGCCGCAGGAACTGATGATTACAAATTTCTTTTCAAAGATTGAAGGATCTCTCATCTTGTTAAATGTCTGGCCATCGTCAGACCTGGTGCCCATGTAAGGTTCAGCGAGCGCGAGGCACCTGTCGGTAACCGCCTTGAGCTGTGAAGGCATGCCGTAGAAATACAGAGGGAAGCTCTCGATGATGACGTCAGCTTCTTTAATGGCAGCGATGATCTCTGCCATGTCATCTTTTATAGCGCATGTGCCGTCAGGAGAAGCCCAGCATGCAAAGCAGCCTCTGCAGGGCTTAATGTCCTTTGCATAGATATCTATTCTTTTTACTTCCGTGCCTTCCGGAAAACCTGAAACGAACGCATCCGTCACATGGAGCGTGTTGCTCCTCTCGATCTTGGGACTGCCGTTAAGAATAAGTACTTTCATTTATATATATGGCCTCCCGGAAAATCAGAGGCTCAAACCTCCGTCGAGAACGATAACCTGGCCGGTCATGTAATTGAAGGCGTCAGAAAGAAGGCTTGCCACACAATCGGCAACATCTTCAGCCGTTCCGAAACGCTTCATGGGAACGCTGTCCAGATACTTCTCGGCAAGATCGCCCGGAATCGACTTGATCATGTCGGTGCCGATAAAGCCCGGAGCTACCGCATTAACCTGGATGCCGTAAGGCGCGAGTTCTTTTGCCATTGTCTGCGTCATTGAGTTGACCGCACCCTTTGTAGCACTGTAAACGCTCTGACCCGGAACAGCAAGAATTGAACTTACAGAAGATACGTTGATGATCTTTCCGCTCTTCTGTGAACACATCTTAAGGCTTGCTGCCTGTGCACAGTTGATGTAACCCTTGATGTTGATCGCAAGGCTTCTTTCGAGAGACTCCTGTCTGATCATGAGAAGGTATGCGTCATCAACGACACCTGCATTGTTGACCAGGACATCGATCGTCTCGAAGCTCTTCTTGATCTCCTTGAACATTGCCTTGACCTGCATCATGTCGGATGTGTCTGCCTTATAGATCTCGCAGCGGACACCTGTGGCAGTGATCTCTTCTTTGGCAGCTTCAGCGGCAGCATCGTTGTTAGCATAGTTGAGGGCTATGTCATAGCCTTCCTGAGCGAGCTTTAAAGCGATCGCCTTGCCTATTCCTCTTGAGCCGCCTGTAACTACTGCTGTCTTGCCCATAATGCTGCCTTCCTTTTAGAAATTATGCCTTTGTGAGTAATACTGCCGAATAAAGAGCGCTTGTTCCGAATGAGACTGCGATGCCGTTTTCGGCCTTGCCCTCATAAATATCCTGAGCAAGTTTTGCAAACTGCAGCGAGGAAGAAGCTGCCCTTGCTTCACCGAAGTCTTTCTTAACGAGCTTGACTTCGATGTTATCGCCGAAGATCTTCTTGTAAACACCCATCTCGAAGCTGTCAACTTCTTCAATGCCGTTGCCGAAGCCATAGATGCACTTGACGTCTTCAGGCTTCATGCCGCCCTCTTCGAGAACGTTGTTGATGACCTTCGTAAGTGAGACTTCAGATAATCTAAGGTTATCGGATCTGTCACCCGATGTGTCTCTTGCGGAAGAGAAACCTGCGATCTTCGCATATCTCTTAGCGCCTCTTTCAGTTGCGCTGGAATCCTTTTCGATAACGCATGTAACGGAACCTTCACCGAGTGTGAAATTGCCTGTGCCGATATTGCCGAGATCGGAATAAATCTCGTGGTCGATGTCGGTGCATTCGTCGGTTCCTGATGCGAGCATGATGTTCTCATAACCGAACATGATCGCGCCGATCGCGGCGCAAACGCTCTGGAGACCTGACTGGAATCCGTTTGCGATGGTCGCGTTATAACCCTTGATGCCGGTGAAGATGCTGAGATATCCGCCTGCTGCGTTGTATACGGTATTCGGGAATGCAAATGCGGAACCCTTGTCGATGCCGTCCTTGATGATTCCCTTCTGGAAATTGGCAATCTCGGTCATCGGTCCTTCGTTTGTTCCGATGCATATACCGATGATGCCGGCGTTATCGTCGTTAACCGTAATTCCGGCATCTTCCAAAGCCCTGACGCCGCTCAAGAGCTGGAGCTGCGAGAGTCTGTCGAGCTTTCTTAAGAATGCTGACTTAACACCGTATGCCTTAAAAGTATCGGTGTCGAGATTTGCAACATAGCTTTTTGCTGCTTCGTCGTATTCGCCGTTAACCATGCCGATACCGGTAACGTAGAGTTCCTGCTTCGGGCATGAAAGATTAAGAACGTTAGGATCTTTTGCAAATACGATGCTTGCGTTGTTTCCGCCGAACGCGAAAGAATTGGACATCGCATACTTGATGTCCCTTTCTCTGGGTGTGTTGGCGATGAAATCAATATTTCCGGACTTTTCGGCGAGAACCTTGAGGTCTTCTTCCGTGTATCCGGTCGTGGGAGGGAGTTTGCCCTCTACCAATGCCTTTACGGTCATAACCGCCTCAATGGCGCCGGCTGCGCCAAGGCAGTGTCCTGTCATAGACTTTGTTGAGCTTACGGAGATATGGTCATTCTCCGCAAAGCATGTCTTCAATGAAAGGAACTCGGACTCGTCGTTCTTTGCCGTACCCGTACCGTGTGCATTGACATAGTCGATATCGGTGAACTTAAGTCCTGAATTTTTGACTGCGCGCGTGATAACGCTCATCTGGCCTTCGCCGTCCGGTCTCGGGGCAGTGATGTGATAAGCATCGGAGCTTACGCCTGAGCCGAGTACGTCGCAGTATATTTTCGCGCCGCGCTTAACAGCATGCTCGTAGCTCTCGACTACAAGGACACCAGCGCCTTCGCCTAATGTAATACCTTCGCTGTGATTGAACGGAGAGCACGCTGTTGCATCCAGTGCCCTCAAAGCGTGGAAACCCGAATAAGCAAGTGATGAGAATGAATCGCAGCCGCCGGCAAGGAAGATCTCGCCTTTGCCGCCCCTGATGAGGTCGATCGCAAGGGCGATACTCAAAGTACCTGCCGCACATGCATTAACGATGTTTGCGGTAATTCCGCCGGCATTGTAGTAATCGGCTACGTTTCCTGCGATTACTGAAGCGGGCATCTGTTTCAGATCATCGATCTCGCCCTTTTTGCCGTCGCACTTCTGTCTGTAGTATTTTTCAACACAGGCAGCGCCGGCTATACAGCTTCCCAAAATGACGCCGATATCTGATGTATCTCCGGAATCCATGTCGATCCCGGCATCCTTAATGGCCTCGCCTGCCGCCTTTATTCCGAGGGCAGTGGTCCTGTCGTATCTGCCGTTAGCGAGTTCCTCATTTGAAAGATCTACCTCTGCTCCCTTGTGTGAGTAGCAGTCAGCTGTGTCAAAGCTCTTAACGTCCGTAATGCCGGAAACACCTTTAAGTGCTGCTTCAAAGCATTCTTCGGTATTGTGTCCGATTGCGCTCACAAGGCCGAGGCCCGTGATGACGCAACGCTTTTCGTTCATTGGCATTATTTATCAGTCCTCTTTATGTGCTTCTACAAATGCAGTAAGTGTCTCGATGGAACGGAAGTCCTCTTTTGTGGCACCTGCGCCGGAGATATCAACTCCGAAAAGGTTCTCGATACCTACGATGATCTCGATGGAATCGATGGAATCAAGTCCGATGTCCTCACCGAAAAGCTCTGAATCGTACTCGAGCTCGTCTTCAGGGATCCTGAGTCTTTCTACAAGCATCCCCTTGATCTTCTCGGCAATCTCATTATTCATATCCAAAATCCTCCTAAATATATTTAAAAGAAAAATCTCCGCCCATAACCTTACACTATGTTGGTCTGATTTTCCAACGAAACGGCATAAAAGTGCAAAATGACATTGAAGCGTCTGAGTTCTTTTACCGACATCTTGCACCTGGTTCCCCACGAAGAGACCCAAAGCGTATCGCCGTCCATCTCCGTGATAGTGACCCAATGAAAGCCCAGATTTCCTTTGGTTCCGGTCGGAAGCTCAATCGAGACATTCTCAAAAGGAGCCGTAACGAGCATGACAAGCGGGTCGCCGCCCTCGAGATATTTGGGAACCTTTTCCCACCATCTGAACCTGAAAGGCTTTACCCTGATCTTAAGTCCCTCTTTTGCGGCGAGCTTCTTGATGCCCCTTCTGAACCTTCCCGCACTTACGCCCAGGCTTCCCAGAAATTCCTTGCCAAAGAGTTTCCTAGGCTCCCTGTTCTTTCCGATCGTTATGGGTCTTATGTAGTCCTTGGCATCGAAAAACCTGTCAAAATACTCCTCCCTGGGCATTCTCTCCTCGCCCTTAAGACGCATGATCGCATCAAGACCGGCAATAATGCCGCATCCGCTGTTGAGGAACATCTTGTCAGGAAGCCACATCTGGCTTCCCCCGAATGACTCAATGCCGTATTTGTCGATTATCTTCGGTGGCTGACTCATCTGAGCAACGCCTCACACCATGCACCCTCTATGGGCATTCCGGGAAGTTCGGTTGCACCTGCTTCCACAAGTTTCTTCCTGCTCTCGTAGTATCCTCCCTTTTTGGGAATCGGCGCCATAAACACCTTTTTCCCTTCAGAAGTCCATTTGGAGACCAGGGGTACGAGCTTTGCTGAAGCCGTACCTGAATGATTGCAGCACAAAAGCACCCTGTCAAAACCGTCTTCCGGGATAACAGCACCGGGGAATGCCGGAATTACAAGCACTCTAGGGAGTTTGTCCCTTGTGAGGAAATCGATCCTGTCTTTAATCTCAGGCTCAACACAGTCTTTACACTCATTGTAAATGCCGTCGAGGTCAGGAGACGTGATCGCATAAGCCTTATAAAGACTGGGGATCCTGTCGCTGTTTCTGAAAACGACACCGCTCGTGCCTTTTTCGATGCAGCCGATGGCAAAAAGAAGATTGTATGCAGATTCTTCCGGGTCCTTGTCGGGAGACTTTATCGCGCCTGTAATGACAAACGGGATGCCGAGTATGGACAGTACCCTGTATGCAAGCTGCGCAAAGATCGCGCATGTATCGGTACCGTGAGTGATGAGAATACCGTCGAATTTGGTCTTGCGGGATTCAATAACGATCTCCTTCAGTGCCTCGCGGTAAATCTCAGGTGTGGCATCTTCAGAGGAATACATCTCGAGATCAGGGAAGAAATACTCATTATCGGCCGAATACTCAAGAAGGAAATCCTTAACAAAAGACTGCTGTCCGAGAGTTATCGTTCCGGAGACGTCAGACGAAGCTATCGTGCCTCCGAGCATTGCACATAAAATTCGCATATCCCTTTCCTTCCAATGCAAAATAATAGTAGAATTTACCAGACAATTATAATTCACGAGGTTATTTATGAGAATAGCGAGCTGGAACGTAAACGGAATAAGGGCAGTTGCCACAAAGGGCTTTGCGGAAAGCCTCGAAAAGATAGGCGCAGACGTAATCGGCATCCAGGAGATCAAGGCCCTCCGTGAGCAGTTAGGACCTGAGATCACAGACATCCCCGGCTATAAGAGCTGGTTCTACTCAGCAGAGAGGAAAGGCTATTCCGGCACTGCCCTCTATTCCAAGATCGAACCAAAGAGTGTTGAGTTCGGCTTCGGCGTAGAAGAGTTCGACCACGAAGGCCGCGTCATCAAGGCTGATTTCGGTGACTTCGTGCTCTTCAACATCTACTTCCCCAATGGCGGAAGAGGCGACGATTACGTAAAGTTCAAGCTCAGATTCTACGACTGCTTCTTAGACCAGGTCGATGCCCTTAAGGCACAGGGCAAAGAGGTCATCTGCTGCGGCGACGTGAACACTGCCCACAAAGAGATCGACTTATCCAACCCCAAAGCAAACTCCAAGATCTCCGGCTTCCTTCCCGAAGAGCGCGCATATATAGACAAGTTCATCGAAAGAGGACTTACGGACACATTCAGAATGCTCCACCCGGACGACAAGGAATGCTACACCTGGTGGTCTTATAAGACTGCCGCAAGAGAGCGTAACGTAGGCTGGAGGATCGACTATTTCTTTACGACTGACGGACTGAATTCCAGAGTAAAAGAATCGAACATGATGACAGACATCATGGGATCGGACCACTGCCCGATCTATCTGGATATTTGATCAAAGGATTAGCTTATTTCAGGAATCTTCGGTCGGAATACTCATTGTATTCTCGACTACCATCTCGCCATTGATATCAAGTTTTGACAAAGATCCGGCAACCTTATAATCCAGCAGTTTTGAATAATCCGGAACACCGGCATTCGCGAAGATCGAGCCTTCTATCTTGGAATTTGCGACTCTTATCTTAACGGACTTATCATTTCCTCTGTATAGTCCCGGAAGTTTTCCGCTCAGATCGACCTTCAGTGAGATATAGTCAATATTGATATTAGACGGTCTTCCATTCAAAGAACCGAAGCATGTTACATTGTCACATCCCGATTTCATGCTGATAGTGGCACTGTAAACACTGATCTTGAGTTTTCCGCTGTCTATGGATCCCACTATTGCAACTTTGCTTCCGTTGAAATCCGCTTTCATGGAAACATGTTCGATCATCATATCACATCTTCCGGTTATCGATCCGACTCCTACAGCCGTAAGGGCAACACTCGTGATCTCAAGATAGCAGTTGCTGATGATCGGATCGATATCTCCTGATATGGAACCGATACCTACGGAAGTCTGACCCATGAGATTGAGTTTGTACATGCCTCTTCTGATCGTAATATGTCCGCCAAGTCCGCTTCCGAGCGCAACACTCTTATTGGCATTGACCGAGATCTCGATCCTGCCGTCTTGATCGAAAATGAGATCGCCGTGATAGGAATCCATATCATTACCGATGCCGAATGTCTCCATTCCGGTACAGCTCATGGAAAGATTTCCCGCGCCTTCAAATGTGAGTGTGGATGAAGGAGCGACCTTTATACCGCCGGCACTGAGAACATTGTCACCATTCAAAGCGATGATGACATCACAGTCATCACCGATGGTAATGGCAGCATCGTGCATTCTTCCTGTAAAGCAGCAGTTCTCTAAAGCTATCCTGCCTTTGTAACCGTTCTCTATCTCAAGATGGATAACAGCATCATCGCCCGGGACACCCTGAATGTGAAGATCCCTGTGGGTGACCTGACCTGATGTTACGTGGATAGTGTTATAGCCGTCTTTAATGACAATGGGCAGCGAGATCCTTGCTTCTCTTCCCGCAATATAATCCTTCTTGGTGCGGTTCTTCGCTTTGCCGCTGCTGTATTTGACGATCTCTTCCTTTACCTCGGGAGCGATCTCCTTGATGATATATTCGGAAGGACGGGCCGTATAATAACCCTGAATAAGATCGACACCGAGATTGATCACTGTCTCGATCTCCTCTGTAGTCTCGATGCCTTCCGCAAGCGCAAGGATATTGTTGTCGTGCGAGAACTCGATAATATCCTTAACAAAATGCTGCTTTTGAGGAGAATCCTGAATATTTGCCAGAAGTGCTCTGTCGATCTTAACGTAGTTCGGCATATAGCGCAGGAGATTGCTTACATTAGAGTAACCTGTGCCGTAATCATCAACGGCGGTCTCAAAGTCGAAGCTCTGATACTCCCTCTTCATTTCCGCAAGTTCCTTATCGTCCATCTCTGACTGCTCCGTAAACTCTACAACGAGTCTTCCCGAGAGATCTTTTGCCATCTCAGATATCTGGGCAATGTCTTCTTTCTTCAGATGCTGTCCGGGAATGGAGTTAATGAATATCTTCGCATCAGCCTTGAATTTATAGGAATTTGCATTTACATAGTTCAATACGTTGTTGAATGTCGCATATTCGATATCGTAAAGCCTGTTAAAGAAGCTCGCATATTTTATAACGAGCAGAGGCTGTACATAAGGCACCAGATCGACTCTCATCAATGCCTCATAAGCATAGATCTCACCCGTGCGGGCATCTACGATAGGCTGGAAGTGATAGTTGATCTTATTCTTATCGAGAATATCGTTTACAACTTCGGCTTCTTCCATCTGCGACTTATCAAAACCGTCCGCATTCATCTTCTGGAAGTTAAGCTTCTGACCGTTCTTTCTGGACAGAGCTATGCTTACGACACTCTCATAATCAGCTCTTGTTCTCGGCATGCCTTCGGCGGTGCCGTAATAGACTTCGAGCTTTCTCGAGCCCTCTTTCAGAGAATCATTATATTCATCGATCTTGACAAAGAGATCTTTTACCCTTGCTTCCATGACGTTTAAGACATCTTCACTCGAGTTCACAACTTCAAGGGCAACCATCTCGCCGTTGCCGATACAATAGATGCGTCCGCCCGGGAAGACTTCTTCCAAAAACTTGCCGACACTGATAATGGCCCTGTCGCCGGCAGTTCTTCCGTCATCATTATTGATCTTGGAAAGATTCTTGATATCAATTGCCAATGCGCCGATCATCTCGTTCTCACGCAAAGGATTCATGATAATGATATCTTCCGTCTGCTGTAAGAATCCGTTGTAGTTATAGATACCCGTAAGAGGATCTCTGACTAGACTTGCCTCAAGCTTTTTGTTGATTGCATTGAGCTCATCGTATCTTCTGAAATTCTCAAGTCCTCTCATTATGCTGTGAAGCCAGAATCTGTACGACTTCTTGTAGGACTTAGGCTCCGTATAAGACAATACTGCATATCCGAATGTCAATTCTTCAAAATGTAATGGCGTAAAGAAAAATGCTTCCGGCCTGACTCTGTCCGTTTCAAGACGCGGGATAAGGATATTCCTGTCAAAGTAAACATCATCGCTGAAACGGTCACTGTTACTCTCTTCCTGTCTGCACGAAATAACATGCATCATTTTTTTCGAATAGAACTTATCCGCATCGGAAAGTCTTTCCGGAGAGATCCTGGAGTCATCAACAGCTCCGCTCATGGCCTTTGCCTTTGCCTGCCAGTTAGAGTTTAAGCAAATACTGAAGCTCTCGAATTCTCTTATTTGGAACACGTATGAGAATGTGATCTTCATAAGGCCTTCGAAATCATTCTGAATGACAAGGTCCTCATCCAAATGATTGTAAGAGGAGAAAACGCTGTTATGTGAGGTCTCGGTATCCCAAGATTTACGGAGTTTGGACTCGTAGCGCACCTCTTCCTCTCCGCACCCGCATGTCCTTCCGCAGAAGAATTCACCATAATCTTCAAAAGGAGCTGTCTCACGGCCTTCCAAAGCATCAAACAAAAGATCTACGGCATATGAACCCAATGCTTTTGAAGGTATCTTGACCGAGGTAACCGGCTTGGGGGAATATCTTCCTTCTTCAGTTGAATCGTAACCTGCAACGGCGACATCTTCAGGAACCCTGACTCCGCCCTTTTCAAGAGCTTTGCAAAGACCGATTGCCATACAGTCATTAGCGCATGCTATAGCCTGAGGAAGATTGCCGCCCTTTTTGAGCAGACGGTCACCAAGGCTCTCGCCGCTTGTGTACCAGAAATCGCCATAGAACACCCTGTCTCTTCCGACAGCAAGCCCATGCTCTCTCATGGAATCCATAAAAGCCTGAAGTCTCTCTTTTGAATAATGGTGCCATGCCTTGCCGGTAAGATATGCAATATCCGTATATCCGTGATCTTCTATCAGGTGATCGATAAGTTTCCTGACTGCTCCATAGTGGTTCGGGAAGATCGACGGGAAGTATCTGCTCTCCTTGTCGATAAATACGACCGGACACTTGCAGCGTTCGTGGATCATCTCTTCAATACTGTCTGCAAGACCCGGAGACTGGAGGGTATCTGCCATAACGGCAACCGCATCAAAAGTCTCAAAAGGAACCAGCGTGAATATCGAAGTCTCACCGGTCTCTCTTCCGAGATTATTCTGATATTTGAGGTAGCTGCCGAATACCAGGACGTCAGAATTATGCTCAAATGCCTTGCCGATAAATCCCTCGACAAATTGAGCCTGATAGTATTCATCGGCCTGGGCTAATAATAAAGCTATTCTCTTACGGTCAGCCATAAATGACCCTCGTGGTCTGTTCTTAATTACAGGTGAAAAACACCTACGCTTAAAGACTAATCAGAACATTTTTCAAAAACAATAAACCTGATAATTTATTATCACGTTTCTGACTGAAAGTTTACATTCTGTCAATAAACGGACCTGTATTTGTCCGCTTATGGAAGAACTCTGTCAACAGGAGAATATCCCGTCGTCTTCTTGAACTTGACGTTACTCTCGAAGCTCTCAAGGCAGTCAGAAGGATCAATGCGCTCAAAATTCAGCGTAGCCATAGCATCTCTCTTGATCTTTGCAGATGCGATCGTTACTTCCTCGTCGTTGCCTGTAGCGGGATTTAAGATCTTATCAACAGCGTGGATGATGACCGTCTGCACGGGCAGGAGCGCAAAAGTATCTCTTGCGACTCTGAGCATCGTGCTTGATACATAGTCCTGAACGAGCTCGAAATAAGCAGACTTGCTGAAGTCCTTCATTACGATCTCACCGCTTGCCTTCATGTCAGGATACTGTTTGGGGATGATGTCTCCGGACTTAACCTGGAACTCTATCTCCATGATCTTCGGATCATCAGTGCCGACCTCAAATCCGCTTCCGTATTCGAGAAGATCATCAAAAGGTCCTACCTGCTCGATAACCCTGAAATATGCGTCAATGTCGCCAGCAAGAACGCTCTGTGCGAAAGGCTGGAGTTCCCTGATCTGTCCTGATACCGCGCCGTTTGCCACAGCCTCCCAGTCGATGTAGCCGTCAGACTGCTTATGTACGGACTTGAGCGCTTCGATTCCTGCTACAAATTCCTCGAGCTGTGCCTTGGACTGTGCAATAAGTTCCTCGTTTACCTGCTTTGCAGCAGGTGCAGCCTTTGCCGCCTTGGTTGAAGAACCCTTTGCAGCTGTATCTTTCTTTGTTGATTTCTTACCCTTTGAATCGTCCTTGCCGGTAAGACCTCCGACAATGTTCTTAACGTTGCTTGTCTTGGTGTAATAAATCCCTGTTCCCGGAATGCCGACAGTGGTTCTTGCCTGGCCCTTGAGGTTAACGGACTGTCTGAATCCGCTCTTTCCGAAAGAAACGCTCGGTCCTGATTTGCTTAAGTTAAGCTTCAAGCCTTTGCCCAGTGAAATGGATTTGCGGAAATTAAGTCCCATATGACAGCCCTCCGGTGAAAAAAGTTAAAGTTATTTTATCACAATTAACAAGTCTTTACAGATATAGGAAATGCACCTGATTTTGAAGTAAAACAGCAAAACGGCATGGCCCGAAAATAATCTGCACGAGTGATCTCGAAAAACTGCCGTGTGCAATTGTTCCACTTTTTTACCCGCAACAATTGCACAAAAAGGCCGATTTATGCAATTGTTGGGCATTTTTCGTGGCAACAGTTGCAGAATGACCGCTCAGGCCAAAAGTAAAGGGCGCCTCACTTAGCGTGAGACGCCCCAAATTCAAGCAAAAACAAACTTATCTCAGGAATCCCTCAATGATCTTCTGCTCGGCTTCCTGCTCGTTCAATCCGAGAGTCATGAGCTTTGTAATCTGCTCGCCTGCGATCTTACCGATTGCGGCCTCGTGGATGAGGGAAGCTTCAACGCATGTAGCCTTGAGCTTAGGTGTGGCAACGATAACGCCCTTGTCCATGATGATGGAGTCACACTCGGCATGGCCCTTGCATCTGGCATTACCGGAGATGTCGATGATGACATCCTGCTCGGACTCGCCCTTCGCAACGCCACGGCTTACGATGTCGCATACTGAGTCATCACCATTGAGATCGACTGTGATCTCAGCCTTTGCAGTCTGGTCGAAGTTTGTGAGGATCTTGTCGTGCATGATGAGAGTAGCACCTGCGCCGATCTCTGCCTTTGTGATCCTGTAAGTATCGTTGATTCCGGCGATCTGGGAGGTGTCCATGTCCATTGTGGAGCCTTCTTCAAGATATACGACCGTTGTAGGGTTCATAAGTCTCTTGCCTGTTCCGGTTCCCTCACCATAGTGCTTCTCAATATACTTAACCTTTGAATTCTTGCCGACATGGAAAGTGTGGATTCCGTCGTGCTGGCTGTCATGACCGCCGCAATTGCTGATTCCGCAGCCGGCGATGATTGTAACGTCGCAGTCTTCGCCAATGAAAAAGTCGTTATAAACGCACTCTTTGTGGCCTGACTTGGAAATGATTACCGGGATGTGGCATGACTCGTTCTTAGTGCCGTCCTTGAAGTAGACGTTGATACCGTCACCTGACTCTCTGGAATCGATCTGAATATTTGCAGTAGAGCATCTTCCCTCGCTCTTACCGTTTGATCTGATGTTAAAAGCACCAACCGGAAGGCTGTCTAATTCTGCTACTTCTTTAAGCATTCTCTTTTCTAGATCATCCATTGCAGACACCTTCTTTCTCTGAGTATGCACAGCCGCAACCGTATCTTCCCATGTTGAGTTCGCTCATGACCTTTTTGGATTCATCAAATCTGTCAACGGTACCGTCCTTGAGGTAAATGATCTTATCGGCGATCTCGAGGATCCTCTCCTGGTGGCTGATGATAATGATGTTTCCGTTTGTTACTCTTCTTAAATTCTCGAAAACCTTGATGAGGCTCTGGAAGCTCCAGAGGTCGATACCTGCCTCAGGCTCATCGAAAAGACTGAGCTTGCCGCCCCTTGCGGCAGCCATTGCGATCTCGATACGTTTCATCTCACCGCCGGAAAGAGTGTCATTGATCTCCCTGTTGAGATAATCCTTGGCGCAAAGGCCTACGGCTGAAAGATATTTGCAGTCCTTCGTGACGTCTACGCCCTCACCTGCAGCAATTCCCAGAAGGTCCTTGACCTTAAGGCCCTTGAACCTTACCGGCTGCTGGAAAGCAAAGCTGATTCCGAGGTTTGCACGCTCGTTGACCGGAAGATCTGTGATATCCTGACCGTCAAACAGGATCCTGCCTGAAGTAGGTGTGATGATGCCCATGATTATCTTGAGCAAAGTGGACTTACCGCTTCCGTTGGGTCCCGTGATAGCGACGAACTTGTCGTCGATCTTTAGATTTATGTCCTTGAGGATGTCTTTGTCATCCGCATGGAAACTGATATTTTGTAATTCGAGCATATACTCAATACCCTTTCTGAAGGAACATATCCGGCACCTATAGGCGCCGCCTATATAAAACCAACTTACTTTAAATGGTTTGCGGTCAATTATCAATAGTCATTTTTCGACATATGACGAAAATTTTTTGTGAACATTATACCGTAAGAGCATGGTTATCATACCCATAGAGTTTTTATACACCCCTATCGAGATGTGATAGAATACATCAATTAAAAATAAGTGGGAGATTTCTTATTATGTGCGGAATCGTTGGTTACACAGGAAAGAAGAAAGCAGCCCCTATCCTCTTGGACGGCCTTGCAAAGCTTGAGTACAGAGGTTACGACTCAGCAGGCCTCGCTGTAAGAAACGGTGACTCAAATCCTGTTGTCGTCAAGGCAAAGGGCAGACTTAAGGTCCTTTCGGAAAAGACTGACGGCGGTGCCGCTCTCAAGGGAAGCTGCGGTATCGGCCATACAAGATGGGCAACCCACGGCGAACCTACAGAGAACAATGCACACCCCCACATCGTAGATGACTACAACGTAGTAGGCGTACATAACGGCATCATCGAGAATTATCAGGAACTCCGCGACAAGATGATCCGCAAGGGTTACAAGTTCTATTCCGAGACAGATACCGAAGTCGCTATCAAGACTATCGATTACTACTACAAGAAATACACACACGATCCGATCGAAGCACTCGCCAAGACCATGGTACGTGTAAGAGGTTCATACGCTCTCGCAGTAATGTTCAAGGATCATCCGGGCAAGATCTTCGTTGCACGTAAGGATTCCCCGATGATCATCGGCTGCGACAAAGATGCTTCCTATCTCGCATCCGACGTTCCCGCGATCCTCAAGTACACAAGATCCGTTTATTACATCGACGACCTTGAGATGGCTTGCCTTGATGCAGGCAGTGTTACTTTCTATAACCTCGACGGCGACGTCATCGAGAAGACTCCCACAGAGATCGACTGGGATGCAGCTTCTGCCGAAAAGGGCGGATTCGAGCACTTCATGATGAAGGAGATCCACGAACAGCCCAAGGCAGTATCAGATACACTCGGTTCCGTGGTTGTACCTGACGGCGAATCCTTCAAGATCGACCTTACGGCAACAAACCTCACAGACGAGGATATCAAGACATTCAACCAGATCTACATCGTTGCATGCGGTTCCGCTTACCATGTAGGCTGCTGCACACAATACATCATGGAGTCTCTGGCAGGAGTTCCCGTAAGATGCGAACTCGCTTCAGAATTCAGATACAGAACGATGCCTCTCAACAAGGATGCCCTCTGCGTCATCATCAGCCAGTCCGGTGAGACTGCCGATTCCCTCGCTGCATTAAGAGACGCCAAGGCTAACGGTCTTAAGACTCTGGCTATCGTAAACGTTGTCGGGTCTTCGATCGCACGTGAAGCAGACTATGTCCTTTACACGCTTGCTGGTCCTGAGATCTCAGTAGCCACAACAAAGGCATATTCCGCACAGCTCGCAGTATGCTATGTCCTTGCCATCAAGTTCGCTCTTGTAAAGGGTGCGATCAATGAAGAACAGGCAAAAGAACTCACAGAAGAAGTCATGTCGATCCCTGCTAAGATCAAAAAGATCCTTGAAGATAAGGAACGTCTCCAGTGGTTTGCTGCAAAGCTCTCAGCTCAGAAGGACATCTTCTTCATCGGCCGCGGCATTGACTATGCAATTACACTCGAAGGCAGCCTTAAGATGAAGGAGATCTCCTACATCCATAGCGAAGCTTATGCAGCCGGCGAATTAAAGCACGGCACGATCAGCCTTATCGAGGAAGGCACTTTCGTTATCGGTGTTCTCACACAGAGCAATCTTTACGAGAAGACACTTTCCAACCTCGTTGAAACAAAAGCCCGCGGTGCTTACCTCATGGCTCTTACGTCTTTCGGCAACTACGCGATCGAAGATACAGCAGACTTCGTGGTCTATGTACCCAAGATCAACGAGCTCTTCGCTGCATCGCTTGCTGTCGTTCCACTCCAGCTTCTGGCATACTACGTATCCTGTGCAAGAGGTCTCGACGTCGATAAGCCGCGTAACCTCGCAAAGAGCGTTACTGTCGAGTAACACATCCCGAAAAACAAATAAAACCAATATGACCAACCCCGATATCTGTCCTCATATCGGGGTTGTCAAGTCTTTAATACGTGTAAGAGCGCGTATATAATGTAGGCATGAGCAAACGCAGACCCTACATTTTTATGACACAGGACAAGTTGATCGATCTTTGCAGATACGATATAGGCTGGATCGAGACAGTAGGCGGAAGCGATCTTGACGCGTATCCCGAAGCAGGTTTTGATGTCCAGTGTGAGAATGAATATCCGATGCTTTTATCGGATCTTAAGACTGCGCTCCAGCATTTCGAAGAAGAGAAGACATCTTTCAAGGACTTCGCTTTTGACTGGTGGTGTCCCATAACCACCTATTTCTATGAAGATCTGTGTCTTGATGAGCTTTTGGGGCCCGATCCCGACAACATCATTGATTTCCCTCTGCCTCCGCTCCCTGAGACTGACGAGGAGATGATCATGACGGTTCTCATAAAGATCGCCAGAGTCGCCGACGCGTTAGACGAGAACGGCAATTTTCCCACAGGCACTGCTTCCACAGTCCTGGGTATCCCTGCCCTCCTTAATCTCATCGACAATTATGAGGAAAATAAGGATCTTCCGCCCGAAGAACGCACCTATACCAAAGACCAGATGCTCGTATTCCTTAATCACTGGGATAACAATCTGCTTCTTTCCGATGCTTCCGAAGATGTTATCGCGCACTTCGTCGATTTCACTAATGAACTGTGCGAGAACCATGTTTTCGAAGCACTCAAGATAAAGGCATTTGCATGCAACGGCGGCAACAGCGCCTTCCATTGCGATTACAGGGAATCCGTTAGACTCCTTACCATTCTCCTCAAGGAATTCGGATTCGGATATGCGGCCAATGCCCTGGGCTTCATCTACTATGACGGCAAACTCGGCACACCCGACTACGACAAGGCATTCGCTTACTTTGCAATAGCTTCCAACTACAATGTTTCCGAGGCAAAGCTCAAGTTTGCGGACATGCTCCTCATGGGCGATGCCGGTAATCCCGACCCCATACTCGCCTATAATATCTACCTTCAGGTATATCACGATGCAAGGATCAGGTTCGAATCCGGCGATTACGGTGCCAACCTGCCCGAGAGCGCGATCAGGATAGCAAGGGCTCTCCGTCTTTTCCCTGACCAGAAAGTCAAGAGATTAAAGTTGCTTCTCGAAGCAACATATTCATCATTTGTCCGTCACCAGACGAACAAGTTGTACTCCGACCTCGAATTCTCCAGAGACGTTCAGGCTGAGATAGACAAGGCGATAAACGAGTTTACAAAAGATGACAAGATCAAGATCAATTCCGGCTGGCAGGATCTCGGCAATGAGGATGTCTCTGATGTTTTCGATGACTTCACGGGTCCTCCGTTCCCGGCTTATTACTCGGTCAACGTTAAGAAGCTGAAGAGCAAGAGATACAAGTTCACGATAAAGCGCCACTCCATCTTTCCGGGTGCCGACGTTCCTCTGTCTCTGTCCGTACAGCCGTGGCTCCTCCGTGCCGGGCTTTGCGACAGACTGGATTTCTCGATTCCCGAGGAATACGGCAACGATGCCCTGGATTACCTGGCAAAGACCGGTGAGACAGGCACTTTCGACAAGCTCCTGGTCAAGAACGATCATGACAAGAAGTCTTCCGTTTTCTCTTTTTTCAGGAACGGAAGCGTCGTATTGGGCTTTACCGCAGAGAAGATCTTTTTTAATAAACCTACCGGAAAGACGATAAGCTGAATCCCTGCTGGACTATCCACCGCGATGGTATATAATTGCACGTGTTTGGAATATATGGATAGGAACCTCGCAATATGATTCGCTTAAACAGAAAAAAACTCATTACGCCCGTTATTGCCATGGCTGTTTTATCAGGCTCGCTTTTATGTGCCTGCACCCCGGCAGCAACGGAAACCCCTTCATCAGACTCATCTGAAGTGACTTCAGAGATCTCTTCTTCTGAGACCACCGCTGAGACGACAGCAGCTCCGACTACTACAACTACCGTGACTGCTGAGACCTCAAGAGAGACTTCCGGAGAGGATGAATGGACAGAAGATACGGAAGAAACCGAAGAGACATCAGATACTGAACCTTTGGAGACTTCGATAGTAAACAACGCCGATATCGGTTACGGCCCTTACGGCTTCATGATAGGAGATGTCAGATTCCATTCGCAGAATGATGTCTCGATGCTGATAACTCCCGAAGACAGCACCATCTACGACTATGGTGCAAGAAAGGTCAAGTGCAGCTGGTTTGATGCTTACATTTACGAGTGGACATTCGGCATGGATGCTTATGACTACTCAAACCGTTTCTTAAGCTTCTACAACGAGGATACTTCAGTTACTTTCTCGCCCTATAAGGAGATTGGATCCTGGACCACACCCAAGGGTTCAGAACTCGAGCTCTATCTTGCAGAGATCACGATCATTACCGACAATCTCGAGATCAGGCTGCTTCCCCACTATCTGCGCCCCGAAGAGGATTTTAACGTATCCGTCAACGGCAGAGGTTACTATGTATCCCTCGAACAGCTTCAGATGGCCGACTTCATTTTGAGTTCACTTGACGAGAATCCCGGCACCGATCCGCTCGAAGGCATTATCGTCGGCAGCAAAAATCACACCTATTATTTCTGATTTATCTTGAAAACCTTATGGTACAATGGGTTCGTGAGCTACGCGCGAATATATAAACAAGAAATAATGATAGGGAAGTAACACCATGATAATCTTGCACATCGCTTCGATCGATAATGATCCTTTCGCAGGCGTATGCGTTATCGTACCGTACTATATCCGTTCCCAGAAGCAGATAGGCCATCAGGTCGCGATTTATAACTGCAAGGGCGTAAAGCTCGATGCAGTGGATTGTCAGATCCCCAATATCGATCCTTTTGACATCGACAAGATGCCGGAGCCTTTTAACAAGCCCGATCTCGTCGTTTTCCAGGAGTGCTACAGAAAGTGGTACATCAAGATCGGCAAGCAGCTCGAAAAGAAAAACATCCCTTATATCATCATCCCTCACGGAGAACTCGGCAAAGAGGCCCAGCAGAGCAAGCACCTCAAAAAGGTCCTCGCAAATCTCGTGTTCTTCAACAGATTTACCGATAAGGCTCTGGGCATCCAGTGCCTCTCACAAAGAGAATATGACGTTACCAACTTCGGCAGAAAGAAGATAATCGCCACAAACGGCGTATCGATCCCGGAATTGAGAAAGACGTCCTTCCGCAAGACAGGCTTGAAGCTCGTATTCATAGGCCGTCTTGACGCATACCACAAGGGCCTGGACATCCTCCTTGAAGCAGTACGCAACATCAAGGACAAGATGAAGGAAACAGGCGCGACTCTGGACATCTACGGTCCTGACTACGCAGGAAGATATGCCCACATAGAGAGTCTCATCGCAGAGAACAATGTCGGTGACGTTATTACACTTCACCCTGCAGTCTCAGGAAAAGAGAAAGAGCAGATCCTTCTCGATTCCGACGTTTTCGTCCAGACTTCAAGATTCGAAGGCATGCCTCTGGGCATCCTTGAGTCATTAAGCTATGGTCTGCCCTGCCTCGTAACAAGAGGCACGACATTAGGCGAACAGATTGCTGAGAGCGGCAGCGGCTGGATGGCTGAGACCAATGCTGACTCCATTACCGAACAGCTCTCGAAGGTTCTTGATGAGGCTTCCACACTCCCTGAAAAATCAGACAAGAGCATAGAGTTCGTGAAGCAGAATTACTCATGGGACGTAATTGCAAAAAAGACCGTTGATCTATACAGCGAACTCGCGGGGTATTCCAAATGACATACGAAGGATTCAGAGCGACGCTTTTGTCTTATAACAGAAAGATGTTTGCAAAAAGCAGACATAAGAAGCTGACCAATACCAACTTCACCATAATATCGAACAACTGCTGGGGCGGCGTAATCTACGAGAGTTACGACCTTCCCAAGAACACGCCTACTGCAGGCCTGTTCTTCATGGCTGACGACTACATTGAATTTGTAAGCGATCTTAAAGGCAACACTTCAAGACCGCTTGAATTCATCAAGCCCGAGAACAGCAAATATGTTGACCAGCTCAGCAAGGATAACCGATTCGGTTCATATCCCATCGGCAAGATCGGAGATTCCGAGATAAGCTTCCTTCACATCCATTCACAGGAAGAAGCAGCAGACAAGTGGGAAAGAAGATGCAAGAGGATCAACTGGGATAAGCTGATCGTAAAGTTCAACGACCAGAACGGATGCGAAGAGCGTCATGTAAAAGCATTCTCTGAATTGGATTTCGACCACAAACTGTTCTTCACGATCAAGGACTGGCCGGTAACAAAGTGGGATGGCTACTACAAGATAAAGCAGGGCACCAAGGAAGACTTCGTCACCTTTTCACATGAACCTTTTGTCGGCAACAGGTATTTTGATCTGACGGCATACATTAATAATCTCTAAAGGATATTATGGCGGAACAGGTACTGAAAAAGGAAAAGCTGTTGTTAAACGCGGATAAGTGGCAGGTAAGGCCGAGTTCGTGGATACTGGCGGTCTATATTGCCCTGATGCCCGTCAGCACCGCGTTGGCTGACCTTTTCGCAGGACCTTCGGTCATGACGCTTTTCGCAGGCATTTACATCATGGTATCGCTCTGCGAAGTCGTATTCATTTACAGGAGACTTGAAGCGGACATCAGACTTCTTCCCGTCTATGCCTACTTCCTGTTCACGATGGCAAGCTGCCTCTGGAATGAATATTTCGATGCGGACTGGTATTTCGGACAGTTTGCGATAACGACCGCGATCGTATTCTGCATTACCGTTAAGCGCGTTTCAGTCAAAGAGATAAAGCTTTTTAAGCTCGCCATGTATATCAGCATCCTTATCGCGGTAATAAGCACTCTCATGAATCTTCCCAAGCCCGGCAAGCGTCTCATGATCTGGATCACAAGCTATATGGATCCTAACGATTTTGCCTGCGGACTTGCCATCGTAGTCTCATTGTTCCTCGTTGAACTGATGAACAAAAAACGCATTATCTTAAACGTGCTCTGCGTTGCAGCAGTGGGCATAATCGTACTGATGTCCGGTTCAAGAGGCGGGCTTCTTACCATGGGATGCATCGTCATGGTATGGCTCTTCAACCTCAAAGGCCCCATCAGAATGAAGATCCTCCTCGCGCTCATCGCATTTGTTGCAATAGTCCTGTTCTGCGCCGAGAATGGCATCGGTCCCAAGATCCTTTACAGATTCAGCATTACAAGACTCATATCCGACGGCGGCGGCGGAAGAATGCCCATCTGGAAAGCAGGCATAGAGAAGTTCCTAACTTCAGATCCTCTGCATGTCATCTTCGGTTACGGTCACGGAAGCTACACCACTTCCGTACGTTATGTTGCGATCGGCCATGATGATCCTTATATCGCCCACAACATGTTTATCAACGCTCTTCTTGAAGGCGGACTTGTTGGTCTTGGACTCATTGTTTCCTGTTTTGCAGCACTCTACAGATATGCGGCAAAACACAAGAACCTGTTCGGCATCCTTGCTCTTACGGGCTTTATCGCAGAAGGCCTTACACTTGATGCACAGGTTTACAGGACATTCGCTTTCGCAGTTGCCATGGCAGTAATATGGCGCGAGACCACTAAGGAGAAACCGGAAAATGTCAGATAAAGTATCGATAATAGTTCCGGTCTATAACGTCGAAAAGTATCTGGATGAGTGCGTAAAGAGCATCCTCGCTCAGACTTATTCAAATATAGAGATCGTACTTGTTGACGACGGCTCAAAGGATACGAGCGGTTCAATGTGCGATGAATATAAGAAACAGGATAACAGGATCGTTGTCGTCCACAAGGAAAACGGCGGCCTCTCTTCAGCAAGAAATGCCGGCATGGAAAATGCTTCAGGTGATTATTACATCTTCGTCGACAGCGACGATACCATCTCACCTGATATGGTAGAAGAGATGGTTAAAAAGGCCAAAGAGCATGATGCAAAGATCGTCTCTTCCCTGATCTCCGAAGAGCAGGACAAGCTCGGCAAAGGCAACACTGAAAAGGTCACTGTTTTAAATACTCACGATGCATTAAAGAGCATTTTCTCCGACGGACTGGTCGTTACTTCTTCAAGCGGCAAGATGTACGCATCTGACCTCTGGGAAGACATCAGGTTCCCGACAGACATGATCTTCGAAGACTTCGCGACCATATACAAGGTCATAAGAAAAGCGCCGAAGGTCGTAAGCTTTGAGGACTGGCAGTACTTCTACAGACCCAATCCCGCGGGCATTACAGGCACTCCTTTTTACCACAGGAAGATGCAGTTTTTCGACGTTGCAGCAAAGGTATCTGAAGGAATAAGTGATACTCATCCCGATCTGGTTCCGGTAATCAGGAACAGGGTGACAAGACAGGCGATATCTTATTACAGGGATATCTCCTCGAGCGGATACGATGATGCGGAAGATAAGAAATTCATCGTAAAGACCGTAAGGAAAGGAATATGGAAATACCTCTTCTCAAGGTACAAAGCCAAGAGCAAGATGTTCGGTCTGCTGATAGCAATATCACCGCCGCTGGCGCGGAAAGTCTTCGCCAAATAAAGTCAGAACAAGTCATTATGGTATATTAAAAAACAGCAATAAGGTTGCATATGGAGGCAGTCAGGAAACATGAATACATCCGATAACATAGTCAATATCAATCTCAAAGAATACTTCTGGTCTTTGCTCGAGCAGTGGAAATGCGTGATCGCTGCCGGATTGGTCTTTGCAGTCCTGGTGCCCGTTGCTTTATCACTCAAGGATTCAAGAGCAAGGAACAACGAGCTCGCAACCTTCAAGGAACTTGCTTCCATGAGCCGTGAGGAAATGCTCGATACGTTGAACAAGGATGAAAGAGAGATGGTTCTCTCCAACGTTTATCGTGACCAGCTTTTAAAGAACCAGTCTTCTTATAATGACAATTCGATCTTCGCAGGCATGGATTCCGACAAGTTCGTCGTTCTCCACTATTCATTTGTATCTGACGGCGATTCTGCGCAGATCTGCTCTGCTTATGCTGCTGCACTCCGTGATTCAGACACCATCGCCATTGTAAGAAAGAATCTCAGTGACACTTATAAGGATGCTGACGAAGGATACATCAGAGAACTGATAATGGTATCAGGTGAAGGCTGCGTTGACCTCATGATCATCATGCCTGAAGGCACTAACGAGGCAGTTCTAGCTTCCGGAATCGAAGCAAGGATCGAAGAGATCCATACTCAGATTGAAGAAGCTTTGGGCAGGCACACGATTACATATATCGTTTCCGAGAAGCAGGAACTCGCTTACGATGAACTTGCTGCAGATCTTGTAACAAGAACACACGAGCTCTCACTCATCAAGGATAAGTACGATTCCACATATTATTCAATGAACGATGCACAGCGCAACGTATTGTGGATGCTCATTTCTTCACCCGAAGAGATAGATGCATATGTCAGCCAGTCACCTTCCATGAACATCGAATTCTCCAAGGGCAGGATCGCAATAGGATTCGTTGTCGGGATCTTCCTTTATGCATTCATCTATCTGGTTTATATCGTATTCTCATCTGTAGTACAGAACCCTGAACTCTTCGTCGAGACATTCAAGACAAGAAGCTTCGGTAAGGTCAGCAGCTACAGATATAAGGGTCTCTCTGCCCTTATTCACGGCAAGGTCTTCTATAAGATGCACCACAAGGGCAGCATGGATGATACTGCCATCACAAACGTTGCAGAATCTGTCATCGCATCCTGTGAGCACAACGGTCTTAATAAGGTTGGGATCATCCTTGCAGGCAACATGAAGGACTATTCCGCACAGTGCGAAAAGGTTATAAAGAAGCTTAAGGGTTCCAAGATGGAAGTCGTAAAGCTCGACGGAGAGCTTAATGACGATAACATCTCAAAGCTTGACTGCGCGGTTATCTTAGTCGGTTCAGGCAAGACAAAATACGGCAACGTAAGTGAAGCGCTCCGCATCTGCGATTACTATAAAAAGAACGTTATCGGCGGAATCTATTTCGACTGATAAGTATTACTTCTTCTTGTGAAGCATCTTCTTGAATATCCAGCCGCGCAGACGTCTGGGTACTAATGCCACGAAGAACTGGATAATGATTACGGATGCATAATCAAACCATGAGATGTATCCGGTATCGTAGACCATCTTTTTTCCGGTCTTGTATTTCTTGAAGTAGGCCCAGCCGCCCCTTCTGTCGAACATGTCTTTTCCGATTCGCGCATACACCAGAGAATCATCGACATTCGCGCATTTCACGCCGTTCTTCATCATGCGGCACCAGAGATATGTATCCTCCATCAGAGGGCATGACTGGTAGTTGCCGGCATCAAGAACGGCCTTCTTTTTATACATGACGGTCATGTGATTGAAGGCATCACGTTTCTTCTGATACTTTTTTATCTCCGCATCAGTAACGGGAACAAGTCTTTTTGCAACTATCGTATCCGGTGTGTCTTCGAACTCGTCTATGTGGCTTCCGATGATGTCCAGATCAGGATCTTTCTCAAATTCGGAAAGCTGCTTTTCGAATCTGTCTTCCCTGCAGATATCATCGGTATCCATTCTGGCAATGATGTCATAAGTACATTCCGGAACACCTGACTGCAATGCCAGGCCGAGACCCCTGTTCTCTTTGAACGGAACTCTCTTTATAAGTCCGGGATACTCTTTTTCATATTTTTCGAGAACGGCATACAGCTCTTCTGTGAGCGGACCATCTTCAACGATAACCCACTCGTCAGCCTTAACTGTCTGTCTTAAAAGGCTCTGAAAGCATTCTTCAACATACTGCGGCTTCTCTTTTATATAGAGCGACATCAATACACTGAACTTAGCCATATTACTGAATGATATAAACCTCGCTGTGGATCGTATCGCGCTTGTCTTCAGGAGGCGGCGTCATATAGTCTCCGTAAAGAAGCGTCAACGTTTTATCAGCATTATTAAAAGCAAGATATTCGTCATCTTCAAACTTATAACGCTTAAGAGGGAACACTTCGTGCTCTTCAAGATAAATATGCTCTGTAAGGAACAGATAGATGGTCTTATCAGGATCGCCCTTAAAAGATGCATGTTCCTTTCTGTCATTTGCGAGCTTATCAAGTCTTACCTGATAGTCTTCGTCACTTAGAAGGCCCTTTTCCCTGCGCTTGTTAATGTATCTTTCGAACTCATTGTCGATGTAATTCCACATTTCAGATTCTTTAAGCACGGGCATTTTATAAAGGTCAATGTGAAGGCCCTTATGAGAATATGCGCTGTCCTGAGGATAAAGATTCTGTGCCGTCTCGGAATTCAGATCCTTAACATGTGCCCAGCCGTGAAAATACATGGGCTCTGATTTTTCATCTTCAAGGAACATGTCCTCAGGAAGTTCGCTTCTCAGATACTCGATGCCCTCATCGTATGAATCACTGAAAAGCCAGAGATCAAAATCCTCATCCCACGGAATAAAACCCTGATGTCTTACCGCACCAAGCAATGTACCGTATGCAAGAGAATAAGGGATGTTATGCTTCTCTAAAATACCGGTAGTAGCTTTGGCCAGATGATACAGTCTGTCATGTATCATCTCAGGCGTTGCGGGAATCTTGCTCATACTTTATCTCCGTACATCTTCTCGTAGTAGTTCTGGTATTCACCGCTGATGATCTCTTCCCACCAGTCACGGTTATCGAGATACCACTGGATAGTCATCTTGATGCCGTCTGCGAACTTGGTCTCAGGAAGCCAGCCAAGCTCGTTGTGGATCTTTGTCGGATCGATGGCATAACGCATGTCGTGGCCCTTACGGTCTTCAACATATTTGATGAGTGATTCGGGCTTGCCGAGTTCCTTGCAGATGAGCTTGACGATGTCGATGTTCCTCATCTCGTTGTGGCCGCCGACATTGTAAACCTCGCCGACAGTACCCTTGTGGATGATGAGGTCTATAGCTCTGCAGTGATCTTCAACATAGAGCCAGTCACGGACGTTTAAACCTTCACCATATACCGGAAGCGGCTTGTCGTTTAAGCAGTTAGCGATCATCAGGGGGATGAGCTTTTCCGGGAAGTGGTAAGGTCCGTAGTTATTTGAGCAGCGTGAGATCGTAACGGGCAGACCAAAAGTCCTGTGATATGCCAGTACGAGAAGATCGGCACCTGCCTTGGATGAGCTGTAAGGTGAGCTCGTGTGGATAGGTGTCTCTTCCGTAAAGAACAGGTCAGGGCGGTCCAGAGGAAGATCTCCGTAAACCTCGTCAGTAGATACCTGGTGATATCTCTTGATGCCGTATTCCCTGCACGCATCCATGAGAACACTTGTGCCGATGATGTTTGTCTGAAGGAAGATAGAAGGATCCTTGATGCTTCTGTCAACGTGGCTTTCTGCAGCGAAGTTAACGACGATATCAGGGTGCTCCTCTTCGAAAAGCTTATATACGCCTTCCCTGTCGCAGATATCGAGCTTTACGAATCTGAAATTCGGGTTGTCCATAACACTCTTAAGTGTGGAAAGATTGCCTGCATATGTCAGTTTATCAAGACAAATGATCCTGTAATCGGGATATGTCTTGAGCATATGGAAAATGAAGTTCGAGCCTATAAAACCTGCTCCGCCTGTTACGATGATTACCATATTATTCTCCTAAAACTATATGTTTTGTCCTTTTGAAGCCATTTTATACTTCAGTTACTTCTTTGCAAGGCTGAGGATGATCTCACAGATCCTGTCCACATCCTTAAGTGCAAGGTCCGCATAAAGAGGAAGCGTTAAGACTCTGAGTGATATATCCAGAGCCACGGGTGTGTCATTCGGGTCAAATCTGCCCTTATAACAGTCAAATGCATTGGTGATCGGATAGAAATATTTTCTGGCGCAGATTCCGTTCTCCTCAAGTTTTTGGAAAACTTCATCCCTGTCAGCACCGAAAACAGCCTTGTCAAAAACAACCGGGAAATAAGCATAGTTTGTCGTTACGTTTTCCTGGACCGGGCAGAGTTTAAGTCCGTCTGTTCCGCTTAAGAGCTCCCTGTAGCGTGCAACAACTTTGCTGCGCTTATTTATCTCTTCATCAAGGTGCCTTAGATTGCAGATGCCCATTGCGGCACAGAACTCATTCATCTTGGCATTACCGCCGACATAAGCGACTTCCTCGGGTCCGTGGATACCGAAGTTCTTAAGATCTTTAAGGCGCTGCTCAAGTGAATCCTCGTGATAGCAGACCGCACCGCCCTCAATGGTGTTAAATACCTTCGTTGCGTGGAAGCTGAACATCGAAGCGTCACCAAAGTTTGCAACATTGGTTCCCTTGTAAGATACGGCAAACGCGTGCGCTGCATCGTAGATGACCTTAAGATTGTGCTTCTTTGCGATCTCATCGATCTTTTCCACGTTGCAGATGTTTCCGTAAACGTGTACGGGTAAGATCGCAACAGTCTTGTCCGTGATGAGAGCTTCGATCTTATCCGTGTCTATCGTATATGTAACAGGATCAATGTCGCAGAACACGGGCTCAAATCCGGATCTTATGATCGCATGAGTCGTGGAAGCAAACGTAAAAGGCGAAGTTATGATCTCGCCGCCCTTTTTGAGCTGCAAAGCTTCAAGGATATTTTCCAGAGCAAGATGTCCGTTGCAGTAAAGGGCAACATGCTCAACATTAAGACGTGTCTCAAGTTCCTTCTGAAGCTGCTTATGCTTTACACCCATGTTGGTGATCCAGTGGGAATCCCAGAGGTCTTTTATCTCATTGGTGTATTCTTCAATATCAGGCATTGAAGATCTTGTTACCAGTATCTGGTCCATATCACATTCTCCAATCGATGAGGCTCTCTATCATGTCCAGGTCATAGACCGGAATGCCGAGCTTATCATGTATATTCTTGCGCTCTGCAAAAGAATCATCAATGAAGATCGCATCCTTTGCAGTAATGTATTCACTCTTGTCTCTGTCTTTCTCAATATGGATGATCTCAGCGAAAAGATCCTTCGAGATCCTGAACTTATCCAGAGAGTCATAGATATCTTTTGCATGCTTTGTCAGAAGGATCACCGGGATGCCCTTGTTAAAGCACTGGTAAACGAATGATATCATCGTGATGTTTACCTTATCGTCAAGGTAAAGAGTATCGTCAAAATCAAGATAGACCTTGTCGTATTTAACGCTTGTCTGATAGCGGCTTATGAATGCGCGGTCGAGCAATACATCCTGGCCGTTATTGATTATGTCAATGTCATATCCCAGCATGTCGAAAATCGTAAGCATCGGATAATTGATCCCGAGGTTTCTCGTGGTACCCATAGTACCCGGGATCCTTGCGGAAATCTCCAGAAGACGGAATTCTCCTTCTGTATTTCTTTTAAGCTGGAAGAACCATGCGCCAGAGAAAACCATCTTTGAATTGATCTTCTCCGCGATCTTCATGACACTGTCTTCCATAGGAATGATCCTGCTTCTTACGGCAATTCCGGATCTGATACGTTCTCTTCTTCTGATGAGCGCAGATCTCAATTTACCGTTTCTGTCAGTGAAGCAGTCGACTGTATATTCATCACCCGGAAGATATTCGCAGATAACATACTGCTCGTCTCCCGCCAAAAGCTTTTCGAGGTCATCTCTGTCCGTAACTTTCATTGCGCCTTCGGAGCCCTGTCCTACTGCGGGTTTGCAGAATACGGGATAGCTCTTTACATCATCAGCGGATGCGAAAGTCTTAGGGATGAATTCCTCGCCTTTGAAGAATTCGTAAGTCTTTGTTTTCGAGCGGCACGTATCAACGGTCTCGATGGGAGACGTTACAACCTTGCAGTGAAGCTTATCCTGCTCCTCGGTAAGAGTCAGGCAGGCGCTGTCGTGGGCCGGATAGATAAGGTCGATGCCGTACTCGTCAACTATCTTGTTAAGCGCATCTATGAGGCCGGGATCGCCCGGGAAAGGTACGCCTTCGATGTAATTCTTGAAAAGGAATTCAGCATGACAAGAGACGCTGCTGGCGCCGTAAAGCTCAACAAACTTGGAATACTTCAACGCATTATGTATCTCAAATGCTATCTCCGTTCCTGCCGGAAATACGAGCACCTTTTTTCTCATGCCTTCTTCTCCTTACCACCAATGATACTCTTTAATGTGCTGAGCAGGTAGTCAAGACAGTCTATCTTGAACAACTTGGTTCCGAAATAGTATATCAGAACGCCGAGCGGTACCTGGATGAGAAGAGTGACGAAATCGTTGAGCTTGAGGAATGTAACGCAGTATACGATCCCACCCATGATCCATGCCAGGATAATGGACGGCAGAATGTCTTTAAGCTGCTCGAAATAGCCGTAATTAATGAGTTTCTTGTTAGGCCATGTGTTGATGACCTGGCAGATGACGTCGCTTACCAGCAAGGATAATGTAATTGCAAATACACCGTACCTCATTGAGAAGATGAGAAGGCCGATTCCGACGATCTTTTTGATGATCTCGAGTTTTAAGAACATATCACTTCTTCCCAATGCTTTTATGGCATTGAGGTTAGCCGTGTGAAGCGGATAGAAGGTATAACAGATACAAAGGATGATCATGTAAGGTATGAGCGGAAGCCATTCTTCCGGCAATATGATGCTGACGATAGGAACAGCACACGCGGAAAGACCTGCCATCATGGGAGCCATGAGATAAATGCTCGTCTTCATGGCGCGTCTTGTCATGTTCTTAACGCGCTCGGTATCGTCCTGAACGCCTGACATTGCAGGGAACAAAACGCTGTCTATTGAAGTGTTGATGTTGGCTGTGATGAAGCCCGGGAACTGGTTGGCCTTATCGTAAAAAGCGAGATCTGCCTTAGTATATTTCTTACCGATGATAAGTGCTCTTAACTGCTCATAACCCGTGGCAAGGAGGCTCGATGCAAGAAGCTTCCATCCGTATGCCAAGAGACCTTTAAGTCTCTTGAACGAGAACTTGAGCTCAGGCTTCCACTTAACCGTTATCCAGAGGATGATGGTATCGAATGTGGTATTCGTAACGTACTGCATTACAAGTGCCCATGTGCCGTATCCCTTATATGCAAGGAAGATACCGACTACTGCAGCTGCAATAGTTCCGCCCAGAGTCGAATAGAAGAATCTCTTGAACAGAAGGTTTCTGGTTACGTAAGCAACCTGTACATTCTTGACACCGGATATGAGAATGATGATTCCCAATACCCTGATAAGAGGTGTGAGCGAAGGATCATCATAGAAATTCGCAATGAAAGGCGCAGCGAAAAACAATCCCACATAGAGCACTGCGCAGAATACGATGTTGAAATAGAAAACAGTCGAGAAGTCTAAGTTATCGGCATCTTTTTTCTGGACAAGGGCATTACCCAGACCGCTGTCTACAAATACCTGTAAGATCGTGATGATTACAAGAAGGAGCGACAGTGAACCATAGAGGTCAGGCTCAACGAGGATGTTTGCGATGATGAGAGATACAACAAGCTCAACGCCCTTTGCACCTATACGTTCGAACAGTCTCCATAGGAAACCGTTCATTACTTTATTGCCTGTCTTACCCGATCCTTCTGCCATTATTTCTTAACCATTACCAGTAACTTATAGTGAATCCTTGCTCTCAGAAGTCCGGAAAGGATCTTGCTGATGATCTTGTGATATTTCTTATCCGTATCCTGATCAAGCTGCTTTAAGCCTGCCGTCAGTTCGTTAAGGAATTTGAGATATGCCTTCAGATTCTTTCCGCTCTGTTCTGTCCATGAACCCGGAACCGATACACGGTATACGGACATGTTGTCAGGGAGATAGAGCATGCCGCCCTTCAGCGAACCGCTTATCTGGTATGTATAATCCAGAGGACATACATCGACGAACTTCCTTCTTTCAGTGAGGATCTCTCTTCTGACAAGGATCGAATTCGTGGATACGAATGAACCGCCGCCCTCGATTACTTTCTCGACGGGTATTATTGTCATTTCAGAACCGTGATCAACAGTACCGTTAACGCTTCCGTCTGACGCATTGATGAGCGTCGATGCGTGGACGCAGATATCGATGTCAGGATGAGATTCCAAAGCATCGTACTGCTTCTGAAGCTTATCGGGGTCCGTCCAGTAATCGTCTCCTTCGCACAAAGCGATGTACTTGCCCTTTGAGCGTCTGAGCTGGAAAACGTCCGTGATCCAGACGTCCTTTGAATACTGGTTTTCCTTCTGATATATCGGCTTGATGATATCCGGATATTTAGCTTCGTATTCGCGGATGATATCTGCAGTCTCATCGGTGGATGCATCATCGTGAATAAGGATCTCAAACTTGAAATCCGTCTTCTGCATCACAAAACCGTCCAGAGTATCCCTGATGTACTTGGCATGGTTATATGCATTGCAAATGATGCTGATCTTTATGTCATTGTCCATCAGATGGTCTGCTCCAATCAGCTGCACGAATTAAGATAATTCATGAAGTTTTCTTTGTTCTCAAGTGCTGTTGTCGTAGGTCTTCCGAGGTCATCTCTTGCTCCGATCGAGCACTTAACTTCGATAAGGCTCAACTCCCTGCGTGCCTTGGCAGCTTCAAGTTCCTTATCGAGATCATCGAAATTATCGACACATACCGCATTGGGATATCCGCATGCCTTTGCAATGGCAACTAAATCGATGGATCCTGCAACAGTCGGCATTCCTCCGACAGTCTCATGCGCACTGTTGTTGATCACAACGTGAACGAGATTTGCAGGCTTGTTCGTACCGAGCACAGCCATGGAACCCATGTGCATCAGGACTGCACCGTCACCGTCTACGCACCAGATCCTTGTGTCAGGCTTGTTGATCGCAACTCCTAATGCGATGGAAGAAGAGTGCCCCATTGAACCTACTGTGAGGAAATCGTACTTGTGTGACTGTCCGTTTGCTACTCTTGTCTCGAAAAGCTCTCTTGATGCCTTACCCGTAGTTGATACGATCGGATCTTCGCCTGAAGCCTTTACGATATGCCGGATGATCTCTTCACGGATCATCTTGTTGTCGTTCTTATATTCGACCTTACCGTCGAAAGAAAGAGCCCCCTTGCGGATAACGAAAGCTACGTCCTTACCCTTGGCAAGGATCTCTCTGAACTCTGCCATCTTTGCTTCGACTTCTTCATCAGTCGTCTCCTTGCCGATGGCAAATGTCGCGATGTCCATGTCCTCGAGGAGCTTAACAGTAACTTCACCCTGGTAGATATGCTGGGGCTCGTCGTGAATGCCGGGCTCGCCTCTCCAGCCTACGATAAATACCATCGGGATCGCATATACTTTATCGTTAAGGAGAGAAGCAACAGGATTGATGATGTTGCCCTCACCTGAGTTCTGCATGTAAACGACCGGAATCTTGCCTGTTGCGAGGTGGTAGCCTGCAGCAAGAGCAGTGCAGTTACCTTCATTTGCAGCGATTACGTGATGGTTGGGATCGATACCGTATGTTGCCATAAGGTAATTGCAGAGTGCCTTAAGCTGGCTATCCGGAACTCCGGAGTAAAAGTCAGCGCCGATTATTTCAACAAGTTTTTCAACTTTCATTTTTATCTCCTGAAATGTGCGGTTTATTATAACTCGTCAATGAGAGTGATAATGTCTTTGATCTTCATGAGCCTGTCATCTACTTCCTTGGCTCTGTGATAACGGAGGATATCCTCTGCCGTCTTCTGCATTGCCGGGAATGCAGCTCTTGTAAGCTGGTTAGCATAGATGACGATATTAACGCCGTGAGCTGCAAGCTCTTCTTCCGTGATCACGTTGAAGCTTGAAGGAACGACAACGATAGGTGTCTCCTTGTTGTCTGCCCTGAACTTGTCGCAGAACTCAAGGATCTCATCAGGTTCCTTTTTTCTTGAGTGGATCATGATGCCGTCAGCACCTGCGGCAACAAATGCGTGCGCACGGGCCAGAGCATCTTCCATACCCTGCTCAAGGATAAGGCTCTCGATACGCGCGATGATCATGAAGTCATCTGTGAGCTGGGCCTTCTTACCTGCAGCGATCTTGGCACTCATCTCTTCGATGGTAGCCTGTGTCTGCTTTACTTCTGTTCCGAAAAGGGAATTCTTCTTAAGTCCCTTCTTGTCTTCGATGATGACTGCCGATACACCCATCTTCTCGAGGGAACGGACAGTGTATACGAAGTGCTCTGTAAGTCCGCCTGTATCACCGTCGAAGATGATAGGCTTTGTCGTAACTTCAGTGATATCGTCGATCGTTCTGAATCTTGAAGTCATATCGACGAGCTCGATGTCAGGCTTACCCTTAGCAGTCGAATCACAAAGAGATGAGATCCACATTGCATCAAACTGGTCGAGTCTTCCGTCGTGCTCAACTACTGTCTTCTCAACGATAAGACCAGTAAGACCGCTGTGTGCTTCCATTGCCTTAACGATGGGAGTAAGTGAGAGGAGCTGTCTTAATCTCTTTCTTCTATACTCCGGCATTGCGAGCTTTTCGCGAAGCTGCATGTCGATCTTCTTAACTTTCTCGTTGTATGTGTAAGGAATGTCTACGAGCTCTCCGCCGTATTCCTTGACGAGATTTTCGACGTGATCATGAATCGCCTTCTCAGGGCCGTCAACCCAGTTGTCTCCGTGAAGCACATAGTCAGGCTTGATGAGCTTGATGACATCATCGTAGAGCATGTCATTCTGGATAACGACCTCATCAACACCCTCGATACTTCTGTAGAGCTTTAATCTCTCTTCCTGGCTGATCGTAGGGAATTTGTTGTAACGGATGGAAGCAGCATCAGAAAGGCAGCCGATAATGACTCTACCTCTCTTCTTAGCTTCGTTGATGATGTTCAAATGACCTTCATGAATAACATCGGTGCAGAAACATGTGTAAGCAGTCTTCATATTATCTCCTATCAATCCTTATACTGAACGGGCACCTGAACGCCTGTTGAAACCAGTGCTTCCTTAAATACGACAAAGAAATCCTTTATGTCTGCTTCATCGATCGCGCCGAGAGAGCAGAGACGGAATGTGTTTGTCGTGCTGATCTTACCGGGATAGATCGTGAATCCTCTTTCGTAGCAGTAATCGTGAACCTTCTCGAAGCTCCAGTTCGGATCGTCGGGATAGATTGCTGAAGATACGAGTCCCGCTCTCCATTCAGGCCTGATGACCTGTCTGAATCCGAGTTCGTCAAGTCCTGCATTGATCGCATTGAATACACGTGTGTGACGTGCCCACTTTGCTTCCTCGCCTTCAGCCCAGTACTCTTTGAGAGCCTGGATCGTAGCGTAGATCGTCTGGACCGGGGGAGTAAAGTGCATCTCGCCTGTCTTCTCGAAGCACTCATACTGCAGATAAAGATTGCAGTAGTAACTTCTCTTCGGGAAATCCTTTGACTTCTCGATGATAGATCTGTTGCCGACTACGAATGAAAGGCCGGTAAAAGACATAAGGCCCTTTTGTGCAGAAGCCATGCAGAAGTCGATATTATCTTCTTCGATGTTGATAGGTCTCATAGCATATGTGGATGTCGTATCAACAGTGAAGATCGCATTGTACTTGTGAACGAGAGCACCGATCTCTCTAATCGGATTGAGGATTCCCGTACCTGTCTCGTTATGGGTTGTGTGTACGAGTCCGATATCCGGATTATCCTTTAATGTCTGCTCAACAACTGCAAGGTCAGGTCTCTGGTCTACAGGGAACTTAAGGTCGATGTGAGGAAGACCATAAAACTGGCAGATCTCAACGGCACGTGAAGAATAAGCACCGTTATTAATGACAAGAACCTTCTTTCCCTCAGGAAGAAGGCTGTTGATGCAGATATCGATATTGATCGTACCTGAACCGCAGAAAAGGACGCTCGTGTACTTTTCGAGATCGCCGTGAACGATCTTTACGAGGTCCTCCCTAAGGCCCTTCATGAGTCCTGCGAATTCCTTTTCGCGGGGACAGATGTCAGGTACTACCTGTGCATACTTTACCGTATCCGTCGTTGTGGACGGACCGGGATTGAGCAAAACGTTTCTTTTTACCGGATCCATATTCCTTACCCTCCATTAAACATCGTAAGTTGGATCGATCTGCTTGAGTTCCTTGAAAGTATCGATCTCGACGATATCCTCTTCAAAGCACTCACGGACCTCAACAGCATAGTTCTTCTTCTTGTATACGAGAGGCACCTGCTCCCAATATCTCTCTTTGCCGCCGGGCATTGAATAGACTTCAGGGATATCAACGGCAAGCTTTCTGCCGTCTTCTTCATTCCAGTAGCTGATGCCTACCATCTGCCAGCAGTCCTCGCCGCCGACCTTCTCTTCAGTAATGACCTTGTCCTTGACCTCAAAGCACCAGTCGTCCGTTCTGTCCTTCTTGATGGCAAGGAAGTCGGATGTGTAGTGGTATTTTGTGATGATCTTGGGGTTCGATAACAAAAGGTCCGCCTCGAAAACATATGCGTTGGACAAAAGTTCCTTGGCGATCATGGAAGAGCTGATGTTATTTGCCTCGTTGTAAACGGGATTTTCCAAAAATTTGACCATAGGATATTTATAAAGGAGCTGGTCGAACTGTTCAGCTAGATAACCGCGTACGATGTAGATCTCCTCGATGCCTGCTTCAAGGCATGCATCCAGAAGATGATCGATGATCCTTGTACCCTTAACTCTTACGAGCGGCTTGGGGGTATTGAACGTGATCGGAACAAGTCTGGAACCGAAGCCTGCAGCGATAAAAACTGCTCTCTTGGCTCTGTAGGGTTCAAGAGCGTTCATTCCCGCTTCAGTGATTGCGCCATTTGAAACAAATCCGAGATCAGTCAGTTCCTTGATGACCCTGTTGATCGTTCCGAGGCTGTGACCGGTAAGTCTTTCTAAATCTCTTTGTGTATAAGAATCTGTTTGCGTAGCCATCTTCTCTAACACGTCAAACTGTTTTCTTGTAAGGCTCATAGTAACCCCCATTGTTTAATATCGGGTTAGTTCTACACCGATTTTGAACACGAGTCAAGTTATTTAAAATAAATGCCACATAACTGCACCATATTGTCATAAAAAGTGTTGCAAATCAGTCCTCTGAGGGTATAATTGAGGCGTCCAAGGCGGAGTGTGATTCTCCGACCGGCGGTGAGCGCCAAAAAGCGTAAGCCCGCAAGCCTCATAAATTTTGTTCAAAATGAGGTTGACCCGGTGTGATTCCAGGGGCCGACGGTAAAGTCCGGAAGAAAGGAAGTGTATTTCTTATGACTGAAACCCAGGTAACCGTTAAGACGGATTCTTGTGCTGCGCGCAAGATCATGATCCGCCGCATTGCTGCATGTGCAATCCTCACTGCAATGGCAGTTCTTCTTATGTATCTTGAGATACCGCTCCCGTTTATGCCGGTATTTCTCAAGTTCGACTTTGCAGAACTTCCCGTGCTTATCGGCACATTTGCGTTAGGTCCTGTATGGGGTATCGTGATCGAGCTTCTTAAGAACCTCATTCACCTTCCCGTTACACAAACGATGGGTATCGGCGAACTTTCAAACTTCGTTACGGGAGTTATCTATGTGGCAACTGCAGGTCTCATCTACCGCAAGTTCCGCACCAAAAAAGGCGCCGCTGCTTCAATGGGTATCGCAACATTGGCTCTCGCTCTTATTGCAGTTCCCGTTAACGCATTCATCACTCTTCCCCTGTACGGTTCGGTAATGGGATTTCCCATGGAAGCCATCATCGGCATGAGTGCTGAAGTTAACCCGCTCGTTAAAGACAAGATCTCGCTTTTGTTTGCAGTATTCGTTCCGTTCAATCTTTTCAAGGGTATAGTCGTAGGTCTTATCACGTTCCTTGTTTATAAGCCAATCTCAAAGCTTATCAACAAGACGTATGACGAGACCCACGCCAAACAGTAACTGTTTAAGCAAAAAACAAGGAAGCTGCCTTTCAGGGCAGCTTTTTTGTTGCCTTCAATCAGCAGCCTTCCACAATATCCCTTAAGATATCGGGTGTAAGTTCCCCTGCGCCATAGCATTCATAGATCTTATCGGATGTCTCGCCCGGGATATGTACATATGTGGCATCAGTAATGTTATCCAGTTCCTTCTCAAAGAGTTCGGGGTCTGTAATCTCATGAATGCGCATTCTGATCAGGTCGCTGTCACTGACCGGAACAACGTTTATAAACAGAACACCGTCTATGGTCATGTCAGATGTATCATAGTCATCACAGTTAAATCCGCTGCCGGAGAAATCATGTTCAGTATATCCGTATTGAAGATCTGAAATGCGGGTGAAATATAATTTATCCATCTTCCCCGTAACAGTATACGAGATACCGTTTACTGTATAAGTGCGTGTCGTGGCAACTATGGACGGCTCGGAAAAATAACAGTAGATCGTATTGTCCTGCCCAAATCCGTCATACTCTTTGATTACGGATGCCAGGACTTTCTGCTGGTACCAGTCTTCCTGATAGTTGAGATACCACTCATTAAAGTGGAAAATGCCAAGCACGATGAATACTATCGGAATCAGGTTCTGGAAGGTCCTTTTTACCGGTATCAGACGGGATACGGCAACAATGAATACCGCAATCCCGAATCCGGCTAACATGACATCACGGCTGTCGACCGTGGTAACAGCCAATGTCTCTCCTTTACGGATGACCACATATGCGAAGATGCCTGCAAAATATGTTACAAGACCAAGAGCGAGTATCAGCAGCCATTTCTTAATCTGTTTTTTCTGTGATCCTTTTTCAGTTCCGTTATCTTTATTCTGAATTTTCTTGAACACCAGATATCCTGCAATCGCAGCCACTACCAGGGCAAGTGGTATAAGTCCCGCCTGAGCTATGTAGGAACGGCCGATATCCACACCGGTAAAAAATGCTGATTTCGGGGAAAGACTTATTCCCGTGATAAGCGAATCCTTTGTAAGCTGGTTATACTGGGCATAAGCGCCATATGGCTTGAAAAATATCCTTTTCAAAACAAAGAAAGCAAACGGAAGCACAAGATAATCCCAAAATGATCTGAAGAAAAGAAGGATTCTGCGTCCCGGTTTTGCATTCATATTATTTTTCACTGTGTCGTACAGTAAGTAAACCCAGATCATTCCGGTAAATACCAGAAGTGATTCCATCGAATACGATCCGGCCAGCAAAATAAGAGATATTGCGTGTATCAGATATTTCTTTGCACCTGAAAACAGCTTGATCTTTGTTGCGAGCAAAAAGCCGCACATAAAAAGGAATATCTCAACAGTGTATGCATAACAATTCAGTACAGTTCTTGCATCGTTGACCGGAACCGTCATGGCAACCGCAGCAATAAAGAACGCATCGTCTTCGGAGAAAATATCCAACTGACGGAGGGTCTCATAAAAGATCAATGCGACCAGAAGAAACAATACAAATACCACTATGCGATATCCCCACTTTGGCAGCCACATTACACTCAGGATGTAATAAGCCTGCATGGGTATTCCACTTGCAGAATACAGACTGATCAATTGTTCAGGACCATTGATCCAATAGCACCAGTCATCCCACCACTGGCCTGAGATCAGACAGAGCATCAGATGGGCAGCGGTATAAATTACCGCGAGATAAATCCTGTGTCTGAAAGCTATGGCTGACGGACTGTTTTTCAATGCCGGATCCTCTTTGTCCGGCCTTTTCTTAAATGCCCAGTACTTCTGCAAAAGGAAATTCAAAGGCACCGTGATCAGAAGGTTCAGGACTGGCGCTATGTATTCGTTGATCCCTATTATCCTGACCCAGAACATAAGGAGAACTTCGCTTAAAAAAAGGCTGGTAAAAGCATAAGTTGCATAAGTCTTGAGCAAAGATATGACAATATCCTTTTTGGTCTTTACGTTTCCCTTAAAAACAAAACGGTTATTCCAGAAATAAGACCATGCCACGCTCAGCACAAACATGATGAACTGGGCTATGTAAATATCGTATGAAGGCCATAGATTTAAAAGTCTCATTCCTTTAAGGGATAAGGCATATATGAGATAACCGATGACAGTATTGGAGACCCCGACTAATCCGAATTTAATAAACTGTTTTAGAGTATTCATAGGTTAAAAATGGTTTATCTTATCTATCACGTAATCCTGTTCTTCTTTTGTCATTCCGTTATACAAAGGAATCGAGAGAACAGTATTCGCATACTTTTCGGTAATGGGAAGACAGCCTTCCTTTAAGCCCAGATAACCGTATGCTTCAGATAGATGCGGCGGAACCGGATAATGAATGATCGTTCCTATTCCCTGTTCATCAAGATAGCTGATAAGATCATCACGGCAATCAGTCCTTATGACATACTGGTGCCAGACATGCGTAGCGCCGTCTCTTGTCTCCGGCAAAATGATCTTTTCATTATTAAGTTCATTGGAGTATCTTTCGCATAATGACTTCTTTTCTTCGTTCAGTTCATCAAGATGACTGAGCTTTACCCTGAGAAAACCGGCCTGGATCTCATCGAGGCGTGAATTGGCACCGACAACCTTGTTGTAATACCTTTTCTCTGAACCGTAATTTCTGAAGATCTTAACCTCATCAACAATCTCTTTGCTGTTTGTAACGATAGCTCCGGCATCACCAAAGGCTCCGAGATTCTTGGAAGGATAAAACGAAAAACAACCGATATCTCCGAATGTTCCAACCTGCTTTCCGTTCCATTCGGCACCATGAGCCTGCGCACAATCTTCAACCAGTCGCAGATCATATTTCCTGCACAACTCAACTACCGGAGTCATGTCAGATGCCTGTCCGTAAAGATGAACGACAAGGATCGCTTTTGTCTTCGGTGTGATCTTCTCTTCTATCTTTGAAGTGTCAATATTGAAATACTCATCCGGCTCTACAAATACCGGTGTAGCCCCATTGATCGTAATTCCCATCACGCTGGCAATATAAGTGTTACCCTGAACGATGACCTCATCTCCTGAACCTATGCCAAGCACGCGGAAAGCTATCCACAAAGCGTCCAGTCCGCTCGCAAGTCCGGCACAGTATTTTGCACCTGTATAAGATGCAAATTCCTGTTCAAAACTGCTGACTTCATGACCTAAGACATACCAGCCTGAGCGTAGTACCTCTATTGCCTTCTCTTCATATTCACTCTGGTATTTGTAAAAACCCCTGTCCAGACGGTTAGGCATTATCCTGTCCATATCATCAGTCCTTATCTGGTCTCATCAAACTCGTCTTTCAGCATGCCATACCACTTCCAGCCGACATACTGACCGTCTATCAGAAAATGATTCCTGAACTCACCTTCAGGCCTGAATCCACATCTTTCATACAGCCTGATCGCAGCATCATTATTTGAAAAGACACTCAGATATACCCTTTGCAGGCCTATTTCATTAAAAGCCTTTTTAAGCATCAGAATTGTAGCTTCGTGTGCTATATCTTTGCCATGCGCTTTTTTCCTGGTTACGATTGCAAACTCCGCATTACCGTTTTCCAGGTCAATGTTCTTTAAACTGACAGTGCCAAGATACTGGTCGTCAGCCTGAGCTGCTATGGCATAGTGAAGATCGGTTCCGGTGGAAACAGCATCAACGGATGAGGCTTTCTCAATGAACTTCAAGACATCCTCAATAGTAGAATCAGCCATTCTCCGCTTAAATGATCTTTGGATATCAGCATCCTGCATCCACTCGAGCATGAAAGGTGCGTCTTTTTCTTTCAATTCTCTCAGGACGATCATTTCCGCTCCTCTTCTCTGTTTCCCCTGTCCTCAATAATGTATGGCGGACGGTTTCTGGAAGCGTCAAATGATCTCCAAAGGTATTCGCCCAGGATGCCCATGGAAAGCATTATCACACCAAAACTGAGAATATTGAAAATAATAAGAGTCGTATAGCCGCTGACAGGAATATTACCGGTCAGTTTTGCAACCAGCACAACTATCGACCATATAATGCCGATCAAAAATGAGATAATGCCAACTATTTCCAGGACTCTTATCGGCAACGTCGAAAAGCTGAACAGAGTATCGGAAACCAGACGTATCTTTTTCTTCAGTGTCCATCTGCTTTTACCGATTTCACGTGCTTTTCTCTTGTAATAAACGATGCCTGTCCTAAATCCGCTCCAGAGGATCTGGCCCGTTATCGCACTGTTCTTTTCATCAAACTTTTCGAGAACATCTATGACTTTTCTGTCCAGCAGATAGATATCAAAACCGTTCTTCGGCATATTGGGAAGCGAAGTCTTTCTGACTAACCAGTAATACATATTAGCAAATCCGACTTGCGCCCTGCCTTCATCCCTGTCTTCCCTGCAGGCGAGGACAACATTGTTTCCGAACTTCCAGCTTTCAACCATCTCAAGCAACAGTTCGGTAGGTTCCTGAAGATCTGCAGCTTTAATAACGGCACAATCTCCGGTGGCATTAGACAGTCCGCAAAGGCAGGCTGCATGGGAACCGAAATTCCTTGATAATGAAATAGGACGGATATTTGGGTCTTCAGAAGCAAGTTCACAGATAACCTGATAGCTGTTGTCTTTGGATCCGTCATTTACCATTATGATCTCGTAATCATAATCTATCTTGTCGATGAACTTCTCTTTGATATCAGCATACAAAGGACGGAGATTTTCTTCGTTATAGTAGACCGGAATTATTATCGAAACCTTCATGTCTCTTCTCCGGATTCACTGACGATCTTTAAGTATTCATCATAATTCCTGATATATTCTTCAGGATCATAGTGTGTGCTTGCAAGGCACAGTAAAACGGAATCTTCGCTGAAATCATACATTTCCTTCCATACCATCTTGGGAAGATAGATTCCGGTATGCGGACGGTTCAGAGAATAGACCGTCTCATTTCCTTTGCCATCCTTAACTTTAACCTTGCTGGTACCGGCAACATTTATAAGTACAAATTCGCTGACCTTATTGGCATGCTGTCCTCTTACAACATCCTTATCAGAACCGTAAATATAGAAGATCCTCTTGATCTCAAAAGGAATGTCTTTCATGCCCTCAACAATAACAAGATGACCGCGTTCGTCACCTTTTTGCGAAAACTCAAGCATCTGTGTAAGATTCAGTACATTCATCGTAAATACTTCTACTCCAATATATGCTAAAAGAGCATCATTAATGATATTGTTAAGCCCGTTTTTACTATGTTTTATTATAATTACATAAACGCAAAAATCAAAACTTAATTACATTTATGTCCGTGCCGCTCACAGGCAGCAGTTTATCTTCTCCCCACCGCATTATCGGCGATAAGCTCGATTGACTTTACTGACTGCGGCCATTCCGGATGTGCGATCGGGAAAACATGGTGCATCTTAAGATCGCCGTCATTATCGGCTTCGTAGTAAACCGCGCCTGGAACATTGTCTTTGAATTCACGGTCCTGCGGAAGAAGGAAGTCATCCTCGCCGGTAATTACGGCAACTCTGAGGTCACTGTCCTTTTTTGCAATAAGGTTAAGGTCGTATGTATAGTCCGGGAGACGCTGACGATCATCTTTTGAACCGCTCAACTTCTCAAAATAGATTCCCGGGAAAGCCTTGGTCGTATTTCTGATGCCGGGACAGATCAAACCTGCTGATTCAACTGTTCCTTTGGGGCTCACGGAAACAAGCATTCCCTGAGCAACATTGCTGTCCCTTGCTGCCACGGCCACCATATAGGCCAGGTAGCCGCCTGCGGAGTCTCCGACAGTGTGAAATGTTTCAAAGCCGTATTTTGTATGGACAAAGTTCATTGCCTCGAAGATCTCGGTGATTATCTGCGGGAGATCTGATTCCGGCATGAGAGTGTAGTCAACATTTACGACAGGAATGCCTGCCTTTATGGCAAGGTGCATTCCGAAGTTCTGGTCAAGTTTCTTGAATCCGTATACAAATGCGCCGCCGTGGATCAGGATGAAGCATTCTTTTGCACCGGCACATCCGGAAGGGGTATAAACATCAAGTTTTAAGGGTTTGCTGCCGTCTTTATATACCACGTCCATTTCCGTCCCGCATTCTGAGGGGAAGACTTCATTCTCGAGTCTTGGCGTGTCAAAGGTAATGCAGTTCTTGATAAATAACTGGCTTTCCTTCTCTGCTTTAGAACGGAGTAAAGAATCGAACATGGGCATGCCCCCTTCCTGATGTCACTTCTTAAATGAAATGGGCTTTATCCTGGGTGTTACCAATCCTAATATGAGCCAGAAATAAGGTGCTACGTTCATTACGCTGCTGCTGACCAGCGCCTGTGAGATATAAGCTACAAAGACACCGAAGAAGATCCAGAGGAAGCTGCGCTTAATGTCGTTCTTCTCATGGACGATACCCTTAACGGTGCTGACTGTAGCATAAAGGAGAAGTGCTACATAGTTGACCAGTGCAAAGACACCCTGTGTTGCGAGTGTGTGGATATATTCGCAGTGGCCCTTTGCCTGAACATACATGCCTTTCTGCCAGCCGGGCTGTTCCCTGAATGCAGCGGTGAGATTATCAAGACCGATGCCCGTAGCCCAATGGCGCGGAACGCTTGAGAGTGCGGCTCTCCAGATATCGTCTCTGCCGTTACCGATGTTTACATTGCCTGTCTCGGTAATCTCAGCAACGTCTTCAGATGTCTGCTCGAGCTTATCCGTGATGGAAGACTCAAGGATGATATTGAGTATTATTACCGCTATGAATCCGATGATGAGTGTTATGAAGTCTATGATGATCTGTCTTAATGAATCATTATCAATCGCACCCTTGCGCATGATGACAAATGAGATGATGTACATCAGGATCATCGCTCCCAGGCCAAGCCATGCAAGACGTGCCATGCTTGCGATCATTGTGTAGAACATGAGAATTGCGAGCGCGAATATAGCCCACTTTAAAGCCTTCTTCTTGAAGATCTTGGAACTCATGATGAAAAGGCCTGATGTGGCTGCAGTAAGAACGCATGAGAGTGTTCCGTAGAAGTTTGTATTCTGAAGAAGTCCGTATGTGGCTGTATAGCCCGGACGGTCAGCTTCGAACAGACAGTAAGAGATCTCGATCCCTCTTGTCTGGAGGAATGCTACGATGCCCTGGATAATTGCAACGATCACATAGGTTGCGAGGACATTTCTTCTGAGCTTTGTATCTTCGATCATCGAACCCGCATAGAAAAGTCCGTAGTAGCAGAGGAAGTGTGTAGGATGCTCCATGTAGTATTTCTGGCCTTCGGAAAATACGCCGAAGTTCTGTGAGCAGAACATGGAGATGAGCATGAATGCCATGAGCGTGAAATAGAAAACATCAGCAACGTAGAATCTGAACTTTCCGGCTGCCGCTCTTCCGATGAAGGACAGGATGACGAACAAAGTTAAGATGATGCCGAAAATACCTACGACATAAGGCTGGTGAAAAGAAGGATACCATGTCCTGAATGCCTTGAGCTTTGTGCTCTTCAATATCTCAGTAAAGAGCTCTACTACAGGCAGCGCCGCAAGCAGAGCCATCGATATGTAGCATAAAACCTTGTCGGATGCGATCTTCGCGATCAACGGAGTTTGTGCCTTAACTTCCCCGGTCATTTCAATACCTCATAATCTAAAATCATTTAATTATTTTGCTTATTATAAAGAACTTGGTTTTCTTTTGAAAGTGTGGGGACATTAGCACTGCCACTTGTTATATAATTGTCACGAAAAGAATTTACGGAGGTTTTCTTATGTCATCCGACTTACCCCGCGAACAGTTATCAGCACTTGTCGCATCATTCATGAGCTACTCCGCAGGACACCTCCCTGACGATGTTAAGCTCCGTTTATCACAGATGAAAGAGATCGAGAATGAGGGCTTTGCTCCCGACATCTACAATGTCATGGAAAAGAACATGCAGCTTGCAGATTCTTTGAAGAGACCTTCCTGTCAGGACACGGGCATCCCGCAGTTCTTTGCACGCGTAGGTTCCAAGTGGCCTTACATGGACATCATTGAAGATGCACTTATCGATGCTGTTAAGGATGCAACAAAGAATGCACCTTTGAGACCTAATGCGGTCGAGGTTTTCGATGAGAAGAATACCGGTAACAACATAGGTACCCACAGCCCCTGGATCGACTGGGAGATCGTTAAGGACAGCGATGAACTGGAACTCTTTTTCTACATGGCAGGCGGCGGATGCTCACTGCCCGGCTTCTCCAAAGTCCTTATGCCTCTTGAAGGATACGAAGGCATCGCAAAGGCAGTTTTCGAGCAGATGACCACATACGGCGTAAATGCCTGCCCTCCATGCCTTGTCGGAATCGGTATCGCAGGCTCCTCCGAGGTTGCCGCAAAGCTTTCAAAGAAAGCGCTCTTAAGACAGGTCGGTTCACATAACCCGAACCCCAAGGCAGCCGAGATGGAAAAACTTCTGGAAGACGGCCTTAATTCGATCGGCTTAGGACCCGGCGGATTCGGCGGCAAGCTTTCCGTAATGGGCGTAAACATCGAGCAGGCTTCAAGACACCCCGCTACTCTCGCGATGGGTATGTCCACCGCATGCTGGGCACACAGAAGGGCAGGAATTAAGATCAAGCCTGACTTCACCTACGATTTCTTCACACACAAGGGGGCAGTCTTATGAGCACTTTTGAATTCAAAACACCCGTATCAGACGAAGATATAAAGAAAGTTCACATCGGTGACGTCATCTATCTTACAGGTGACATCGTAACCGGAAGAGACGACGTTCATCACAGAGTCGTTATCTCCGGCAAGGAACCTCCGGTAGATCTCAAGGGCAAGGCGATCTTCCACGCTGGCCCTATCATGAAGAAGATCAATGCCGAAGGCGAACCTGACAAGTACAAGGTAATCAGCGTCGGTCCTACAACATCAATGCGTATGGAAAAGGCCCAGGCTGAATTCCTTGAGAAGACCGGCGTTAAGATCATCATCGGCAAGGGCGGCATGGGTCCCAAGACTACACAGGGCTGTATTGACAATTGTGCGATCCACACCATCTTCCCCGGCGGCTGCGCAGTAGTCGCAGCTGAGGAAGTCGTAGACGTGGAAGGCGTTGAGTGGCTCGATCTCGGAATGCCAGAAGCAATGTGGAAGCTTAAAGCAGATAAGTTCGGACCTTTGATCGTATCCATTGATTCTTACGGCAACAACCTTATCGAGAATAACAAAACCGACTTCAACGCAAAAAGAGAACAGGCACTGGAGAACCTCAAGGGCAAGCTCTCATACATGGAATGATGAAGAAAGACTTATCTTCTTTTGCACCTTTTCCCGACTTAAAAGCGCTCTCGAAAGAGGGCGTTAAGCTGCTCATATTCGATCTCGACGGAACTCTCCTCGATTCGATGACCGTATGGCACGATGTCGATAAGGAATTCCTGGGACGATACGGATATGAGGTAACTCCGGAATATACCGAAGTCGTAAAGCGCGCATCGATCGAAGATGCCGCAAGATATACCCAGACCAAGTACAGGATCCCGCTCACATGGCAGGAGATCGTCGACACATGGGAGTCAATGGTATACGGCTTTTACAAGTCTGAGGTGTGCCTCAAAAAAGGCGCGGAAGAATATCTTGAAGAAGCAAAAAGACTCGGCTTTTCTTTGTGCGTAACGACGGCTCTGTCACGCAGAAATGCCGAGGCTTCACTGGTTCACACCGGCATAAGAAACATGTTTGATTTCGTTATCACGTTAGAAGATCTCGGCAACAAGACAGATAAGGGTTCACCGGATATCTTCCTTCGCGCAACCGATTATATTTCTGCTCCCGGAATCGTAGTAACGCCTGACAAGGCTGTTGTTTTCGACGACGTTCCGCAGGCCATGAAAGGCGCTAAAGCAGGTGGTTTTAAGACATGTGCGGTATATGACAACATCGGCTGCGGAGGTCCCGATGGTTGGGAGAGCTTCGCAGCCGGTTGTGATTTTTCTGTATATGAATTCTGAACTTGTTTCTTATTCCAATTTATATTTAGCCCTTTATTCCTAAAATCCTTAATCTACGGCCTTGAACTCAGACTCCATTTACAGATTTTTTATCTATGCTGTTTTAGGATTTGTCTTTTGCTGATTCTTTTTTCTCTTCCTTCTTGTCCTCCTTTGTCTCGTTTTTATCTTCAGATTTCTTTTCTTCAGATTTCTTTTCTGCGATCTTTTCAGCTTCTTTAGCTGCGAGTGCTTTTGCTCTTCTTGCTCTTCTCTTCTTGCGTGCCGTAAAGACGATGATGAGAACTACAGCAGCGATCACTATCATTACTACGATGCCGGGAATGCATGCGATGAGTCCGAGAAGTGCATTCTGGAAGAACTCAACTGTGTTTTCCCATGTCTGCTTGAACTGTTTGGAAACCTTCTCGCCGTATGTTACGACGTGGGGCTCTTCTATTTCCTTTTCCTCAAGAACTTCATTGAGTGTGAGTGTAAGTGTCGCATACTGGACCTGGTTTTCAAGAACTCTTACTCTGGATTCTGCACTCTCGATCTGATATCTGACATCTGTAAGTCTGTTCTGAAGAACGATGATCGTATCGAGATCTTCTGCCTGGGAAAGGAGCGTAAGAAGCTGGTCGTATTCAACTCTTAAAGATTCGATCCTTGCCTTTGTATCAACGTATTCAAGTGTTACGTCTGTAGTGCTTTCATTGGAAGATGTTACTGTGCAGCTTGTGCCGACTGCTTCAATGAGTGAGTCGAGCTTGTCTGCAGGAACACGTACGGTATATGAACCCGAACGTAGATCCTTGTTGTTGCCCGTGCCGCGCATTGAAGAATATTCAATGTATCCGCCGCATTCTCTTACACGGCTCTCAAGATCAGCTGCAACCTGGTTATAATTCGTTGTCTCCGCTGTTATCATGACCGTTCTTATGAGCAGTCTTCCCTGTGACGGATCTATGTTAACACCCGGATCGTCAGGCGAAGGTGCAACCGGGCTGTTTGACATGCCTGTTGTGAAAGCAGCTTCGTCTGCAAATTCCGCTTCAGCTGTATAATTCATATCGCTTGTAAGGGACTTCGTATCACTGCCGTAGTTGATGTCACCGGAAAGTGTCTGGACTGATCCGTTATGCGCCCTGATCTCCGAACTTGCGGCTTTTGCACTGTTCAGGTAAGCACCGAATAACGAGAACGCCGCGATATTAAGAACCACCGCTCCGGCTACGATTCCAATGATTGCGCCTTTTTTCATAAGTATATCCTCCATGTTTGACGGACCATGCCGTCTTCCGTGTTGTTACCATATATACAGATACACTCCGGAAAATGTTGCAGGCATTTTCAATTTGCGAAATCACCACGAGAATATATACTTATCACTATGAACATCTCGATGAACATCTCGAAAACAAAATCCGATCTCTGGGAATACCTTGCGGATGAATGCCGCCCCATTGCCCTCTACGGCACAGGCGACGGAGCAGACAAGATAATTTCCGTTCTTGAACGCAGGGGCTTAAAAGACCTCATTGCCGCCGTTTTTGCGAGCGACGGTTTTGTCAGGGACAGAATGTTCCATGAATATAAAGTCATCTCGTATTCCGACTGCTGCGAAAAGCTTGCAGGTCAGGATTTCATCGTTCTCGTTTGCTTCGGATCATCACGTCCCGAAGTGCTCGGACAGGTCTCAAAGATAGCATCTGAAAGAGAGCTTTATGTGCCTGATGTTCCCGTGTACGGCGACATTTTATTCAACCGGGAATTCTATGAAGGCAATAAAGAATCAATTGAAGTCGTTTACTCTAAACTTGCTGATGATAATTCAAAAAAGTGCTACGAAGACTACATCAATTACAAACTCACGGGCGACATCTCTTACCTTGAAGATTCCGAGTCTGATCCTGATGAGGAATTCAGGCTTTTAGATCAGATAAAACCCGGGTGCTTTATCGATCTCGGTGCTTACTATGGTGATACATTAGTTCGTTATCTCAATAAATATCCGTGCCTCAAAAAGGCTGTTGCATTAGAGCCTGAGCGCCATTCATTTGCAAAGCTCAAAGCATGTGCAGAAGATCTGGAAGCGGAAGAATTCGACGTTACCTGCATCAATGCCCTTATCGGAGACAAGACAGGAAAAGAACTCGTATCCACCGCAAGAGGAAGAGGGACGAGAGCTTTGACAAACAGCAACGTCGAATTAAAGAACACGCGTGAGATAGACGTGATCACCGTTGATTCGCTTGGCCTTGTTAACGTGAGCTTCATTAAGTTCGACGTTGAGGGTTCTGAACTGTCTGCCCTCGAAGGCGCAAAAGATACGATAAACAGATGCCGTCCGGTGATGAAGATCGCATGCTATCACAGAAGCGAAGATGTATTTACTCTCGTACAGAAAGTCCTTGATATAAGAAGCGACTATAAGATATACATGATCCACACCAGGTGCATTCCCGGATGGGACACCGACTTCTATTTTGTCTGATAAGGAAACACAATGAAGATACTGATCGTAAGTGATTCGCACGGAACTACAGGTCCCTTAAGAACGGCCATTATGAAAGAGACACCCGACATGCTCATCCATCTCGGTGACTCCGAATATCCCCAGGCAGAGATCGCAAAATGGGCAGGTGCTCCCAAGACAGCCTGCATATTCGTCAAGGGCAACTGCGACACATATACATTCGATCCTTCACTAGTAAGAAACGAAGCCGTATTCACGCTCAACGGCCACAGGATATACTGTGCTCACGGACACCGCCAGCGCGTTAATTACGGCCTTCTGACACTGTCTCTCACGGCACAGGAACAGGGCTGTGACATCTGCATGTTCGGGCACACCCACGTGCCCTACGACAGCTTCGGAGATGCCATTTCAGACTTCAACAGGTACTATGAATCAGGTTTCGGAACAGCTGCCGGTCCGCGCATACTAAACCCCGGTTCCATAGCAATTCCGAGAGGCGGCTCAAAGCGCGGTTACATGGTCATGGAGATGGAAGACGACGGCAGATATGAGGTTTTCTACCGAACAATCGATTAAACCTATAAATTATTTATCCATGTTTGCGATGACGTGAAGAATAATGTGGAATATTCTCGTAATACCGCCTGAGCAGTCACCCTTTTCGACGGCATTGCTTATGAGCATCGGGTTATCCGTACCGATTACGTCAACGTCACAGCTGATGAGATACTGTACCGTATCGTCGTTATCAACAGTCCAGCAGAATACCTTTTTGCCCTGCGCATGCATGTCGCGTACAAGCTCAGGCGTGATGTAAGACTCTTCGATAGAGATGTTATCTGAACATTCAAGGTTCTCAAGATTGCCAAGACCTACCACGACACAGTATGCTTTTGTGATCGTCGGGTCGAGTTCGTTTACACGCTGCAGACGGCTCAGATCCTGGGCAATTACCATGACGTTATCGTGCATGCCGGTATCGTTTATGACCTGAAGCACGTTCTCTTCAAAGTTCACATCGTCCGCATGGCCTTTAAGTTCGACCTGTACATGCATGCCGTTTTCTTTTGCAAAGAGAAGAACTTCGGCAAGTGTCGGAACAACAACGTGCTCGTAGTTGCCGGGCATCCATGAACCGAATTCGCATGCAGTAAGTTCTTCATATGTGTGATCGTGGATGGAAAGATTTATTCCCGTAACTCTCTTGATCGTTGAATCGTGGTTGCAGATGATGACGCCGTCCGATGTCTGGTGGACGTCAAGCTCGATCCACTCCAGGTTCTCGCTTGCAGCAAGTTCAAATGCAGGCATCGTATTCTCGGGTGCGTTTACATTGTCGCCGCGGTGAGCGCAGACCAGAGGCTGGTCAACGGGTTCAAAGAGAAACGCATATCTGTTTATCCAGTAAACACTTGTTACAGATGAGAATACTGCAAGGACGATAAAAAAAGCGATGACGCCTTTCCAGGATGTCTTTTTCGCTTTGAACGTATCCTTGGACAAAGTCAGAAGCATGTCTTTCTCATCAACATAACGGTAGAATAAAACTGCCAGAGCGGCATTGTTTACCGCAGGTGAGATAAAACTCTTGAGGATCTGGCGCAAGAGGTATGTGGACGTTCCGACATTTTCCGCCTTGAAGATAATGTTCTTGCTGTTGCCGAGGATCATGCTTGCGGCTTCGTTCCAGTTGATGACGATGATGGATGACAGTGAATTGATCGCAAAGTTCAAAAGGAGCGTGAGGAGGATAAGTGAGAGAAGCGTCTCTATGAAATGTCCTCTTTCAAGATGTCTTGATCGCGTGCAGCTCTTTATGAAGGAGTCCTTCTGCATTACAAAGCTGTTGATCGAGAACAGATATACCGTAAGGATCAGGATCAATGCGATGTAACCTACCCAGTAAACTACGTTAAGTCCCTTGGTGTAATCGATAGTCTGGTTAACAAATCCGGGAAGGATAAGCTTGAACGTTGAAGTAGCCAGAGGGAAAACCCTTGTCAGCGGGAACAGTACGAGAATAAAAAAGATCAGGAACCAGTTCTTCGGATGAAGCGCCTTTCTGCAGGCACGGAGTCCTGCGGCAAACATGCTCATGAGATTGGTCGTTCTTCCCGCCTGTCCCATCGAGAAAGCGTGCAGGAGCCCTGCGATCTCGAACAATGAGAAAAGCGTTATTATGACCACGAAAATGATCATCAGCACGATCGATACGGGATTAAAAAGCACATGAGTAAGATTGGCAGGAACGATATATTCGACTCCTGTAACCTTCATCATGAGGGTAATGAGAAGGTCCTTCAGAACGGATGTTGCCATTATGGTGAACACCGAGCAGAGCAGAATGAAGAGCATGACTACCCTGAAGCTCTGCTTGAAAAGGATCCAAATACCTCTTAAAAACTGGAAAAAGCGCTTGAAGAACCTCGCTGTCCAGGCCTTACACTTTTTACATATATCTTTGAAAGATAAAGTTTCCGGCATTCCCCTCGTCTACCCTCAAGCGTTGTATTTTCTGACGTACTCCTGGTACTTCTTCTCGTCCTTATCCTTACGCTGCTTGAAGTCGTGCATGTAAGTATCGGGGTTTGTTGAACCCGCGCGCTTGAATCTGTAAGCGATGGCAGCTATGTTGAGACTGTGCTCGGCGATCCTGACGCAGCTGTAAAGGATATCGTTAAATACGAAGCCCTGTTCAGTGGTGCAGATACCTTCTGCAAGTCTCTCAACGTGATTTGCCTTGAACTTATCACACATCTCACTGATGACGATCCTCAAAGGTCCGATGTTGTCGGCATTGGCTGCGTCGTTGGACAAGTAGCAGTCCAAAGCCATCGTATAGATCTCGCGCACTGCAGGAATGACTTTGTTGAGCTCTTCGCGTGCAGCGTCAGAGAATTCAAGATGCTTAGTCTCTACTTCTTCAGCTGAATCCGACAGATAATTTGCGTGATCGGCGATACGCTCGACTTCTCCGATCGCCTGAAGGATCCTGGAAGACCTGTTCTTGTCCTCAAAGCTCAAGTGCTGTGTTGTCGTGAGCTTCATGAGGTAAGAACCCAAAAGGTCCTCGTAACCGTCAACGCGCTCTTCGTTCTTCTTGATGAAGTCGAAGTCCGCTGTGTTATATCCGTTTGAGAGCATATCCATGGACTTATCGAGTCCGTTCTTAGCCTTTGTGACCATCTTTACCATCATGTTGCGGCACTCACCTACAGCGATGGAAGGCGTAAGCATGAGACGTTCGTCGAGCTTGAATTCCTGTTCTTCTGCTGTCTCCTTGACGATAACATGTGCAAGCTTGACCAGAAGCTTGGAGAACGGTAACAGGAGAATAGTTGTAGCAATATTAAATATAGAATGGATCGCAGCAACACCTACGATGCCGACCTTGTTGTCCATAAAACTGAAATTGAAGATGGCATCTACCGCATAGAAGACGATGAGCCAGATAACTGTTCCGATGACTTTAATTGCAACGTGGATGACCGTAACTCTCTTTGCGTCTCTGTTAACACCAATGGATGAGAGGATAGCAGTCATGCATGTACCGATGTTGGCACCCATTACGAGCGGGATAGCCATACCGTATGTGAGCTGGCCTGTCATGGAGATACTCTGGAGGATACCGATCGAGGCAGCAGAGCTCTGGATGATGCCCGTAACAACCGCACCGGATACAACACCTAAGAGAGGATTCTTGAAGGCGGTCATGAAGGATACGAAGCTGTCCATCTCCTTGAGAGGCTCCATTGAGGCTGACATCATGGTCATACCCTGCATGAGGATCGCAAATCCGATGAGCATTGTGCCGATATCCTTACGGCGCTGCTTTTTGCAGATCATGATGAGCGCTATACCGATCAACGCGAAAATCAGGGAGAAGACAGAAGGCTTAAGGAGCTTTAAGAATACATTGTCTCCGCTGTCGATACCTGCAAGGGACAGGATCCACGCCGTGAGTGTCGTTCCGATGTCGGATCCGAATATAACGCCGACTGTCTGGGGAAGATCCATAATGCCGGAGTTAACGAAACCTACCAGCATGACCGTCATTGCCGATGAGGACTGGATGGCAATCGTGATGATCGCGCCAACGGCAAGGCCCTTGAATTTGTTGTCAGTAGCTTTATTGAGCAGTTTTTCGAGCTTACCGCCGGCAGTCTTCTTCAAAGACTCAGACAAAAGCTGCATTCCGTAAAGGAAGAATGCAAGGCCGCCGAAAAGCGTTACAAACGAGAAAATGTCCATATTTATCTCCGGTCCTTTTTAATTCAAAATAAATGTTCCGCCCTGTATTTTAATATCAAAAAAGGAATATGTAAAACACCGAAATGTTACATATTCCTTTATATAGATGAGCGTCTATATGTTGTCATTAACAGCCTTCAGGCCTTATTTTCTGCCGAGAAATACCGGAAGAAGCAGTGTAACCAGAAGGCCGATGGCAAAGTTTATTGCAGCTCCTATCGCTACCGCAAGGACCAGTTTGCCGAACACGATGCCCAGGATTACTGCAACTGCCGAAGGAACAAGTCCGAAGTAGAAGAAGATCATCTGGATTATCGTGCCGATGAGCTTTGCGACTTCGTCAGGAAGAGACAGTGAGATGAATGTTCCCAAAGTCGTAGCAAAGAAGCTAATCGAGAGAATGAACAGGAACCAGACGATAACCGACAAAGGATTTGCCCCGACCAGTACCGCACATACTATAAACGGTACCAGAAGGTCGATTGCCGTTACTGTGAGACTTCCGAGAAGTGAATAGAAGACTTTTGCAAATCCCTTTTCAGGAATAAGAATAAAGAATCCTCTTGATGTGTCTTCGCGGATCGGGTCACCCAGTGTTCTGTAAAACGCCATGAGTCCCAGTGCTGCTGCAGGCATGAAGAACGTGTCATCAAACGGCGCGGTTCTTGCAAACCATGCGACTACTCCTGAGATGAGCGTGTATACGATCATGGTCGTGGAGAAGATCTTGAGCTTTGCGAATCTGAATCTGTTAAATACAGCCTTATAGAAGAAAACGCTTGCGCCGTTGCCGTAGTGGAAGCCTTCCCTGTCGAGATTTTCCTTGCGGTCCTTCTCCCTTGTGGCAACAGAACCTCTGGCTGCCCTCTTGGCGCCCTCAAGCTGCTCGGCCTTGTGTTCAGCCGCAAACATGGCATCTTCGTAGAAGTCTGCCTTCATCTTCCAGATGAGGAGTACGAGCACTGCGCATGATGCGATAAAGATGCCGAGGAAGATCAGGGACAAAGCAGTGTCACCTGCAACCGCATAGTAAGAGATTGCCCTGAGCCATCCCCAGAAAGGTACCCAGTGTGTTTTCGGGCTTGCAAAATATGCGAAAAGTCCGTCAACGATATCCATCTTGTTTACGGTAACGAATGCTGCAAAGCCCACACCGATCGCACCGTAAACGACTGCGATGAAGCGGTTGAGATTTGCCACGCCGTTCTTCATTTTCGAAGTGATCGTATAGAAAATGACCTGGACCAGCGTGCTGAACATGAGTGAAAGCACATAAACGATGATTATCGAGAATGAGCCCCACAGACTAAGTCCTGCATTGATCGTAAGATTAGGGATCTGGAACAAAGCAAAAACAGATATCAAAAGAGAGGATCCGAGCGTGCAAAGAAGCCTGAACATCAGTACTGACTGCGGCCTCATCGGCGATGCGAAAAGCATCGGCACGTCTGCTGGCAGGAAGATCTTATTTGAATTCTTTGCGTTAATGATATTGACCGCAAGAATGAGCAGGAAGATAGCGGAGATCGCAAAATCGACGATATTTTCCTTTGCAAGATCATGCTCGGCCATAATCCCCTTTAAGAAACTGTCACGGGCTTCAGCCGCGGATATCTCTTCACCCGGATTGCCGTCTTCATCTGTCTCAAGAACTGTGACCGTGTTATCAGTTTTATCAGTGCTTTTGTCGAATATGGCACCGAATAATCCGATCATGCCGCCGAAAACGATCATGATAACGAAGATGACGGCCCAGGTCTTCATCATCTTCTTAAGCGTGTTAAGAAGTGAGTGGGAAGCGTAATAAAGGAACAGTCTCATTTATGCCTCTCCTTCACCTTCACCGCTTACAGATGACTTATCAATACCTTCTGTTACTTCGAAGAACAAGTCTTCAAGTGTCTTGCCGCCCGCTTCAACTTCAGCTCTTGTGACGTTAGCCTTGATCTGACCGTTCTGCATGATGATGGTTCTGTCCCAGAGCATGTCGACACTGTCGATGATGTGTGTACTGATAAATAATGTCTTGCCTGCCTTGCGGAGCTCTTCGATGTAATTCTTAAGTTCCTTTATAGCATGCGGATCAAGACCTACGAGAGGCTCGTCAAGAAGAATGAGATCGGGATCGGGCAAAAGACCGAGGCAGATATTCAGTTTCTGCTGCATACCTTTGGAAAGCTCGTCACCGAACTTCTTGCGCTTATCATCAAGCTCGAATCTCTCAAGCAGCATGTTGATACGGTCTTTGTAATCCGTAAGCTTATATGCCCTTGCGATGAATTCCATATGCTCGATGACAGTAAGAGTCGGATAAAGAGAAGGCATTTCAGGTATATATCCCAAAACCTTTCTTGCCTCAACGGACTTGTTGTTCATTCCGTTTATCGTGATGCTTCCGTTGTATTTTAGAAAGCCGATGATGGACTTGATGATCGTACTCTTGCCTGCGCCGTTAGGTCCTAAAAGGACTGTAAGTGAGCCGGGTTCAAGAGTGAAAGATACATCATTGCATGCAACATTTTTGCCGTAACGCTTGGTTACGTTCTTAACCTCTAACATATCCAATTACCCCCAAGTTAAAACACTGCAGATAGTTTGCCACCGGCAAACCCCGTTTTCAATAGTCTCAAAGCCGAATTAAGGTACCGTTAAGGATAGTTGTCAAAAATCCGATATCTCTTTATAAATTCAGATATTTAAAAAATATATGCTATTATCTGAATTACTAGTGCCTTACTGTGATTACCGGGGTGAATTCTTATGACTAAATGGATTATCGTTGTTGACGACGACACTGCTAATCTCAAAATGGCAGGCCATATTCTGAGCAAAAACAATATACGTGTTACTGCCTTGAAATCCGGCAGTGCTTTCCTTGAATACGTTAACGAGAACGGCATGCCGGATCTTGTTCTTTTGGATATCAAGATGCCTGTCATGGACGGCTTTGAGACGCTCGAAAAATTAAGACAGCTCGAGCAGTTAAAAGGCCTCATGAAGACCCCCGTCATCTTCCTTACCGCAGATGAGGATGTCGATACTGAGACCAGAGGTTTTGAGGTCGGAGTAGCCGACTTTATCAGAAAGCCATTTAACCCTGACGTACTCCTAAGAAGAATCGGCAACATCATGTCGAATTCGCAGGAAATGCAGAGCCTTAAGAGCGAAGCAACAATAGATAAACTTACGGGTCTTCTCAACAGGGCTGCAGCCGGCGAGGAACTCTCCAAGATGTGCTCCGAAAATGCCGGATGCCTCATGATGATCGACCTTGATTCATTCAAACTCGTAAACGACATCTATGGTCATGAGATGGGTGATAAAGTCCTCGTTGCATGTGCTGATACATTCCGTGAGAATGTCCCTGAGGGAAGTAAGGTCGGACGAATCGGCGGTGACGAATTTACAGCATTTGCAACAGGTGTTACGACCGAAGAAGCCGTTGCAGACATAACCTCCAGATTCAACAGAGAGATCATCAGAAAAGCAAAGGAACTGATGGGCGATGACATGACCATCCCGCTTGGCGTATCTGTCGGCGGTATCTTCGTTCCCAGATACGGCAACGACTACACTGCCCTTTTAAAGCTCGCCGATAAAGCTCTTTATAATGTTAAGAAAAACGGTAAGCACAGTTACGATATTTACGACGACACCATTGATGACGGCAAGTCAACAATACTCGACATCAAGACCATATCCGAGATACTGGGTGAGCGTTCGATCCAGGATGTTGCTCTCCAGCTTGATAAGGAGGCCTTCTCGCCCGTATACCGTTATGTAATCAGATACATAATCAGACACCACATAAACGCATGCAAGATCCTCTTCACGCTTGCTCCCGAAAACGGCAGGCTCGACAACGATTTCTATGACAATGTGGACGAATTCGGTACCCACATCAGAGGGTCTCTGCGTAAGTCCGATATATTCATGAGGAATAGCAAGAACCAGTATTTTGTATTCCTCACTGACATCAGGGCTGACTCCGTCGACAAGGTAATACTCCATCTCCTTGACGGCTGGAAAAACAAAAAGATAGCAAATCTCATCATCACACACGAGACAGAGTTCATCGGCAAGAACACAGATTACGTAGTTACCAACAAGGTCAAGAAAGTAGTCATTGTAGATGATGACGTGATCAATCTCCAGGTTGCAGGCAAGGTCTTAAGTTCCGGCGGAATGCATGTTATTGCGCTGAAGTCGGGAGAGGCTCTTTTCGAGTATCTCGACAAAGAAACAGATATGCCGAACCTTATCCTGCTCGACGTAAAGATGCCGGACATGAGCGGATTTGAAGCGATCAAGAAGCTTCACTCATTAGAGAGTGCTGCAGCAAGGATTCCCGTCATCTTCCTTACTGCAGACGAGAGCGCAGGTTCGGAAAGTGAAGGCCTCTCGCTCGGTGCGATGGACTTTATCAGAAAGCCGTTCGTGCCTGAAGTACTCCTCTTACGCGCGCGGAACATAATCGAACTTACAATGCTGCAGCACCAGCTTTATTACGAAGTCGAGCAGAAGACAAGAGAGAACAAGGATCTGTTCCTCCAGATCGTAAGCTCGCTTGCTGCCGCAATCGATACAAAAGACGAATTCACCAAAGGTCATTCTTCACGCGTCGCAGAGTATTCAAAAATGATAGCCAGGAGACTCGGATACACTGAAGCAAGACAGGACGAGATCTACATGATCGCCCTCCTTCACGACGTCGGAAAGATAGGTATTCCCGACGGCATCTTAAACAAGCCCGGGAAACTGACCGACGAAGAGTTTGAAATGATCAAAAGGCACTCACAGATGGGTGCTTCAATACTAAAAAACATAGAAGACACTCCGAAGTTTGAAAAGGCTGCCCTTTATCATCACGAGAGATATGACGGTGCCGGTTATCCTTCAGGACTTAAGGGAGAAGACATTCCCGAAGAAGCAAGGATAATCAACGTCGCAGATTCCTATGATGCAATGTCCAGCGACAGAAGCTACAGATCACACCTCACGCAGGAAATGATAAAAGATGAACTGAAGCTTGGAATGGGTACACAGTTTGATCCGAAGTTTGCACAGATAATGCTTGATATCGTAGAAGAAGACAAAGACTTTAAATACAAAGGATAAACTTAAAGGACTGGCTCCTTGCCAGGCAAGGAATCAGTCCTTATACTCATTTTAAATCGGCCATCTTCAGGGGTTCACTTCAATCATGAGGTATCCTTTTTTGTGCTTTACTTACTGAAAATGAATTTTTGGATTTTGGTAAGTAAAATATCCGCTTTCCCGGTGTTGCTTTTTGAGATTTTACTTACCATATTTAAGTTTTTCATTTTTGGTAAGTAAATTGTGCTCTTTTGGGGTCAGGATTTTCAGAATTTTACTTACTAAAAATCGATTTTCTGATTCTGGTAAGTAAATTATTCTCTCAGTGAGTGCTCTTTGCCCCAAATATTACTTACCAAAATCGAGTTTTTCGATTCTAGTAAGTAATGCAGTGCCCGTTTACGTACTAAAAATGGAATATTGGGTTTTTAGTACGTAAATGATTTTGAAAATTCTTCATGCTCAAAAATTACGTACCTGAAGAGCATTTTTCCGAAATAGGTACGTAATTTCAAAGCAAGTACGTACCTGAAAGCTGTTTTTCCTTTTTAGGTACGTAAAATGAAGCTTCAAACACTTCGAAAATGCATAATCAGGAGAAAAATTACGTACCTGAGAAGGCTTTTTCACAAATAGGTACGTAATTTCAAAGCGATACTCACAAATTTTACGTACCTGAAACGACTTTTCTTCAAATAGGTACGTAATTTACACACCTCGAAAAAATACAGGCAAAAGTCAGGCGCTGCCTGATTCCTTAACAAATAAAAGGAATGCCCCAGAACTCTGAGGCATTCCCGAATAAATCACACTAACTAAAGAGCAGATATCAGTAATTCTCTGCGTTGATCTCGAAGTAAGACTGAGGATGAGCGCAAACGGGGCACATCTCGGGTGCCTTCTCGCCAACTACGATGTGACCGCAGTTTCTGCACTCCCAAACCTTAACTTCGCTCTTCTTGAATACTTCCTGAGCCTCAACGTTCTTAAGGAGAGCTCTGTATCTCTCTTCGTGATGCTTCTCGATAGCGCCGACCATCCTAAACTTAGCTGCGAGTGCCGGGAAGCCCTCTGCTTCAGCAGTCTTAGCGAAATCTTCGTACATGTCTGTCCACTCGTAGTTCTCGCCGTCAGCAGCTGCTGCGAGGTTCTCTGCTGTTGTGCCGATGCCCTCGAGCTCCTTGAACCACATCTTAGCGTGCTCCTTCTCGTTATCAGCGGTCTTGAGGAAGAGCGCTGCGATCTGCTCGTAGCCTTCCTTCTTAGCCTTGGATGCGAAATAGGTGTACTTATTTCTTGCCTGGGACTCGCCTGCGAATGCAGCCTGAAGGTTCTTCTCTGTCTGTGTGCCTGCGTACTTGCTCATTTTTGATTCCTCCTGTGTATTGGTTGTTTTTGTTTCTTTCACTGATTCTTTGGCGGGTGTGTCGCCTGTGGGGATGAAATAACTGGCGTCATGCTTGCACCACGGGCAGATAAAATCCGAAGGTAATTCGTCGCCTTCATAGATGTATCCGCAAACAGTGCAGATAAAGCCTTTCTTTGCCGGCGCTGAAGCATTGTCCTGGCCGGGCTTCTTCTTTATGTATTTCTGGTAGAACGCATAAGTGACTGAAGGATCGTCTGATAAGACTTCCCCGTCCGTAACGTCTGCCAGGAACAGTGTGTGAGTGCCCAGGTCAGTCTCGCTTACCACCTTTGCCGAGATAAAAGCATTCGTCTCATTCGCGATGTATGCGATTCCGTTGGCAGCGCGCTTGAAATCGATTGCTTCCATCTTGTCGATGTCCTTGCCGCTCTGGAATCCGAAGTGTTTGTAGGTCTCAAACTTCGAACCTTCGGTCAGGATCGAGACATTGAACTCGCCGGTCTTATGGATCATGTCGTGCGTGAAATTCAGCTTGTTGACCGCGACGCATATTCTGTTTGGTTCGGTCGTAACCTGCGATACCGTGTTAACGATACAGCCGTTATCCTTGGCGCCGTCTTTTGCCGTCAGAACAAAGAGTCCGTAAGTCAGGTTGTACATGGCTTTGCCGTTCATAGTTATCCCCCTTTCTTCTGATGAAAGCGTCTTCCTTGCGGAGACATAAATATATTATAGAGTAATCGGGTTGGTTTTTGGGTGAATAATAAATGAATTCTGACTCTCTTTGTCTCCACCAGGCAGCGTTTGCTTGCGGTAATATCAGAATGTTTTTATAATTGAGGCGGTTATGTCTTTTCTTGATTATTTATTTTGTCTATTTATTGAACCGCTAAAACTTCTTTTTGAAGTTGTGTTTTTCTATGCCTATAAATTTACCGGCAATGTCGGTATCTCCATTGTGGTTATCAGCCTTGTAATCAACATTCTCGTTCTGCCGCTTTATAAGCGCGCCGACAAGCTTGAGAAGGAGCAGCTCGAAAAGAAAAAGAGCATGAAGCCCTGGGTCGATAAGATCAAGGCCGCTTTCAAGGGTGACGAGCGCGTCATGATGCTCCAGGCTTATTACCGCGAAAACAATTACAAGACAACTGCCGTATTCAAGGAATCCGTATCACTCTTTTTACAGATCCCGTTCTTCATGGCAGCCTACAGCTTCCTTTCAGGATTAAAGGTCCTTCAGGGGGTATCCTTAGGTCCCATCAAAGATCTTGCCGCTCCCGATGCGCTTATCACGATCGGTGCTATAAGCATCAACGTCCTCCCTGTCCTCATGACGCTTATCAACATCGTTGCAGGCTTCATTTACACGGAAAAGGGAATGGTAAAAGACAAGGTCAAGCTTATCCTGATAGCGCTCGTATTCCTCGTGCTGCTCTATAATTCCCCTTCAGGTCTTGTTTTCTACTGGACACTTAATAACGTTTTCTCACTCGGCAAAAACATCGTAACCAAACTGCAGAAGCCAAAGCCGGAATCAAAGCTTAAGAGAGAAGCTCTTGGGTTGGACAAGAAGGGCTTTGCGGTAGTAATGATCTCCTGTGCGGTTCTTGCCGTTCTTACGGGTGTCATGATCCCTTCTGACGTCATTGCAGAAAATCCGACAGAGCTCATTAAGCCTTTCGGCGTAAATCCCTGCAACCCGGTTCTTTATATCCTGAGCAGCGGACTTACCGCCGTAGGAACGTTCATGATATGGGTTCCGCTCTTCATCGTGCTTACCAGGAATAAGTTCACCAGATATCTTGAAGGCATAATGCCGGGCCTTGCAGTCGTAAGCGTCGTAAACTACGTAGTCTTCAACAAGAATTTCGGTTACCTTTCAAAGAAACTCATCTATGAATACAACATGCGTTTCGAGATCAAGGACATCATCTTGAATATCCTTGCGGACATAGCCGTACTCGCAGTCGTTGCGATGTTGTTCATCAGGCTGAAAAAATACAAAAAGCTCATCATAAGCGTCGCTCTTGCAGGCGTCATCGCCATCTCGAGCTTAAACATCTTCATGAGTCTTGCCATGACCACAGGACATAACTACAGCTACGGCAATACCGCCGAAGAAGTCGCAATACCAATGACGAAGACAGGCAAGAACGTTGTTGTGATCATGCTCGACCGTATGATCAGCGGCTATGTTCCCTACATCATGAATGAGCGTCCTGAACTCAAAGATCAGTTCGATGGCTTTACTTACTATCCCAACACGATCTCTCTTGGCCACAGCACGAACAACGCCGCACCGGCTCTTTTCGGCGGTTACGATTATTCTCCGGCCAACATGAATAAAAGGCCGGATGACCTCCTTGTAGACAAGCATAATGAGGCGCTTAAGGTGCTCCCTACCGTTTTCGCTGATAACGGATGGAAAGTATCAGTTGGCGACCCGCCGTATGCAAATTATGAGTGGCTCTCCGATGTAAGCATCTACGATGACAACGACAAGATAAATGCATTCAACATGACAGGCGTTCTGGCTTACGACGATCCGGTCCTTCTGGAACTCGGTGAAGAGTACGACCTCAGACTCAACCGTAACCTCTTCTGCTACGGTCTCATGAAGACACTGCCCTATCTTCTCCAGCCTGTCGTATATACGGGCGGCACATACGACAATCTCGACCTTTATACCTACGGCAGCGGAAACATCTCAGTCATTTCAGATCCCGCGCATACACAGGTAGGCCTTGATGAAGGCTATCTCGGATCCAGGCTTGTTCTCGAATCATTGGACGACATCGTCTATATCGATGACAGTGCAGAGAACTGTTTCTTCATGTTTGCAAACAACACCACGCATGACGTCACCCTCCTGTCAGAGCCTTCTTATGAAGCAGCCGTCGTGGTCGATAACACCCAATACGACTTAGAGCACGCTGACCGCTTTACCGTTGACGGACGTACCGTTCACATGGAAGATTACCTTTCCTACGCACACTACCAGTGCGCCATGTCCGCATGCATAATCCTCGGTCAGTGGTTCGACTACTTAAGATCAAATGACCTTTACGACAATACAAGGATCATCATCGTTTCAGACCACGGTTATTCGTTCAATCAGTTTGACGATCTTGACCTGTCAGATATCGGATACGACGGCGAACAGCTCAATCCGGTGCTTCTGGTAAAAGATTTTGATGCTACAGGCTTTACCGTAAACTACGATTTCATGACCAATGCCGACACACCGTCGCTTGCGCTCCAGGGCATCGTAGAGTCACCGGTAAATCCTTTTACGGGCAATCCCATAGACATGAGCCCCAAGGAACAGGAACAGTATATTTACGTTTCGGGAAGCGGCAGCGTTCTCGAAAATAACGGCACACAGTTTGTCGAAGAAGACCGCCGTTGGTATACTGTTCACGATAATATTTTTGATAAAGATAATTGGTCGTTGCTTCCCGGGGATCCTACTTAAGGCATGAAGGAGAATAATTATGTTGGATAAACTCTTATATATCGATCCCGGCACGGGCAGCATGCTCTTCTCGATCATCATCGGAATTGCAGGCGTGCTTATCTTTGCCGGTCATGCCCTCATCATCAAGCTCAAATTCTTCTTCCTCGGTGGAAGAGGCAAGAATGCCGAAGGCGACCGTCTCCCAATCTGCATCTTCTCTGAAGGCAAGAGATACTGGAATGTCTTTAAGCCCGTTCTGGATGAGTTCGAAAAGCGCGGCAAGGACATCCACTATCTGACGGCAAGTCCTGACGATCCGGCTCTTAAAGCAGACTATAAGCATGTTCATTCTGAATTTATCGGTGAGGGCAACAAGGGTATCTCCAAGATGAACTTCATCAAAGCAGACCTCGTCCTCTCTACCACTCCGAGCCTTGACGTCTTCCAGTGGAAGAGATCCAAGGGCGCATCTTACTATGTTCATATCCCTCATATGCCGAACGACATAACAACATATAAGATGTTCGGCCTGGATTTCTACGATGCGGTTCTCGTATCCGGAATGTACCAGAAAGAAGAGATCAGAAGACTTGAAGCCATGCGTTCCATACCCGAAAAAGAAGTAGTTCTTACGGGAATCCCTTACCTTGATAAGATGAAGGAACGCCTCGACAATGCGAAGACAGCTGACAGGTCCGGTAAAGAGAAGACCATCCTTCTCGCACCTTCATGGGGCAACAACGGCATTCTCACGGCTTACGGTGCTTCATTTATCGAGAACCTCATTAAGACAGGCTATAAGGTCATAATAAGACCTCACCCCCAGTCTTTCACATCAGAAAAGGACCTGATCGACAAACTCATGAAGCAGTTCCCCGAATCAGACAAGCTCAAGTGGAACCGCGATTCGGATAACTTCAATGTGCTTAACGAAGCAGATATCCTGATCTCGGATTTCTCAGGCGTTATCTTCGATTTCTCGCTCGTATTCAACAAGCCGGTAATCTATACGGAACCTTCCAACGACTGGTCACAGTACGACTGCGCATGGGATACAGAAGAGCTCTGGACTTATAAGATCCTTCCCCAAATCGGAAGAAAACTTACACCCGATAACTTCGGGAATATCGGCAAGCTTGTTGAAGACTGCATCAGCGGTTCAGATGCAAAAGAACTTGCCAAAGGCAGAGATCTTGCCCGTGAACAGACATGGTGCAACATCGGCAAGGGCGCAGAGAAAACTGCCGATTACCTCATCGCAAAGCACGAAGAGATCTTGCGCAAGGAAAAAGAGAAGGCTGATGCTGCAAAGCCTGCAAACACACGCAGAAAGAGCACAAAGAAGCTTTTCGCTTAAATACCCTTTATTCGGTTCTCAGAGCTGTTACGGGATCCTGTCTTGAAGCTGACTTCGACGGGATAAGTCCGCCTACAAATGTCAGGAAGATGCTCAGGAGAACGAGTACGATCGCAGCTGCCCAAGGCATTACCGCGCTTACGTCATTAGACTCGGCGAGCTTATGGATCAGCGCATTGATAGGTATCAGTAAGAACAGTGAGATACCTACACCGAAGAGTCCTGCGAGGAATCCGGTGATCATGGTCTCGGCATTGAATACCTGGGCGACATTATGCTTTGACGCACCCATGGCACGGAGGATACCGATCTCTTTTCTTCTCTCAAGAACACTGATATACGTAATGACACCGATCATGATCGACGATACGACGAGCGAGATTGCAACAAAGGCGATGAGCACATATGAGATCGTGTTGATGATCTTTGTGACGGACTTCATCAAGGCTCCGACTATATCCGTGTAGACGATGCTCTTGTCCTCTTCGCCCGCATCTTCGACCATCTTATTGTAGTCTTTCAGGATCTGTGTGATCTGGTCCTTGGATTCGAAATCCTTGGGGTAGATCGTGATAGACTGCAGATTATCCTTTTCGCAATATCCGAACGCGGCAAGGTTGCCTTCGGCAGAAGACGCTCCGTTGCCCATCATCTCGCTCATGAACGACTGGAGCTCACTCTCACCCATATTGAACTTGAAGGCTGCCGCAAAAGCATCCTGATCGACCGTCAGCGCGCTTCCTAAATCCTCGAAAGTATTCTGCAGGGCAGTAGTCATGTTGGATGCGAGTCTTTCGACAACCAGCGTTATCGCGTCCTGAATGCCTGATGCGAGCTGTCCTGCCATCTGCGAAGTCATGCCTGAGATATTCGACATGATGGTCGACATGATCTCATCGGTATTAAATGAAGTAGCAACAACATAAGTGATCATGTTCTTTGCTCTGTCGGTATCCATATATTCCTTGAAAGAAGCTTCAAGTGCGTTAGGATCGGGAAGATTATTCTCCGTCGCATACTTGCTGTAATTATCGAGAAGTGCCTGTGAGATCTCCTGAGCCTGCTCGGGTGTGATATCGACATTCTCGATCACCTCATTCATCATGATCTGTGACTGCGTATCAATTACTCCCTGGCCTCTTTCAGTCTCAATGTATTCCTGGAATAACCGGTTCCTTGTATCCTGATCCATCTCGATAGGATTGATTCCCATTTCGATGGCTCTCTGGAATGCATACTGTGTAAAATCCTGGGTAATAGCCTGGACTGCGGCATTGATCACATCATTATCGATGTTCTCCGCGCCGCTCTCCTTGATTATCTTTACGAGCTGCTCTCTCATAACAGCGCTTCCTTCAGGTGAGGCAATGTACTTTGCCACTGCATCAGGAAGGTTTGCATAATCAGTAGCCGGATTTGCGGAAGCATAGTCAAGGTAATCAGCATAGATAGCTGACAGACCCTGTCCCAAAGCATCACTGTTGACCTTAAGCTCGACACCGTCCAAAAGACCGGAGATCTGATCCTGTGAAAGATTAGGCATCGAACTTCCCAAAGCACCGGACAAGTCGATTCCGCTCATGTCACCGAAAGCTTCTTCGTCGAAGTTAAGCTTGTCTTCGTCAAACTTGAATGCATCCTGGATTGCATCTTCATCAATCTCGAAAAGATCGCCCATATCGAAAGCGGATTCTTCTTCATCGAACCTCTCGCCCGTAAGGACATTTACCTCGCGGTCAGCAAGCTGTGCCTTTACGATGTCGGCATTATCGGCTTCATCTCGTAATTCCTCAACAAGATTCTCGCCATAGTAGATACCCGAATCAAGCATCCAGATATCTTCACCGGGTTTCGGCTGAACGATTCCGACAACCTTAAGATCCTGCGCACCGCTCAAAAGATTCTTCATATAATCCTTGTCGTTTCTCATGTCGGTGTAGATCTTTTTCTTGTCATCGTACTTATAGAACTCAAAAGCAGGAACGACTTTGAATGTGGCACCCATGAAATCCTCATAATGCCATGTGTAGTTTTCCTGATCTGATACGACTTCGATACCGTTGCTGAAATCACGGATCATGCTGTCAAGCTCTTCGGTGTCTCTTAAGCCGAACGCATAGACGATGTAGTCAGTAACCGCACCGTTATTCGACAGTACGAGCACAGCCTCCTGTGAGTTCTCAGGCCATCTGCCTGCCTTGATATCGTACTGGTTGATATAAAGCGACTCATTCTCGGGCAGTTCGTAAAATACATTCATGCTGTAAGCAGATGAGAATACGCTGGAAGAAGAAAGGCCCATGGAGGCAAAGTCATTATTGGGGTTTACCTGCCTGTAATTGCCTGTTCCTTTTTCGTAGTAATAGATCTGGGGCGTAAGGCCGTACGAATACTCAACGCCGTTTGTAAGTTCGTAGATATTGGTTTTTCCGCTGTCGAAATATTCCTTGAGGGAGATAAGGTCATTGGTCCTTACTGTCGAGAGGATCTGACTTACTGAAGGGACTTCGATGATCTCGCCTTCTCCTGCCGGTTCCCATGTCTCAGTCGAGACCATCATCATCGACATGAAAGATATCGACGAACTCTCTATAGATAACGGATATTGCGACAGGGTCTGCGCTTCGATCCTGCCAATATATGTGTTTACGCCGTTTGACATGGATAAGATCAACGCAATGCCGATGATGCCGATAGATCCTGCAAAAGCTACAAGGATGGTCCTTGTCTTCTTCGTCCAGAGGTTGTTAAAACTCAGCGCCAGAGACGTGAAGAAGTTCATGGATGCTTTACCGAGATTCTTATGAACCGGATTGGGTGTATCGGCATTCTCCTCAGGATTGAAAGCATCGCTGTCGTCGATTATCTTACCGTCCTTTACCCTAACGATCCTGGTAGCATAATCTTCTGCAAGTTCAGGGTTATGGGTAACCATGACAACAAGACGGTCTTTTGCGACCTCTTTAAGAAGATCCATTACCTGGATGCTCGTCTCGGTATCAAGTGCGCCCGTAGGCTCATCTGCAAGAAGGATCTTGGGGTCATTTACAAGAGCTCTCGCAATGGCAACTCTCTGCATCTGACCGCCCGACATCTGATTAGGCTTCTTGTGAGCCTGCTCGCGGAGTCCCACCTTGTCCAGCGCCTCAAGAGCCCTTCTCTTACGCTCTTTGCCGGAGATGCCGGAGATCGTAAGCGCAAGCTCTACATTAGACAAAACAGTCTGGTGAGGGATCAGGTTATAGCTCTGGAATACGAAACCTATCGTGTGGTTTCTGTAAGAATCCCAGTCCCTGTCCTTATATCGCTTTGTGGAAACGCCGTTGATAATCAGGTCTCCCGAATCGTAGCGGTCGAGACCTCCGATGATGTTAAGCAGTGTCGTCTTGCCTGAACCCGAAGGTCCGAGGATCGCAACAAACTCATTATCCCTGAGATTCAGAGAAACTCCGTCAAGTGCCTTCTGAACGAGACTGCCGGTTTTGTATTCTTTACGTATATCCCTTATTTGAAGCATAGCAACGCAATTCTATCACGCGTGCAGTGAATAATCTTTATTAATTATGTGAATTATTGGGAAATTCCGAGTAATTCGGAAGGTTAAATAATTCACGCACGCGAAAACCCTTATTCCTTTAAATTTTCGAAATGCCTACATTACTTATATATTTACCGAAGCATCCCGCCCCTTATTGCGGGAGCTTCGAATAAAGCCATGTTACCTTGCTCGGGAACTTCTCCTTGTTGATCTTGGAGAACTGCTGGAACTGAATCCTTCTGATTCCCTTAAGGAAAGGTTTGATCGCTTCAGCGAGCCCCTTGCATTCTGCCTCAAATGTCTCATCCGGGCAGTCCATGATGCACAGATAAGATCTGTCTTTACGGTTGTTCGCAGGTGTTGATACGAGGATCAATACCTTGACGATGTCAGCATGCTTACCGCAATAAGATTTTACTGCATTCTCGATAACGGCAAACTCAGGTGTGTCAGAAGGGTTAGATATGATGACCTTCTGGATGCCCGGCATGTTGGGACCGCCGTTTCCGATGAAGTTATCAAGGTCTCTGTTGCCCGTGCCGCCCAAAGCCAGAGACGGATTGTCACTTGCTCCTTCACCGAATCTTTCCTTAAAGATCGTGGTATCAACCATCTTATCCACAAGATCTCTGGGGATCGTGATGGATACGGGTCCGCCGGGATTTACGAGGAAGCCGTTATGATGGCCGTCCCTTGAGATAGCTGCAACCTGGGCAAAGCTCATATTAAGGCACTTGTCAGGTCCGCCATGGCCGCCGAATCCGGCCTTCAGGGCTTTTCTTGCAAGCTTCAGATCAGTAAATACCGGAAGGAAAGATGACTTGGGATCCTTCTTTGTAGCCAAAGACAGGAAACCTACTGTGCTCTTGCCGTTCTGTGCGGGCGTGATCTTAGCCAGTGTAACGAACTCGGATGTCATGAGTGAATCCATGACTGTTCCGAAATAAACGGGTTCCTTGCCGTATTTGCCATACTCGCAGAGCATTGCTGATGTTCTGGGGTTACCCGCCCTTGCCATACCCTTGCAGGTAGGATCCTTCATATCCTCGATACCCTTACCGTCTGTAAGCACGGCATATCTGTTTACGGGTCTTGAAGCTTCCTGGTCAGGATCTTCCGGTACCGGGATATCTCCTCTGGTTATCTCTATCTCTGCTCTCTCATATGAGAGTTCATCAACAAATTCCCTGTTGTTGTTTCTGATCTTCTCAATCTTTACAGTGAATTTGTCGCCTCTTCCCTGATAAAGGAATACTTCCGTATCCTTCCTGATGGTACCTCTGACGTTACCGCGTATAACAATGTTACCTTCCTTCTCGGGAGCCGCTGTCATGGGAATCTCGTCACAGATTACGAAGAATGTCATTCCTTCAGGAGTGATCTCGCTTTCAAGGATCTTTTTAGCTGCCTGTACAGACTGCTCCTCCATGAAATCTTCTTTTTTGATCTCTTCTTCCTGAGCCTGCTGTCTTTCTTCGGCTCTGGCTATCTTCTCCTGCTTTTCCTCTTCACGTGCCTCGAGGATGACCTTCATCTCCTCTGTAACACTGTTACTTGCCTTATTCTCAGCGGATTCCTCACCCGGTACATCGTTTTTCTTTTTCTTTCCGAAAAGTGCCATTTTATTCCGTCTCCCTCGTATTTATTATTTCCAATCAAGAATTATAGCATATCGGACACATACTTTCCTTTTTTGCATATCGTGTCCGCTAGTAATAAAATAACGCCATGAAACTCTAAGAGGAATTTTCTTATGGAATACGACAGACAGGACATATTGGATAAGGCAGCTCAGGCATACGATCACGCCGAGGCAACAATAAGGGCGATGGACGGTGTTTTCCAGAATGTCACAGGAAGCAATTACGATGCCGAGCTCACGCTTGCCCAGTTCGACATGATCCTTCAGGGTGTCCTTTTGAGCGTAGCCTGCGCTGACGGTGTTTTCGATCCGGTTGAACAGGATTTCATAAGACAGTTCGCAATGCACGGCGACCTTCTCGAATACATAAAGAACGAAGCCGAATTTGAGATCGACCTCACATGGGATCTCATCGCTAGCCTCCCTGAAGATGTATCATCAGCACTCATCCAGGTCCTTCCGCAGGTATTGGACGACCAGTGCGAGAGCTTCATCTACCCTCTTGCCGCAGTCGATTTCTCATACAGCCAGTACGGCGGCATCATTACTACCCCGGGCGACTTCCTAAAGTCCATCGAAGCAGACATGATCCAGATTGCCGGCCTCCTTGCTTTCGTTGATTCAGACGGCACGGAAGACGAGATCAGCGCTGCTGTCTCCATGATCTACGAGCTTGAAGGAAAGCATTGGAGAGACCTCCTCTCCGGCAGAGCTCTCGGCCCCGGAGAAGAAAAGACCTGATCTTTCAGACCAGGTCCCGTTAAGTCTTCTATTCAATTTGGATTGGTATTATCCAAACTCTTCAATCCAATAGTAGCCGTATCCGTCTTCTGTCTGGTACAAAGCTGCAGCAAAAGTAGTGTAGTCGCCATTTATCATATTCGCATAGTGACCGGAAGAATTGGTCCACGCGTCATGAACTTCGGAAACTGACCTTTGTCCATATGCAATATTCTCACCCCACATAATATCGGGATTAACTGTATACCACTCATAACCGTTCGGTCTTAAGTGATTGGCATTCTGATCGTTAGAAAGATAAGGAAGCTCACCGGCACGTACGCATGCACAGTATTCAAGATCTCCACTCCATGTAAGCGGTGGCTTTCCTGCTGCTGCACGCTCAGCATTAACATAGTCCAAAAGCTCATATACAGGTGTACCGTATCCATAACTCGAACCGGAGTTTCCGCCAGATGAACCAGAATCTCCTGAATCTCCGGATGAACCTGACTCACCATCAGATGTTGTTCCGCCTGAATTTGCCGTATCGGCAGCACCTGCTGAAGAAGCGCTTGAAGCTGCATCAGAAGATCCTGCAGGAGCATAACCAGTGTTGTCGATGATCTCCTCTTCAGGATGCTCTTCGATATATGCTTCTCTGGGTTCCAGATAGCTGAGCACGTAATACTCGGCATTCATGTAGATGATCTTATACCATTCGCCGTCAGTGGCTATGACGATTACTCTCTCTCCTGCTTTGAGGTCTGTCGAGAGACCGCTGCTCATGACGTCAGGAAGGCTGAAAGCCTTTGTGTCCATGGTAACTACATATTCGATATTGCCTGAAACAGGAGCAAAGAATCTTACAGCCTGTGAGTCTTCGGCCTCCTTGTGCCTCTCTTCCCAATCCTCGGGAGCATCCGCGGGAATTATCTCGGCACTCTTAACATAATATCTCTGACCGCCGTATGAGATCGCAGCCCATCCGTCTCTGGAGAAACCGAGCACCTCAAAAGCAGCTTCTTCCATGAGAGACGGTCTGTCCTCGTCCGTCTCCTTGGGATCAGCATAAAGCTTGAGTCTGCCTTCCTTGGACTTGTAGTAGTTCTCTCCGGGTGTGGTGGCAGTAAAGATACGGATATCGTCATGTTCGTTGATGATCTCTTCGACAGGCACTTCTTCAGGCTCTGTCACTTCTGTCTCTTCAACTGTCTCTTCAGGATTTGTGGTCTCTCTGATGGCAACTTCGATAAGAACCGTTCCGTCGCTTGCTTCAAGCGTGGTCTCACCTGTGCCCGAAGCTCTTGCCCCGTTCAGATAACCTGTGATCTTAAATGCTACGAAAGCCAATATGCACAATAAGACAACTACGATTCCCGCAATGAGGAACTCGTACCTCGTCTTAATATCACGTTCTTTATTCTTTTCGGCCATAACACTTCTCTGGGCTTCCTTCCAGGCCCGGACCCGAGCCTGCCCTTCCGAAGAACGCCCTTTACCTCGTAATAAATAATAAATCTGTAGTCATTTGATTTCAAGTTACAGAGTTTTGACATAAGGACAAAAAGCCTGTTTTGACCCCGTTTTAAGCAAGATGACCGATATCGTGTTATACTTTTTTTACATTTATTTATCAGGAGGGACTCGTAATGGATAAGAAGAAGAGGGTTCTTATCATCGGCGGATCAGCCGGAGCAGCCGCACTTGTAGCATTGATCGTTGTTACCATCGTACTTGCTAACAGACCCAGCGCACTTATCGTAAGAGGTCTGGTCAACACGATCTCTGATGCAAAGAGGATCGAAGTTTTCGATGTCGCTGACGATGTTGCAAACGGCGGATCTATTGCGGTATCGGCAAATCTCGATAAGTTTGCCAAAGACGATGTTACCGTTGAAGCCAAGCTCTACACTGATCTGGACAGCTTAAAAGGCGGATATGAGATGACTGTAGCCGAAGACGATGAAAAGGTGCTTCAGGCAAGAGTCATTTACAGCGAAGACAAATTTGCTTTCACCTGCCCTGAACTCGTGGACGGAGCTTACGGCATAAACTATAAGAATCTCGAGAAGAACCTCCCGGGTTCCATTTTCGATCCTGATGAAGAGACTGATTATTCACTTTCCGAAGAGCAGTTCGATTATTTCCTGAACCTTAAGGATACAGCCAAAAACAACAAGAACCTTGAGCGCGACATTGACAACATGAGCGCGAAATACAGAAAGCTCATCGTTGAAAAGCTCGTTAAGTACGCTGAAGTCGGCAGATCTTCCAAGACGATCACAGTAGGCGGTGAGAAGATCCCCTGCACAGTGATCTCACTTTCGATCGACCAGGATGCACTCGCACTCGCTGTCACGGATGTTGTTGAGTATGCAATGGAAGACAAGGATCTCGAGAAGCTCGTAAACCGTGTTGCTGCAAACGGCTCTTACAACGAAGAACCTGATGAGATCATCGACGAGTTCTACGACAGTCTCGATGAGATCCTGGATAACATCGACACACTCAGTGAAGAAGACATCAATATCACCCTGGATTTCTATATTACAAGCTCAGGCAGAAGAATCGCCCAGGTCGACGGTGAATTCGAGATCAATAATGAGGAAACAGATATCTCCATCGTTCTCGGCAAGAATGTCTCAACTACAAAAGAGATGAGCCTTACTGCAAAGAACAAGTCCTACAATGAGACTTACTCCATCGTTTATACCGTTAAGGAAAACAGCGCCAAGCTTTATGAGTCTGATATCCAGATCTCCCATAAAACAGACTCCGGCAGCAGCCGTAGCGGAGATGACAAGCAGAAGATCACCATTAAATGGAACAAGAAAACCTCTGATTTCGAGCTCGAGTATAAGAATGAATGGGACGAAAAGTACTCCGTCAAGGGAACTCTTACACAGAAGGGTGACAAGTATATCTTCGTTCTTACGAACATCAAATCCGACGGAAATGCCATCCCGAACGTAAAGTCTCTTGAGCTGACGGTAACTATCGACAGAAAAGATCCGGCGCCTTCTGTACCGGGCGGTTTCACGGATATCACGAGAATGGAAAACCGCGAATTCAAGCATCTCGTCGAGGACATTAGCGATGGTGTACAAGACCTCTGGGATGAGTATTTCGACTAAATTCTCATATAATAAATATTTTAATTGACTAAAAGCCCTACCCTTTAATTTGGTAGGGCTTTGTTTTATACTTTAAAGGCTTATGTTCGGATTTTTCTGAACAGAATCCAAGTCAAAAGAGGTGTGCACATGAAGAAAGTTCTGGTATGCAAGGAAAGCCTGCCTGCCGAGACACGTGTTGCTCTTATCCCGGATGACATCAAGAAGCTCACAGGTATGGGCTTTGAGTTCACGGTTGTAAGCGGAGCAGGTCTCAAGAGCGGCTTTGAAGATGCGGATTACGAACAGGCCGGCGCCAAGATCGTCAAGAAAGAAAACGACGGTCTCAAGGACGCTGAGATTGTTGTCAGAATCCTCAAGCCTGATTCAGCTGACGGAATGAATCCCGATACGGTTCACATCAGCTTCCTCGACCCCTTCAACGAGAAGGATCTCCTTAACGGATTTGCAAAGAACAACATTCAGGCAGTATCTCTGGAGATGATCCCCAGAACGACACTCGCACAGAAGATGGACGTTCAGTCTTCACAGACATCACTCGCAGGCTACGTTGCAGTTCTCAATGCTGCAGCACGCATGCCCAAGATACTTCCGATGATGGTTACTCCTGCAGGAACTATCAATCCCGCCAGAGTATTCGTTATCGGCGTAGGCGTTGCAGGTCTTCAGGCCATCGCAACGGCAAAGAGACTCGGCGCCCGTGTTGATGCTTTCGATACAAGACCGGTCGTTGAAGAGCAGGTTAAGTCATTGGGTGCTAACTTCGTTAAGATCGATCTGGGCGAGATGGGCCAGACAGATCAGGGTTACGCAAAAGAGCTCACACCCGAGCAGATTGCAAAGCAGAAGGAAGCTCAGGCTAAGGTCTGCGAGAAAGCAAATATCGTTATCACGACCGCTAAGGTCTTCGGCCGCAAGGCTCCCGTACTCATCGAAAAGAACGTTATCGACCGTATGCAGGCAGGCAGCATAATCGTTGACATGGCTGTTTCCACAGGCGGTAACGTAGAAGGTTCAGATCCCAAGAAGGAAGTCATCACCGATAACGGTGTAATCATCCTCCCCGGCGATGAACTCCAGCGTCAGGTACCGTGGGATGCATCAAAGATGCTCTCAGGCAACATCTCCGCATTCCTTACACACTTCTACAACAAAGAGTCCAAGGAATTCGAGGTCAACCTGTCTGATGAGATCATGAAGGGCTGCCTTCTCACACAGGGCGGAGCCATCATCCACGAGAGATTTAAGGAGGCTTAATATATGGAAATTTCCACAGATACAATTATGCTCTTGATCTTCGTATTCATTATCGCTGCCTACTTAGGTGTCGAGCTCATCTCGAAGGTCCCTTCACAGCTTCACACCCCTCTCATGAGCGGTACGAACGCAATCTCCGGAATCACGATCGTCGGTGCTATTGCAGCTACGGCTATCAATGCATCCGGCAACCATGTTTTCGGCACCATCCTCGGCGCGATTGCTATCTTCTTCGCTACGGTCAACGTAATCGGCGGATACTTCGTTACCGACAGAATGCTCGCAATGTTCAAGAAGAAGGAGACACCTAAGAAATGAGTGATTACATTTGCATCGTACTTTACATGATTTCTTGTGTCCTCTTCATCATGGGCATCAAGAAACTCGGAAAAGCAGATACCGCACGTAAGGGTAATCTCTATTCTTCAATCGGTATGCTTATCGCAGTCGTAGCAGTCCTCATTTCCCAGGACGTTATCGACGGCGGACTTGTCAGCTATCTCCTCATCATCCTCGCAATCGCAGGCGGAAGCGTTGTTGGTTTCATCTGGTCCAAGAAGGTCGAGATGACAGGCATGCCCCAGCTCGTTGCTCTTTTCAACGGTTTCGGCGGCCTTTCTTCAATGCTCGTTGCTATCTCACAGTTCGCAGCAGGCGTTACTGAGGATGCATTCACAGGACTTACACTCGGACTTACGATCCTCATCGGTGCAGTTGCTTTCACAGGTTCAATCATCGCCTGGGGTAAGCTTGCAGGCCTTGCAATCTTCAAAAAGAACTTCGTAATTCCCGGCAAGAACTTCATCAACGCAGGAATCCTCGCTATTTCAGCACTCGGAATCCTTTTCATCTGCATCTCACCTGACGGCGGTCTTGGTGTTGCAGGTGTCATCATCACAACACTCTCATCACTGGTACTTGGCGTTACGCTGGTTATCACGATCGGCGGCGGCGACATGCCGGTTATCATCTCTTTCCTTAACGCACTCTCAGGACTTGCTGCAGCATTTGCAGGCTTCCCTATCGGCAACACGGTTCTTATCGTATCCGGCTGCCTCGTAGGTGCTTCAGGCGTCATCCTTACACTCATCATGTGCAAGGCTATGAACAAGTCATTCGTATCGCTCCTCTTCAAGACAACCAAGAAGAAGGCAGCTGCTGCAGAGGGCGAGCACAAGGAGCCCAAGTCAATGTCCGTCGAGGATGCTTTCCTTATCCTCGAAGCTGCAAAGAGCGTTGTATTCGTACCCGGTTACGGTATGGCTGTTGCCCAGGCTCAGCACGCTGTTAAAGAACTCTGCGATGTGCTTGAAGAAAACGGCTGCGAAGTTAACTTCGCCATCCACCCCGTTGCAGGACGTATGCCCGGTCACATGAACGTTCTCCTCGCTGAAGCTAATGTTCCTTATGAACAGCTCAAGACAGCAGATGAGATGAATCCTCAGATGCCTAATACAGATATCGCTATCGTCATCGGTGCTAACGACGTTGTTAACCCCGCTGCGATCAACGACGAATCCTCACCTATCTACGGCATGCCTATCGTAAATGCTTACGAGGCACGTACGGTATTCGTCCTCAAGCGTGGTCAGGGTACAGGCTTCTCCGGTATCGAGAACCCGCTCTTCACGATGGACAACACCGTCATGATCTACGGCGATGCTAAGCAGACCGTATCACAGCTCGTAGTCGAGTTCGAAAACGACTGATAAATGTTCAGATAAAACTAAGGGACTGTCTCAAAATGAGGCAGTCCCATTTTATTTGTTACGGATCAATGTTGGATCAGGGGGTTGTCCACAAGTTTTCGAAAAGTCGCAGCAGCGAGGCTTTTTTTATTTAGAAAAATCACACTAAAAGTCACAGTACACTATGACAGTTACTGTGATTTTTTGCGATAGGAGGTCAAAGGCTCTGGAAAACACGGCACTTTGAGACAAAGCTTTTTATTGGTGTGATTTTATTTATGAATTAATGGCGAGAGTAGCGATCACTATAAAGAAATACGCTAACGGTATCAGGATCGCAGAAATAACTATTCCTGCTATGGCCAAGGGTTTTCCTTTTGTTCCCGTGCTCCTTGTTTTCTTAAGGCCGACGATCGAAAATATCAGACCGAGTATAGGGCCTGCCGCCGTGATGAGGATCATAACTAAAAGCAATGTGTTGATCAATGCCATCGTAGCGGAATCATAGTGAGAGGATTCCTTCATCCAGAAAAAACTAAAAAATATCGTAGAGCCTATAATGGTCACAAGATCAGCACCAAGAGCTATCAATATCCGTTTTTCAAAACGTCTTTTTACAGGGCTCTGAACAACGGGAAATAAATATCCGCACAGACTGCATGCAGGTAGTGAATCAGCTTGTGGTGCTCCGCAATTAGGACATGTCTTCATAAATAATCTCCTATAAAAAGTCAAACAGTTTAAGCTGTTTGCTGTATTTTTCTTTATTTGCTCAACATGAGTTCAGGATTAAATGGTTCTCTGTTCTCAAGCATTACAAATACTATTTTTGCTATCTTTCTGG